>ENA-ORXR01002943-ORXR01002943.1-marine-metagenome-genome-assembly--contig:-NODE-2943-length-15704-cov-25.699622_pt1 | contig 15704 bp, 13 predicted proteins | sample MGYA00237866_ERZ511479 | MGnify/ENA metagenome assembly ERZ511479 | reverse complement strand
TAAGGAAGATTTAGTGAAACATATAAGAAAAAGAACAATTCAGACGGGTAGATTATTTTTTTCGTCTTCCCTTACTTCGTCACTACACAATTCAAGTACCCTTTTGTAGGAATGAGGCATTTTCTCTAAACTGTTGATAGCGTCCAAAAGTCCATTATTGATCTTTTCCGCCCTCAAAGGCGAGGCATTTCTATACATATAATCAAAAATGTCTGCCATTCTCCTACGCGCTCTTTGAGAAATGACTATTTCATAGCGTTCATCCATTCCACAGATTCTTTTCTAAGTTCTTCTAATGTAACGAAATCACCGTTTTCCATATCTTTCATGTCTTGTTCATACAGCTTTTTCATTTCGGATGCCCGCAAAGGTGTACCATCTGCGTCGTAGCCGATAATTGGGTCAACTTGTTGGGCATGTGTCTCCAACATGGAATGTACAATTTGGAGAAAATTATCATCCAAATTATCTATATAATCATGCACCGCTTTTTTTAATTGTACAGTTGTCATGGTATTTACTTTTTTGTAAAAATAGGCTTTTTTTAGGTAAAAATAAAGTTCACGTTTAATCTATCCACATAAATATACTCAAATACGTACCTTTGCAAATATTAATCATTAACCGTTCACCATTAACCATTAATAAATGGAGATTCAGGAATTACAGAAGATAGCTTCGCAGGTACGCCGCGACATTGTACGCATGGTCAATCAGGCAACTTGTGGGCATCCGGGCGCATCATTAGGCTGTACTGATTTTTTTACGGCGTTGTATTTCAAGGTATTAGACCACAATCCGAAATTCAATATGGAAGGCAAGGGAGAAGATATGTTTTTCTTGTCCAATGGTCATATTTCGCCGGTTTGGTATAGCGTGTTGGCGCGTAGCGGTTATTTTCCGGTCAAAGAATTGGCTACTTTTCGTAAGTTAGATTCTCGCTTGCAGGGGCATCCGGCTACGCATGAGGGTTTGCCCGGTGTGCGTGTGGCTTCGGGTTCGCTCGGGCAGGGAATGTCGGTGGCTATTGGTGTAGCTTTAGCCAAAAAATTGGACGGTGACGATAAATTGGTCTATTGCCTGACAGGTGACGGCGAATTGCAAGAAGGGCAGAATTGGGAGGCGATGATGTTTGCGGCGCACAACAAAGTCGATAATTTAATCGTCACCGTAGATTGGAACGGTCAGCAAATCGACGGCTCAAATGAAGATGTACTCTCCCTCGGCGATTTACCGGGTAAATGGTCAACTTTTGGTTGGGAAGTCCTCCATATGAATGGTAATGACATGGCAGATGTCCTGAAAGTTTTGGCAGAAGCCAAAGCAGCCACAGGAAAAGGAAAACCCGTCTGCATCTTAATGAAAACAGATATGGGTTATGGTGTGGATTACATGATGGGCACACACAAATGGCACGGCAAAGCTCCAAATGATGAACAAACGAAAGTAGCTTTGGCACAACTTGAAGAAACCTTAGGAGATTTTTGATTTAGTGATTTTTGATTAATTTTGTTCCACAATTTCGCGTAGCGAAATCAATCTAAAATCAAAAATCGAAAATGATTCAATTCACTCATTAAATATGGAAAGTTACGGTAAAAAAGCAACGCGCAACGGCTACGGTGATGCCATGCTCGAATTGGGGCGCAGCAATCCGAATGTAGTTGCTTTATGCGCGGATTTGGTCGGGTCATTGAAGATTCAATCTTTTATTGATGAATTTCCCGAACGATTTATACAAGTTGGTGTAGCAGAGGCGAATATGATGGGCATAGCCGCAGGCTTAGCTACGGCGGGAAAAATTCCATTTACAGGTACATTTGCCAATTTCTCTACAGGGCGTGTGTATGACCAGATTCGTCAGTCGATTGCCTATTCGCATAAAAATGTGAAAATTTGTGCCTCACATGCAGGCATCTCACTCGGCGAGGATGGCGCAACGCACCAAATCATGGAAGATATTGCCATGATGAAAGCATTGCCCGGCATGGTCGTCATTAATCCATGTGATTATGAGCAGACGAAACAGGCGACATTGGCAATTGCCGAACATCACGGTCCGGTATATTTGCGTTTTGGTCGTCCGGGATGGCCCATGTTTATTACGGGTGAACATAAATTTGAAATCGGTAAAGCCCTTCAATTGAGCGAAGGTTCGGACGTGAGTATTTTTGCAACGGGGCATTTAGTCTGGAAAGCTATTGAAGCAGCCAAGCAACTTGAGACAGAAGGTATTAGCTGTGAAGTGATTAATATCCACACCATCAAGCCATTGGATGAGGAAGCGATATTGGATTCCGTCAGTAAAACGCGCTGCGTAGTGACTGCCGAAGAGCATCAAATACTCGGTGGTTTGGGCGGTAGTATTGCCCAATTATTAGCACGTAAAATGCCGACTCCCATTGAGTTTGTAGGCATGAATGATAAATTTGGAGAGAGTGGTACAACGGCTGATTTGTTGGCTAAATATGGCATGGATACACCGAACGTCGTTGAAGCAGTGAAAACTGTGATTAGCAGGAAATAGTTTTTTAATGGTTAATGATTAATGATTAATTTTGAATAAATTTATTTCATAAATTTTTCATAAAAAAAACGAATTATTTAATTTTTAATTAATTAAAAATTAAATTTATTAACCATTAACCATTAACCATTAACCATTATCAAAGAATAACTTTAGTGGCGCCGCCCATACCATAACCTTCATGATAACCACCCTCAAAGCGCACCACTTGCGGGTTATCTTTTAATCGGCGATGGACTTCCTCCTGAAGTCGCCCTTTGCCTTTTCCGTGAATGATATACACATGCGGTACGCCTATTAAAATGGCGTCATTAAGATATTTTTCAAAGGCATCTAATTGAAAATGAAGCGACTGCGCGGCATCCATTTTTTCAAAATCTTTTGTGAGCACATGAATGTGTAAATCAATGGATTCTTCAAAATTTGCCCGGGCTTTCACATCACGTATTTGGACGTACATTTCATCATAAATCGTTTTTGGCGCATCATCCGGCAAATTATCCTTTGTATAATTTCGCAGCGTATCTTTGCGTTCCACAGGCGGTGCAAAATCATCTGCCAATTGATACAAGTGTACATCTGAATTGAGGTAAGGCGAGTAGGCTTCTTTTTTGAAAAACTGTCTGGGTTTGATCTTCAAATGCTTCACCACGCGTCCGTCCTGTCCTTCAGTTGTCCAACGCCAAAGGGTCAGGTCAAACGCCGGATAGTCATTCAGATTTGCTTTTGGCATATAGCCCAATTCGGTCGTATTTTCATTCTCTACACTACCACTCAATTGCAATTCATCATCCGCAATGTACAAATATCCATCAAAAACAACCTTCCATAAAGTTCTGTTTATCAGGTGAATACGATATGAGTTAATCTCTCCTGCCTCATTTGCGACAGGTTCAAATGCTAAGAAAATTCCGCGCATGGTTTAGTGTTGTTGTGTTGTGGTATCGTTGTATCGTGGTGCTGAAGTATTCGTTTGCCACAACACTAAGGCATTACGACACGACAACATCATTCGACAAAAGTAATCAATTTTGTACATTTGGTTGTTATAAAGTATGTATAACAAATTGCACTTTTGCCCAAAACCTTTTCAACCTCACCCCCAACCCTTCTCCAAGATTGGAGAAGGGTTGAGGTTGAGGTTGAAAAGGTTTGATGAAAAGCACAATTTTTCTGTTTTGTGCAATTTATTATACACACTGTTATAACAATATGTTCGCCAAATTATGAATTATGAATTTTGAATGACGAATTAATTCTACTGAACAATAACTTTATTTAAAATGTACTTTATTGATTATTAGCATTTTATAACAAAATTTAAAAAGAAAGCACGATATATCTCCCCCTTTGGAGGGGGTTGGGGGGTGGAAAAACAGCCGAAAGTCCACCCCCCTGCCCCCTCCAAAGGGGGAGATAGTCTGCGTTCTAATTTTATACCCTAATTTGAATAGTGCATTTTACTGGTAATTAATTAAATACAAATTATAAAAAATCGTTGTTCAGTAGAATATGACGAATTAATTTAAATCGCATTTTATTTATTGTTGATAATTAATAATTAACAAATTATACATTTTTTATCATTCAAAATTTTTCATTCAAAATTCAAAATTGGCGAAGACATTGTTATAAATAGCGTTATTCGTTACTTGTGGATTCGCTAATTTGTCGAAGGCAAATACTAATCATAGAAATGAATAACGAGTCAACGAATCACGAATAAACGAAAATATGAGTAGAAGAAACGGACAAAAGAAAAAAGATAAAGCCAGTCTGCGTGAGCAATTCGGTGCATTGCGTAATCTGCCACGCTTCCTGCGAATGGTCTATGCCACCAATCCGGCGATGACAATTGGGAATATCGTATTGCGTATCGTCAAGGCGGCGATTCCCCTGGCAATGCTCTATGTGGGCAAAGAGATTATCGATGAAGTCATCGGGCTGATGCCGAATGGTGATGGGGGCGATATGCAATATCTCTGGCTCATGGTCGGCATAGAACTTGGTCTGGCAGTGGCTTCGGATGTGATAAATCGAGGAATCACACTGTTAGACAGCTTATTGGGCGATTTATTTTCCAATGATATTTCCGCAAAATTGATACGACACGCAGCTACGATGGATTTGTACCAATTTGAAGACGCGGATTTTTATGATAAATTGGAACGCGCAAGACGGCAGACAGTCGGGCGCACAATTTTGATGTCACATGTACTGGCACAATTTCAGGATTTAATCACCATCGGTTTTCTTTCTGTCGGATTAATTGCGTTTAATCCCTGGTTAATTTTGCTGCTGATTGTCGCGGTGATTCCTTCTTTTTTGGGTGAAAGTCATTTTAATCACAAGACCTATTCACTCACGCGAAATTGGACGCCTCAACGTCGTGAATTGGACTACCTGCGCTACATCGGCGCAAGCGATGTTACCGCAAAGGAAATCAAAACATTCGGTCTCGCAGATTTCATTGCGGGGCGTTTTGAGGAAGTGGCAGACAAATATTATCACGCCAATAAACGACTGGTAATCAAGCGTTCACTATGGGGCGGCTTGCTATCTTCGATTGGGAGTATAGCCTATTATGGCGCATATGTTTTTATTGTCATTCAAACGGTAAGCGGTGCGATTACAGTAGGTACGCTGACCTTTTTGGCGGGGTCGTTTAGCCGTATGCGAAGCATGTTGCAAGCTATGATGAAACGCTTCACACAAATCGCTGATGGCGCGATGTACTTGCAAGATTTATTTGACTTTTTTGAAATTGAACCCGACATCAAATCTCCGAAAAATCCCATCGCTGTTCCCGCACACATTGAGCGTGGATTTACCTTCGAAAATGTCGGTTTTCAATATCCCGGCAGCGAAAGATGGGCATTGCGCGGTGTCTCATTCCACCTCAAAGCAGGCGAAAAAATGGCACTCGTCGGTGAAAATGGCGCAGGAAAAACCACTCTCGTCAAACTCCTCGCTCGTCTCTACGAACCCACCGAAGGACGCATTTTGATGGACGGCGTGGATTTGCGCGATTATAATTTAGCGGAATTGCGGGCTACCATTGGAATTATTTTTCAAGATTATGTGCGCTTTCAAATGAAGGCTTTGGAAAATATTGCCGTTGGGCAAATTGACCATGTGAATGAAATGAATTATATCGAAGATGCCGCCACAAAAAGTCTCGCCTCAACTGTGGTGGAAGAACTGCCCGAACAGTACGAGCAAATGCTCGGCAAGCGATTCGCAGGAGGCGTAGAACTCTCCGGCGGACAGTGGCAAAAAGTAGCACTCGCACGCGCATACATGCGTGATGCTCAATTGCTTATACTCGACGAACCCACCGCCGCACTTGATGCACGGGCAGAGCATGAGGTCTTTGTACGTTTCGCTGAATTGATTGCGGGAAAGACGGCGGTACTCATCTCACACCGTTTTTCGACGGTGCGTATGGCAGACCGTATTTTGTTTTTGGAAAATGGACAAATGAAGGAACTCGGTTCGCACGAAGAACTCCTTGCAGAAGATGGGCAGTATGCGGAGTTGTTTAATTTGCAGGCGGCGGGGTATGTTTGAAAATTCCAAAAAACAAATTCCAAACCCTAATATTGGCGTACTTCAGTTGTGTTTTATTGGAATTTGTTGCAAGTTCCCTAACTTTGAAGAATGCAGTTGACGATTAGATTATCTATTTTTAGATTCAGATTCAAATTCAAATGAATTCATTCATCCATGAAGCAAATGACATTACCTTATCCAATTTTTATATTGTTCATCAGTTTAGCCTGCATGACCTGTGGGGAAGGTACGTCTGCTCAACAGTCTCCACTCCCAATCACTGAATTGCCATTATCAGAGGAAAACATTTACAATTATTTCCGCGTAAAAAAAGCCCGTGAAATAGCGAGTGAAACCCATAAAGCTGTCTCTAAGAAAAAATTGAAAGCGGGCATTTCTTTGATAAATATGGGCAAACAGCAGGAGGGGATAGATACTTTGTTACGCTCTATTTTGTATTATCCTACAATGGAAGCCTATTTTCAAATGGGTAATATTCGCCTTGAATTAGAACAACATGAGGATGCGATAAGTGCCTATAAAATGGCAAAGTTTATTGATAATAAGCCGAATAAATATCTGTTTTACAATATGGCTTGTGCTTATGCAATGGATGATTCGGATTTAGACGGCAAGCGACGCGGCATCAATTACCTTGGAATGGCGACCCGAAACGGTTATGACAAAAAAGATAGCCTGCTCACTGACAAACGCCTCAAAAATGTTCGTTACACTTATGAGTTCAACAAAATTTATTTAGAAACTTTCGGAAAAGATGACGATAGGGTAGGAGAGATGTTTGAGTTATTTGTATCGCTTTTTCCCAAACGGAGTTTCCCGATTCAGATAGAACCACGGGATTTGGATAAGCGATTCAGCAAAAAAAGACGACTGTATGACCCGCTAAATTTATTGATAGGAAGGGAGGAATATATTCCTGATGAAGAGCATTATATTGCCGTAGCAATGCTCAAAAAGACGGCAAATTTTGTTGCTGTGATGTACCTCGCCTATCCCGTTAATTTAAGAGGACGCGCATATCGAAATTACGAAATTTCTACATACACCCATGAAGGCGAAACCATCGACAAAATTATTTTCGCTGATAATTCTAATCCTGATAAATACCTCTGTGGCAAGATTGACAGAGATTTAAACATAACACTAAGCACTCATTTGAATATTTGGGAAAAAGATCCAGACCAATACGGCTATACTGATAATAAAATAGATTATTCCGAATTTATGTACGAAGAGAAATTCAAAATTAACGAGAAAGGGGAGATAACGAGGTAAGTTTAAGTTCAAGTTTAAAAATTTAATTTTCAATTAAATTTATATTTTATAAATTTACAAATATATTTTTTGCAAAAAAAATACTTTTTAAACTTAAACTTATTCTTAAACTTCATCAGTGCAACGCCGCCCGAATTTCTAGTCCGTCCAATATTTTCGCTTCATTATCTACGAAAAAATGCAATCGGTCATAGACTGCTTTTTCGTCAAAATAATTGAGTGCCATTTTGACAAAAACATGCCCGTGTTTGGCTTCGGATACCCAAAGCATCTTATAAAAACGAGCGTATTCGGGATCGGTTTGGGCTTCTGCGACGAGTTTGAAGCGTTCCGCGCCGCGTGTCTCTACCACCGAAGCCATCAGCAGCCTGTCCATAAAACGGTCATCGCGCCCATGTCGGCACAAGCCCATGAGGTCAGCCACGTACATATCCTTTCCGATAGAATGTTCGAGCCGAATACCACGTGCCTCCATGAGTGCATAGACTTGTTGGAAATGCTGCAATTCCTCCACCGCCGTATCTATCAATTCCGGGATAATCTCCGTGCGGTCGGGATATTTTGCCACAAAACTCATCGCCATCGACGATGCCTTGCGTTCACAATCGGCGTGATCTTGCAAAAAACTGTCAAAATCCGCCATGACTGCCTGTATCCATTCAGGCTTGCTTTTGCTAATGATGTCTAAGTTTAATTTCATGTTACGAGTTGCGGGTTGCGGGTTACGAGTTGCGAGTTGCGAGTTATTTTTACGAAGCAAAAACTTAGATAACCCGTAACTCGCAACCCGTAACCCGTTCACTCCTTATTTTTTGTATCTAATAATATCGTTACAGGTCCGTCATTGAGTAGGCGGACTTTCATATCTGCGCCGAAGATGCCGGTTGCTATGGTTTTTCCGGCGTGTTCGGCGAGGCGTTTGACAAATTCCTCATATAGCGGAATCGCAACATCGGGCTTGGCAGCGCGGGTGTAGGAGGGGCGATTGCCTTTCTTCGTACTTGCGTGCAGCGTGAATTGACTAATCACTAAATACCCACCATCTGTATCCAATGCCGAGCGATTCATCACTCCGTTTTCATCATTGAAAATCCGCATATTGACGATTTTACGGCACAGCCAATCAATATCTTCTTGCCCGTCTTCCGGTTCTATGCCCAGTAAAATGAGCAAGCCCCAGCCGATTTCGCCCGTTATTTTGCCCTCTACCGTTACGGAGGCTTCGCTGACTCTTTGTATGACTGTTTTCATTGTGTTGACGAATTGATGAGTTGTTGAGTTGTCGAATTGACGTGTTATTGTATTTTTGCAAAAATAAAATTATTAGGACAAACAGCATAACAAACTGCAACAACAATAATAATAGGATGCCACAACAACTCGACAACTCATCAACTCGTCAACACATTAAAGATTTCTTAGATGAAAAAGTTGACTTATACAATCGTCCGCAATTTATAAAGGATGATCCGATACAGATTCCGCACCGATTTACGAAGTTGCAGGATGTAGAGATTATGGGATTTTGGACGGCAGTATTGGCATGGGGACAGCGTAAGACGATTATCAATAAGGCAAATGAATTGGTGGAGTTGATGGATGGCGCACCGCACGATTTTATGGTCAATCATTCAGAGAAAGACCGCAAGCGATTTTTGGACTTCAAACACCGTACATTTCAAGCGACGGACACGCTGTATTTTTTGGAATTTTTACAACATTTTTATAAAAATAATAATACGTTAGAAACTGCTTTTTCGCAATTTATAAATGAAAATGATGAAACGATAGAAAAGGCGTTGATTGGCTTTCACGATTTGTTTTTCTCATTGGATGTTGCGCCGCAGCGTACCCGCAAGCATATCGCCACGCCTGCCCGTAAATCGACTTGCAAACGCTTGAATATGTTCTTACGATGGATGGTGCGGAACGATGATAAAGGCGTAGATTTTGGTTTGTGGAAAGCGATTAAGCCCTCGCAATTATTGATACCGTTGGATGTGCATGTAGAGCGTGTCGGACGCAGATTAGGCGTACTCACACGCAAGCAACGCGACTGGAAAGCGGTACTCGAATTGACAGAAAACCTAAGGCAATACGACCCGGAAGACCCGGTGAAGTATGATTTTGCCTTGTTTGGAATGGGGGTGGTGGGGGAGTGAAGTCTAAGTTTAAGAATAAGTTTAAGTTTAAAAATTTAATTTTCAATTAAATTTATATTTCATAAATTCGCAATTATATTTTTTGCAAAAAAATACATTTTAAACTTAAACTTATTCTTAAACTTAACCTTTAAAACCCATAAGTAAAACCTACACGATAAGTATATGGAAACTCATTGAATGACACATCCTGTTTCCAGAGGAAATCATACATCAATTCGAAAGTAGCACCAAATTGTCCGTAGAAATTGGTGGAGTAACCCAAGCCGGCAAGCATAGATGGCACTGCACGGTTATCGACCTGTAATTCAACGGGAAAACCATCGAAATCATACACACGATCTTTAGGAACTCTATCGCCATCTACTTTGATATTTTTTCCGTTATACTGAAATTCAGCAGTTGCGAAAACACCCTGCGGGTCGCCGACGTGAAAGAGTAAATATCGGGTCAAAAGCCGACCTCCAAGAAAGTTTTCTGAATATCTGTCGAAACCAATGACATCGCGAAATTCGTTGCCATAATCATCTACATATAGGAAGGGAATCCCTACATCATTCGCTGCGATGTGGCTGAAATTAATCCCTGTACCTACCAACCATCTGTCGGTAAGACGATAAGCCACAAAAGGAGAAAGTTCAAAAAATATCGCATTAGCTATGAAAAAATTACCATTTCCTCCGATAACTAATTTGTTAAGATTAAATCTTTTGTCTCCTCCTATATCATCCGGGTCATAGACGACTACGGGTTCGTCATCATCAGTTTTATCGTCTTGGGCAAAGGCGGTGCTTGTAAATGCTAACATTGCCACGAGGCAAAGACACCACCATTTTGAAATTTGTATCATGTGAATTCTTTTTAGTTGCGAGTTGCGGGTTACGAGTTGCGAGTTTGGGACATGCACACTTTTAACCCTTCAACCGAGAAGTTTGTTGTATCAATCTTACTTTTAACAAAAAATTTGCCAAGTGGTTAAAAAGCAGATAGTCCATAGCCGATAGTCGATGGATGAACGTGAAACAATGTATTATTCACGACATTTTATCGACTATCAGCTATGGACTTATTTAGTGCTGATGTGTGGATGTACTGATGTGCTGACGTTCACATGAACACGTCAGCACGTCAGTACATCAACACGTCAGCACATCATTCCTGCTTAATAATTTTCTTATTGTGTCTGAATCCGTCCATATTGACTTCCATCAGATAGACACCCGAAGGAAGTGCTTTGTCCATATCGACAGTTTCTCTATGAACACCTTCAGTTTGAAGCTCCGATTGTTGCTGTTGAATGGTGCGACCTGACATATCCGACACACGAATGGTCAGCGATGCGCCCGGTCTGCTTTTCACCGTAACATGTACTTCTTCTTTGAATGGAACAGGGTGAACATTGATAACTGAGCCATCATCATCGAAATTAACGGCTTTGATTTCCGAATAAGCATATGCACCGTCCAAATCAATTTGTTTGAGGCGATAGTAGCGTGTTGAAATTTTATTCGGGTCATCGTCAAAATATTCATAATCTTGCGGAATCGCCGTCGTACCCGCGCCGATTACGCGATATATTTCGTTGAAAATATCTATTTGTCCGTTTATATTTTCTTCTGCCATTTCCAATACAAAATAATCATTATTAGCCTCGGTCAATGTGCGCCATGAAACGATAGCATTGCGCTCATTTGGTGTTTTTTTCGCTTCAAAAAATACCAATTCGACAGGAAGATCGATACCTTCTATCAGACTGATATTGTCAAAAGTAAAACCATCGCCGTTGAATGGGTCGTCCGCACTTGATGCACCTGATTGACTGAATTTTACTTGGAAATTTTCAGAAATATCTTGCCCTGAATTTCGTAAAATAGCACCGACATTAATGGAGCCGGTTTGTGCAAAAATACCCTGACTCAAAGGAGCTTCCAAATCGAGATTATACACCGAAAGCCAGCTATCATTTTCACTACCACGTACAAAAACGCGGTTATTCGAGTTAAATTCCTGTTCGTGATTTCTATATTGAAATGAAAGGAAAAGTGTCTGTATCGGAATCTTGCCATCTGCACCACGCAAGCTGAAGTTTGACAGATTTTTCGTGATAATCAACTCATTAATCGCTTCTACGCCATCAGCTACATTATTGAGTGTGAGAGCTTTACCTTCGATAGCAAAATCGTTTCCAATGACCAATTCGCCATTGGGATTGCTACTTTGAAAATCAAGGAATGGCAAACCACCTACGCCCATTTTATTTTGCTGAATGACATCAGCTTCAAGGTCATCAAAATCTTCTCCAACGTCAATTGGCGCAGTGAGCGGTGGATTGGCAAGTTGCAATAAAGTGACTGATTCTGGCACGGTATCATTCGTTGAATTGACATCGCCTAGGAGGGAGGTTGTCGCCGTCAATTCGTGTATGCCGGGTGCGGTAAAGTCTTTTCCGAAACCAAAAGTAAATTCCGCTAATTCGCCGGGCTGAATCGTGCCTGTGAATTGGTCGATGACGAGCGTGACACCATTTAATGCAAATGAAACATCAAAATTACTGGCGGCAGTATTGCCTTTATTTTCCAATTCTACCGTAATCAATTGATTGGGCGAATGTGAGCTATTCGTAAATTCGCGCCCGACGGCAGAAACAGGTGAAAGGATACGTTTGACCCGCACATCACTAAGGTTCGGGCAAGGTGAATTGTTTCTGACCACATTCTGAGCAACCGCTCTAACACCGCGATGATTGGTCGCGCTAATGGGGCGAACGCTGTACCATTCATCACCGAGTGTTGGTTGATTATCAATAACAAAACTTGTTGCATTGGTCACAGCAAGTGGTTTCATAAAAGTATCGAGCCGCATTATCTCGTAGGCTGTCGCGCCTTCTACATCACTCCAATTAAGGAAAATTTTGCCGCCACAAGATTGAGGCGCGTCAAGCACGGGGTGTTGCATGACGGTAAACGGATATTGATTCATCGCAGATGTAGCACCATTATTAATGGTGACTTTTACGCGCCCTACATTGGTGTGTTGGAGGTTTTCGGGGAAAGTAAAATCGACATAACCTTCGGCTACATGTGAGGCATCGGTTGGTATTTCTTTCCATGTAATGCCGTCATTGACCGAGTAATGTACAGTGACATCGTTTTTGCCCGGACCTGCTGCACTCCAGCGGAAAAATTCTCTTGCGCCCGGCATAAATGTCTCACCACCAACGGGATAAACTAAATCCACACCATTTGTGATGATTTCATACACCACAAAATATTCCTGTGGACCTTCGGGTACTTCTGCACCGGTCACACGAATGGTGTAGGTACCGGGAAGTACTTCTCCGGGTGTTTCGTTGCTCAATGTAACTTGCTCTACATTATTCAAATCGTCGATGCCACGTGTGGCGTCATTATCGACATTTGCCGGAGTAGGGTCAAGTTTCCACGGGTTGTAAACGATTTCGTTGGGAGCAGTAACGGTGAGTTGAAGGTCATTTACAAGGGCTTTTGATGCCGTCAGATTCCCTTCTTTATCATGCCAGTACAACATTACGCGTACTTCGGCTGCATTGCTTGGGACGTTTATTGTATATTCACTGTATTGTCCGTTAGAAATATTTTCTTGGAAAAAACGCTCCTCGCGCAACGCCTGTACTGCACGTGCTACATCAGGCATTCCATAACCAAAAGTATAATCCGGTCCGGGATTGCCGATGTCATTTGCGGTGTTCATCAAATAGGCTTTGAGGAGTGCTGCTTTGGGGTCGGTATTGAATTGTTTGCGATACGCCTCGACCATCAAAGACCAAGCACCTGCTACTGCGGGTGCAGCCATACTACTACCACTAATCATAACGTAATCATAGTCGTTTCCATTAGAAACGATACTTTTTCCGGGAGCGGCAATATCGGGTTTTAGGCGTCCGTCTTGTACCGGTCCGCGACTGCTGAATGTGGTCGTGCGCCCTCTATGCGAAGTTGCCGAAACGGTCAGTGCATTTTTATTGCTTGAATAACTTCTTAATACGGTTTGAAAACTTTGGGGATAGCCTGTACAATTGATTGACCCACTATTGCCCGCAGCGATGATGTGCATGAGTTCGGGCATATCCAACATTTGTTGGTCAACACTTTGACTGGTCGCATTGTACTGACCCGCCGAATTGCAATCAAAACTGGATGGTCCGTATGAATTATTAGTTGCCATCATACCTTGTGCATGGTAAGTGGGCGCTTTGGCGATGATATTACTTGTGATTTCCATAATCAACATGGAATTATAAGCAATGCCTTGATTCCAGGGGTCAATATTGCCCGTACCTGCTGTGATACCTGCTACGTGGTATTGATGCGAACCCCAGATGTCAAGGGTTGTTTTGTTGGTCACACGATGCTCGAAGTCAACGTGGTCTTCCACATAACCACCATCGCCGATACCAATCGTAACACCTGCACCTGTAATTTGCTGATTGCCTAAGAATCCGGCTCTTACAGGATGTATTCGCATGGCAGGAACGGCGTAGTGATTGAGCTTTACATCGGGTGCTTTGATAGCTTGTACGTGTGCCACAAAAGGCAAAGCAGCCAATGTCATAATTTGCTCAATATCAGCGCGTACCTCAAGGTGACGGGGATTGTTGAGTGCTTTGCCGAGTAGCTCGCAGCCGATATTTTCCAAATGATTTTGAACGCTATTTGTTGCCTTGTCGTGAAGCACGAGGGTAAGGTCTATTTTGTTGGCAATTTGGATAGCCCACTGCGGCAAATCTCCTGCACGAAGCGAAGCATCAACCTTGCTTTGTACGGGCATTTTTGCCCATGCGCGGAGGTTGGCAGTCGCCATTTTTTGCGCTGTAATATCCCACGAAACGGTGGCTTGATAGGCATTCGCTCCTAAATACGCCAACAAGCGGATGCCTGTATTGGCGAGTTGGTTGCGTATATGTCGGTCGGGTAAATTTTTGAATTGCAGAACGACATAATATTCGTCTTGGAATAGTATATCTTGCAGCTTTTCAGGCTGCTCTGTGAAGTCGGAAAGGGCTTCGGAAGGAGTAAAATTAGCTGATTTAAGTTGTACGTTGTAATTCTCTTTACTAACTTGTGCAAATGATGAAGTAGTGATCACCACAGCAAACATCAGCAGACAGATGAATGTTGCTCTCATGATTATAGTTGTTTTTTGTGCCTGTTTGTCGGCAGGCAATTTTAAAAACCAAATGCGCTTATGTGAATATTAGCCTTAGCGTGTGAGTATTTTGATTTGCGCTAAAATATCATGGAGGAGATAGGAACGCTTGTGGGGTTTGCGAGTATTTGTGACAGAGATTTGAATGAGTGAATGAGTGAATGAGTGAATTTTGAATGAGTGAATGAGTGAATTTTGAATGAGTGAATGAGTGAATTTTGAATGAGTGAATGAGTGAATGAGTGAATGTCGATTTTTGAATTTTGAACGGATGAGCGTTTTTTAATGCTATAATGGTTTTGATTTTTCTTTTAGTTTTTGCGAATAATTATTATAAATACAAAATAAATCAACTTGAATGGATAGAATACAAGCCCGCGCCATATTGGATGAAATGATTGAAAATCCAAGTCTGCATCGTCACTGTAGGACGGTGGGTATGGTCATGGAAGCCTATGCGAAGAAGTTGGGTGAAGACCCGGATGAATGGTACATCACAGGTATTTTACACGATGCAGATTATGAGAAATATCCCTCTGAACATCCGAATATCATCGTGCAAAAGCTGCGTGATATGGGTGAGGAGAAAATCGCACACGCCATATCCGCACATTACACAAAATGGAAGGTGCCGTACAATACATTACTTGATAAAGCCCTACTCGCTTGTGACGAATTAACGAGCTTTATCATCGCTGCCGCGCAGATTCGCCCGACGAAGTTGGAGGGTTTGAGCGCGAAATCAGTGAAGAAAAAGTTTAAAAATCCAAAATTTGCCGCAGGTGTGGAGCGTGACGAGGTGATGGCAGGCGTGGAAATGATGGGTGTGGATTTTACGGAGCATATTAATTTTAGGTAGTGTTACAGATGTAATGCTATCTGTAAATTATAATGACAAATAAAATATTGGCACTACGGTGAAAACTGTGGGTAGCAATAAAAATCCAGATGTAATGCTCAAACTTGCCTTGCATTTTCAAAAT
>ENA-ORXR01002942-ORXR01002942.1-marine-metagenome-genome-assembly--contig:-NODE-2942-length-15705-cov-10.846429_pt1 | contig 15705 bp, 19 predicted proteins | sample MGYA00237866_ERZ511479 | MGnify/ENA metagenome assembly ERZ511479 | reverse complement strand
CCCCGCCCCGCCCTGCCCCTGCCCGCGTAGCCCCGCCCCGTCCCGCTCGCCAAGCCATGGACCCAAAGGCGTAGATTGAAACCCTCCAGGACGAGCCCAACACAGTCCAGGACGTCGCCCTACGCCTCACCGGCGCCCGCTCCGCCTTCCTCCCCTCCTGGGACTCTTTCGACATCAAAAACGTCGTCACCTGGGCCTTTTCCAGCTTTGACGTCTCCTAACTCACGCCCTCCCAGCTCTTGCGCCTGTCCTCCCTCAGCCAGGCCCTCTGGCCCTTCTACCCGACGCACACCACGTCCCGCGACGACACCGACATGACCCGCATGCAGGTCCTGACCGCCCACCTGGACGGGGACCTCGACACCGTCGCCGCCATCGGTCGGCTCCTCCTCTCGGACTCCATCCCCTACTCCATCACCTGCCCCGGCCCCGCACCTGCGCCCCCGCCATTGCCGCCACCCGCCCCCCGCCGCTCCGCCGCACCCTCTCCCTCCGGCGCCGCCGCGCCCTCGCCCTCCGCCCACGCTTCCACAGCCGCCGACCGACCCGACCGCTACACTTCCGCCCTCTCGACGGTGTATAGCATGCGCAACATCTCACAGTACGACACCCCCGCCCGCCAGGTCAGCGGCGGCCCCCTCGAGTCCCTCTCCCGCGCTTGTGCCGAGTTCTCCCGCGTCTGCGACGCCTTCTCCGTGCCTGCCTCCGCCCGCGCCATCTGCCTCCTGTGCGCCATGCGTCAGTCCGACCTCAAGGTACTCTCCCCGCTCACGGACTCCCGCGGCCGCACCGAGTCTCAGCTGCGGGACCTCATCTCCGAGCGCGTCAACACCCCCGCCCGCGCCCTCCGTGTCCGCAACATGTGGCACGCCACGACGCTGGCCGGCAAACACACCCTACCCGACGACACCGCCGTCACACACTTCGACCGCGTGCTCTCCCACCTGTCACTCCGCCAGACGCAGCTGCCCCCGTCATACCAGACCTCCGTCATGCTTTAAGACAAACTGATCGACGCCATCCGTACTGAATGGTTTTCCCACGCCGTCCTCGCCCTCCCGTCCGACAACCCCCACGACCTCTTCTCCCACATCCAACTCCTCCTCATCACCGGTCCGCCCCTCACCCCGCCACCCCCCAACCCGCCCGGCGCCGCCCCCCGCACGACCGCCGTCCTCGCCGACGGCCCCCCCGCCGACTCGCCCCTCCCCGGCGGCTCCTTCCTTGTCGACGTCGAGGACCATCCCGACGACGCCTCCCAGGCCTCGTATGTCTTCAAGCGCTTCCTCGCGCACGCCACGCGCCCATACCGGACCGAGCGCACCGCCTTCCGACGCCCGCCTCCGAGCCTTGACAACCCCTGCCACAACTGCGGCGACCCCGACCACTTCGCCCGCACCTGCCCCTCCCCGCGCCGCTCCGACCCCTCGCCCCCCGCTCGCGCCCACCTGACCTCCCCCCACACCCTGTCCTCCGACCTCCCGGACTTCACGCCGACCGCCACGCCGGCCGCCCCGGACGCCACCCCCGACCCACCCGCCATCCCCTCCCAACCGCCCCCCGTCTGCGACTACGACGCGGCCTGGTTCGCGCCCCCCGCCCTCATCTCCGCCGTCTACGCCACCTCCGAGCCCTCCATCCGAACGACCATTACCGACACCGGCACACCCGGCGACATCGCCGGAGACGCCTGGCTCAAACGCAACCTGCAGCTGCTCACCGGCCATGTCCGCCCGCCCACCACCTCCTACGCCCTCGGCCACGACGTCCCCGCCTCCCTCGGCCGCGTCGCCATGCGCCTGTTCACCCGCACCTCCGACGGTCGCCGCCTCCCCCTGGACCTCCCCGACGTCCACATCCTCCGTCACGACGCCGTCCCCCTCCTCGTCGGCCTCCAGTCCCACAAGCGCCTCCGCCTCCTCGTCGACACGGCCGCCGACGTCATCTACGCCGGCCCCACCCGCGCGCCCATCCCCTGCCGGCTCCGCCGCGGCCACCTCACCCTGCCCCCGGCCCCCTGCCCCACCCCCAGCGCCACCGCCTACTACACCCGCACGGAGATGCAGCAGGCCCACCGCCAGTTTGGCCACGCCAGCGTCGGGGCCATCACCCGCGCCTTCCCCCCGGACACCTTCACTGCCGCCGACGTCGCCCACCAAAAGGCGGTCACCGACACCTGCATCCCCTTTCAGCAGCACGCCGGTCTCCCCCGCCTTCCTCGCCACGCCCCGCCCAACCCGACGCACGCTTTCAACCGCATCCTGACCATGGACGTCTTCTAGCTGTCGCCCACCCTGCCGAAGGTCCTACGCATCACGGACTTGCATACTGACTTGGGCCAAGGCCGATTTGTCCCCTCCATGCGCGGCAAGATCATCTTCAGCACGCGTTACCTCGCCTGGTTCTCCATCTGGGGACCCTGTGAGACCCTCATCACCGGCCGCAGCTCCAAGAACGAGAACGACGCCCTCCTTCACGCAATGTACTCCATAGGAATCCACTGGCGGCCCGCCCCGACCGAGGACCCGTGGAGCATCGGACACAGCGAGCGCCACCACGGCCCTATCCGCGACGCCCTCACCCAGATTCAGGCGGAGACGGAAGCCCTCGCCCCCGACCTCGCCCTGGCCATAGCATGCAAGGCCCGCAACGACGCCCCCCGCGCCCACGGCGTCGCCCCCCCCGCGGCCGTCACCGGCGACCTGCCGCGTCTCCCGATCGGTGACAACCACCACGCCGACCCCACCATCGCCGGCCGACACGCCGCCATGCAGACCGACCGCGCCACCATAGAACGCTACAAGGCCGCCGACCGCCTCCACGATGCCCCTTCCCTCCCCGACACCAACGTTCCCTTCGTTTCCGTCTACCAAGAGCTGAGGTTTCACCGCCATTGCCTCGGATGGCTCCGCGGCCGCGTCCACACCGTCGACGGAAAGACCGTAAACATTCAACGCGACGGCAAGCTGGTCTCATCCCACGAGTCCCGCACCAAACTATACGTCTCCGGCACCCCACCCCCGCTCCCGCCGCCCGCCGCCGCCCCGCCCCGCCCCGCCCACGCCCCCGCTTCGCCCACCGTCCCCATCCGGACGCACACCCCCGCTGGGGCGCCTCCAAGCGCCACGAGAGCGCGTCCCCCTAGCACCCGTCTGGTGGCTCTCGACGCCCTCGCCGCCGGCGCCGGCGCTTGCGTGTCGTTCGGCCCGCTCAGGACCTCCGAAGCCTTTGCGTGGATGAGCTTTTCGTCGCTAGCGCTCGTGGTGATGCTCTGAGTGGTCTTCCTGGCGGCGGACGCGTTTGGAGCGCTTGTCGCCAATTTCCGCCCGTCGGCCGACTGGCCGCGGAGCGCGACGGGACGGCTGGTATTGGCGGCGGTGCTCGCCCGCGTGACTCGCTCGAAGCCCCTCTCTGCGGCCGGGGGTGGCCGCGGCGTAGCGTCCATCGCCGCCAGCGGGGGGGGGCGGCCGGGGGGTGGCTGGGGCCTCGTCGTCTGGTCGTCGGCCGCCGGCTGTGATGGGGACGTGGAAGGCGCGACCGAGGCGACAGGGGTGAGCGGTGTCGGGGTGGCTGCGACACCGCCGTATCAGGCGGCGCCACGCACGGGCGCCCCACGCAGCCCGCGAACGGCGTCCCGCACGGGCTCCACACGCAGCCGTGGAGGCACAGGCGCGGCCGCCCGACGCTACCTACCGCGTACGCCGGGAATCTGACGCGTTGTCTCGGTGTCGGTGGCGGCGGCCGCGGCCGCCGTCTCCCCACTGAGACCGCCATGCCCTCTGTATCCACGTCCATCGCCGCTGCGCGCGGCGCACCCCAAAAGAAAAACACACGGACCACGTCCGCGGCGGCCGCAGCCTCCCACTACCCCAAGACGCCGTCGCCTCACAGGGCCGCCGCCGCGGCGGCGGCCAACGCAACGGGCCGCACCGGGACGGCCCTCCGCAGCCACAGGGCGGCGGAGGGGGGCGGTGGGTGATAATACACAGTCGGACGTGACGCCGACTTCTCCACCGTTGCCGGCGTGAGTGATGGCGGCGGAGGCGCCGCTGCTGGCGATGCTGGGTCTTCGACCGCAGCCGGCTGCGGTGGCGCCGTGGGGAGGTTGGGGGGGGGGGGGGGGGGGGGGGGGGGGGGGGCCGTGACGGCGAGGGGAGCGTGGCGGGCGGTTAGTGCCCGACCATCCTGCCCGCAACACCATACACAAGTCAGCGGTGCGATGCGGCGCCGCATGCACCCCCGACACGAAATCTCGAAGAAAATAACACAATTTCAATCACGCACGCAGATGGACACACCGTTTTGGCCATGACTACGTCACACAACCCGCTCAGGGCGCCCTGTGAACGTCCCCGAGTTTCTGACTGTGCTGCTGGCCCCTAAGCCAACGCCATCACTCGTATCCCTTGTGCAATACCAATGGGATCACTAGTATCAGTAAATTTAAAATCCTTGACCCGCATCACTTAACTTCTCCACACATATATGATCTGTTGCCATTTTGTTGAGTACAGCCATGAAACCTCGCCTGGAGAGTGCTGGGTAAAATTTTGCCGTCTTGTGGAGTACAGCCATGTAACCTCGCCTGGAGAGTTGTGGGGCTCGCAGAGCCTGTGCCCCACCCACCGCATTTTACACTTGCTCGTCTCGTGCACTCGGCAGCACTTGCTAGCATCCCAAGCCTTGCGCACTCCACTCTTTGAGGGACTCTACCTGTCCCAATAGAATGTCCTGCTCCCACAAAACGAGGTTATGGCCGGCACCTACCTACCGTCTGAGCAAGGCACTTATCCATCTCGGCTGCCTGATACAACGAAAGAAGTGCGGAGCGGAAGCCTTCAACAGTCCCTTTCACTTCCCTCCCTCCCTCGATTCGATATCCTCCCCCTCCCTGTCCTCCCCTCGCCCTCCAATGCTGCTCCTCGTCATCTACTGACTCGTTTTAGCACGATCAAAGATACAGGGTGTTCAAAGGAACTGACCCCAGCCACAGACAGCTCTATGAGACCAGCCAAGGATTGATAAACAAAGAGACACGCGCTCGGCCTCGATGAGAGGCAGGACGGTCGCTGAATCTCTACCTCCGCCACGCCCCGTACGCGACCCATACTCTACGCGCAATCTAACACTAGCCACACCACGGAAGATAAAGGAAACTCAAGACTATCCCCTCCCCCCTACCAACATGAAGATAAAAAGAAGAAACACATAACAACATGACGTAAGTCATCCCAGCATGGGTGGCAACAGCTGTTCCATCCAGAGCAAACTGGATCATAGGAGGACAACAAGTACATTGGCCCTGCGTGGGCCGCCGTGACGGGCCCGGCCAGGGCCCTCCTCGTCAGGCATCCCTTGCGATTGCGGTTGTTAGAGCCAGCCTCCCCTGAGCCACGCGCAGGCCCGGAAGTGCTCTTGGATTCCCCAATCTTTCCCGTGCCCACGGCCGCGCTCTCGGCCACTCCCATACGGCCCGCGTACTGGGCCGTGTCAGAAGTATTCCCCATGGTGCCAGCCTTCGCTGCCGTGCGAGCTGCCAAAACCACGCTACCGGCGTGCACGGCCAAGCTGTTGGGCGCCGCCACGTCTTCAGCATGCGCGGCCATGCGCTCGGCGGCCTCCACGGGGCGATATTCCCCAACCGTGCTCCCCGCCACCTCGAGCCCGGCCATGTAGCTGGCCGTAGGCACCCTCAAGTTGTCCTTTTCGAGAGACACGCCGACGACGACGACTTCGTTGTCAGTGCCCTCTACTGCCGCCGGGCCGCCGTCTGGCGAGCGGCCACACGCTGCGTCCCGCTCCGAGGCCGAGCCGGCCTTTCCCGTAACGCACTTGAAGGCCGGGGCGGCCTTTGTGGTGGCCGTGTTTTTCCTGGCCGCCGCCGCATCTGCGCGAGCGAGCGTGCCCTCTTAGTTCTCCTCCATCAGCTCTATGGCTTTCACACCAGCACAACACCAGAGCACAGCTTTCCGGTACGTCTTGCCAGTTCGCGCCAGGTACCTGTCGACGGAGAGCGTCTTGTACATGAGAAGGCGCGTAACAGTCCCGTGGTTAAGCGCGGGACCAAGAAGGTTTTGCAGCTGCACCTCAAAAGGAAAAGAGCTGGTGCCGATATCCTCAACAGCCTTGACCGCAGCCACGTACGCGTCGAGGTTTCCATGCGGCCCTTGTTCAGGATCTTCCCGAGTGACGTGTGCGGGGGAGTTCGCGCAGGTCTCGTTCCAGGCCTCCGCGCTCACCACCTTTACCTTCTTTCCGAGAACTTTCTCGCTTGTCAAAAGGCCGTCAATGGCCCTGAGCTTGCTCCCGTCCACGGCCACGCTCGAGACCGCTGCAGTGCTTGCCTTTGACATGAAGAAAGAAGAGCCTTGGACCAGGGACATGCCGCCGTCGGCCTTGTCATTGGAACCGCTGCCCTTGTCACGGGCAGGCGCGCAGTCCGCCTTCAGGCCGGCGCGGGCGACATCTTCAACGCCGTCAGCGGCCGCGTGCACGGCCGCGCGTAAGATGACGGCTGCCTGGTCGCGCACCTTTCCGGGTACGTCTTGCAAAGCAGCAGCCACGGCCGCCACAGCGGCGGCCGTCTCAACAGCGTCTTCAGGGTTGGTGATGCCAATGTCAGCCTCTTACTTCTCGGCGCGGGCCGCAGCACCTACGTGGTCCGGTGCGGCCTCCATTTGAATCGAGCCGTCATTGCGAGGGCCATCGCCGCGCTCCTGGGGGGCACGCTCCACGCTGGCCATGCGAGTGGCCACAGGGGAGTTGCGTGTCTCTCTGTTCTTCCGGCCCGCGTCAGCACTAGGGGATGACGACGTGACGACGGGGATTTCGTGCAACGGGGGCACGTGTGCGTGAATGTGAAGCGTGTGAGACGGTTCCGGGGTGCCAGGAGGGGAAACTGTGATGCAGTGCTGGCTGTGCGCCGTCCTCACTTGTCGAAAGGAGCGGCTCCGCTAAGAAGCCTGCGGATCCGGCTACCACGCGCCGCCAGCACCGCCACACTGTGGGTGCTCACTGCCTCTGTGCACTCGAATATTGTGACGCGACGCAGTGTCAGCTCAATACGGGCGCGTGGTCCAGCAAACACGCCACACATTGCCCCAGGACGCTGGTCCACGACTAGATCTGGGGGCAGGCTATCAGCCTAGCCGCGCGGCCGCCAGCCATGTAAAGAGACCTGCTCGTAATCTTTCCTGAGTGCATGTCCGAGCATCTGTATCTGGCTCATGCCTGGCCCTCTGGATGATGCTGGACCCCCTCGCTCGGCCAACGTTCCCCGAACCTTCCCCTCCAGAAACGTACTTGGCTTCAAAGATCCTCAAATCGAGTCGGGCCACCTCATTGTGGAGTGGAGCCTCTCATGTGCAGGCGCCCAGAGTCTTGATCCGAACGCTTGATCCGACTCGTGTTGCGACAGGACCGAACATCTCCCGAGCTTGTTCACATTTTTCTATCTCGTCCACTGAAATTGTATTCCGATACCTCATTCGTCGGCAGCGAACCGTGACAGCGACCGCAGTGCTGTGGCGTCTTGTCGATAAATCTTCCTCGAACGGGTGGAAGGGGCCTTGTGGTCACCTCGCCACAGATGAATAGCAGAGGGATTCCCTCTTGGGCCCGCGTTCGTGCTGGGTAACCCGGCGTGGCTCTTGCCTGGACGTTGACTGCACGCCGTGTCACGAAGGCATCCCCCTGGCTGTCGCGGGTGGACGAAAAATCCCACTAGACCCCTACGAGGCAATCGCCGTGCTCTCCCAGAAGGTGAGAGGACCACCGGGCCCCCCCACAAGAAACGGACAGGAATGCATATCCGGAACTCTCTTTCGACGCACTGAAAGACTCTCGGCGGGGCCGCCATCACCATCAACTGCCTTGCACATGGGCCGCCCTGATTGGTCTCTTGTGAGATTCTCTCGGGCTCGTCTACGCCCACGCGTTTTCTCACTACGTAGCTGCCTGCATCGTCTTCGGAAAGAAGTCAGGCCGGAGGCAAGTGACTCTCTGATCCGATGGTGACGCTTCCAGAAATCTGAGGCACGCTGCGACTTCTAACGTGGCACTCAGGAGAGGTTCGAGCCCGTCAACGACCGCATATTCATGCTAAAATGAACGCATGAGCCTGCTTCCCGTCATATATGTAAGGACGATCGATGGCAGATCTCGTCTTAAAAAGAAAATGATCGACGAGCGACACGCGGCCTCCCTCGAGCGGTTCTGCACGGGCTCAGTTCGGAGAGATGCAACCACCAACGTCGCCGTCGCTTTCCGCAAACCGTTTTATAAAGTAGCCTCTGATCTTTGCGAGCTACATTAGGTCCGTGACGGCCCTTTCGTAAAGGGCTCGACACGGGGTCGACACCCAATCAAAAGCCTACACGGTGACATACGTGGCGCCCTTCAATCTTGTGGAACTAACTCGATGCGGACGTTGTTGGCAGTGCTCTTACGTGCAACATTTCAGACCCAATGGTCTTGAAGAGCAGGTGGGGAGTGGTGCTCAGGCCGGCCATCGACGCAATTGCAGGAAAAAATTCCATAATACTGTGTGTCTCCTCGAGCGCAGTCCGGCGAGCGGCCTGCCGCGAGTAGCGACGGTGCCCGCTGGCCTCGGCTTGGTGGCGCAGTGTCCGCAGAACGTTGCGTTCTTTGGCGTTGACGGCCCGCGTCCTCCCGCAGTCGGCCAGCTCCACGTCACAATTCGAGCAAGGGTGCCAGCACATGCCTTGCTTGAAGACGTAGACCGCTCTCTCTTCAGGTTGGTCCGAGATTTAAAGAAGTAACTTCGGAAATGTCGTCAGAGGCCTGCCGTTGCTCCAGTGGACCGTCACACCCGAGTGGCTGGCGTTCACGGCCGAGCGGAACGCCATGTAAAGGACACGCTGAAATACAGCGCACCGCCGCAGCTTGGCGCGCTCATCCGCAGCCGTCTCGGTAACCTCTCTGACGACGGGCACGTACGCGATGGTCACCGATTGCGGCTCGCCGGTGATGATGTTGACGACTCGAATCCGAACTGGATACAGTTTGTGAGCTGAAGGGGAGACAACCAATCATAGCACCAGCCAGCGTGGCTAAAACTCCGAAAAGGGAGAGCAGCTGTCCAGGTAGGCTGACTCCTGGTGGTCACATATTGGCCTGAGGGACTGTAAGACAGAAAACGGGTGGCTAAAGACAAAGATCGAAAAGCTCCCTTGGCCGCTTCCTTCCAGGCTGAAGAAATGTAGCCCATGCTTTTCTGGCATCAAGAGGAGTTGCCATGCGTCAGTTTCAACTGTACGGAGTAGCACCAGCCAGCCAGCACGGCGCGCGTGAGTACACGCAGCCAACGGCTTTTTCCGTCGGCTCGCCCTCGACGAGTTTCCGCCACCGCTGCCGACCTCCGCGAGCCCGATCCAAGTGCTTTCGGAGCTGAGAGCCATCACCTAGTCGTCTACTGACGCTAGAGAGGGACTGTAGGATCTCTTCCCTGGCAGCGGGAGCCTGTAGGGTCCAGGTCTCGCCTTTCCTGACAGATAGCGAAGTGCTGCTTTGGAGAGCCCCTGGAAGGAGACGGTTGGCTCTGTTCTGCACCACTTGTGCGCCCTCCGCTCGGAATTTTGTGTGGGACCTCCAGCGGAGAGGCTGCTGCGGCTCGGACCTCTCGCAGCGGTCCCGGTGCGCAGCTACCGCCTTCTCACCACACTCTCAGGATGCGCTTCTGTTGCGGCTCAGAGATTGGCGCCTTATCCCTTGGTGAGCACTGTGGCGGCCGTTTTTTCTACTCCTTTTTTTTGGCGCGCTTTCCTTTCCCTCCACCCCCTCTTCTTCGCCTACTCGCGTGTTACGACGTATGGATGACTGAGGACAGACACGCACAGGATCGCCCACAAAATGTGTATAAGGGTTGACATGCAGAAGTGGCGGGGTCGACGCTGCCTCAGCCGTCCCCACCACAACCTGCCTCCCTCGCGCGCAACCCGCACTGCGTTGTTGAGTGACTGAGCACCACTGACTGCCCCCGACGCTCTCCCTCGTTTGCTGCAAGACCGAGGAGCTGCCATGGCTCCCAACCACCCGGGCGCACGTGGTTCGCCTGCTGGCCGTACCGATGCTAGCGACGGCGCTCCGTGGTCCCCGCCGCCACCCCCCCGTTTCCATGCGGAACAGAGTCTCCCCGAGAATTTCACCAGCGCTAGCTTACCTGCGCTCGGCGCTGCTGCCGCAGCGTTGGATGGTGTTAAGCGGGCTGCCCCTGCGGCAACACCGCAGCTCTTGGTAACCCTGCCGGCTACTCAAGCCGACTACACGCCCCTGCACACTGGGCACCCACTTGGAGCCGTGGCTGCCGCTACGACGGTCAGCTCATCGACGACCGTGCCCGTGGCCCTCATCATGCCGGCTGGGAGAGCCACATTGGCGGGCGTGGGTGGCACACGTCCGCCCGTTCCGGTGCTGGGCATGTCATCGTAGCCTTGCAACTCTGCGGGCCTGGTGGTTGGTGGCTCGCGCCGCGTGTTGGCGTCTTCTCCGCCGCCGTCGTACACGGCTCGTTGTCTCCGCACTGCAGCCGGTGCGGCGACGTTTCAATTGCCGCCCCGTGTGGGAGCAGCTGCTGGTGCTCTGGGGACTACCGTTTCTCCCCGTGTGGGGTCGGGGACGACTCCCCCGTCTGTGAATAGGGCATAAACTGCCACAACGCCGCCTCAATTGTCTTCTTCTCCCAATGCTGAAATCCCTCCACCGTCGTCCCGCTCGATATTCCAGACCGTGGAATTGCCTCCCCGACCCCAGCTGAGCGGCGCCGCCGAGCGCTCTGCTCAGGCGGCGCGCAAGACCTCCGCACTGTCCTTCATTGGCAAGTGGATTCAGAGTTTGGCTTCCACGGCCACGGGCGAGGCTACTTCCACACGCAAGTTCCCATCGGGAAAGCAGCCCCGTACCGAGCTGCAGAAGGAGGTGATGAAGGTTGTGAGGGTCGGAGTTTTTCCGTTCCAGGCGGGGCTGGACCGGGTGGAGAAGAAGGTGGCCGCGATTACTAGCACCCTTGACGACCTCTACGCCATGGCCGACCGCCGCGGCCAGACGGACGAGATGGCGGCACAGTCAATGGCGCAGTTTGAGACGGAGACATTCAAAGGGATCGAGAAGGCCATGAGGTTGGTAACAACGTTTTCTGCGTCACCCGCGTGGCCCCAGTGATGGAAACGACGGTGATGCAACTCAAAACCCGAAGGATAGAGCCGTGGGCTGCTTGGTCGACCATGCGGATTGTGACGAGGGCAATGGCAGCGATCCCGAGAACTTCGCCCGTGTTCCCGCCGCATCGTCAAGTGAGATTAAGCACACCGCCGCGGCTCACGGCGACGGCGACGAGGTCGAGCTCCTTGCTGCCGAGTGGGACAACGACAATGACGACGACGGCGGTGCCATTGACTTGCAGTTTACAGGGGGGAACAATGAGTAGATGGTCGGGGGCTCCGGGGATGGCGCGACGCGCATCCATGGTCGTTGATTCTGCTTCTCCTATTGGTTGCAGGTGGGTCTCGTGAGTCTGCGCCGCGGGCGCGCTGGTTCTTGTGTGCTGCGTACGCGCTTTTGTTATGGTGCCTTTCTTGCTTGGTTGCGCTTTTCAATCGTAGTCTCTTGACGTGCATTGATGCGCACAAATGCCATGCGCCAGAAACAGTAGCATGGTAAAAAAGCAGCCGTGCCGGTAGCACCACAGATAGAGAGACACCAGTGATCAAAATTCCTGGCGCCGCCCATGCCGCCGTCCGGCGCAATCCGCCGCACCAGCATTTACCTCATTCCCTCTCGTACTCACGTCGGAGTTAACTCCGCACGCTCGTCCGATGCACCTCCCATACCATGCGTGGCACTGCTGAGTCACGCGTTTCTCACGAGAGCAGAACCTCATCGGCAGATGGACGCTTTCCCCATAAGCAAAACCCCATCGAGAACCCCCAGAAATGTCCGCCCAAACCCCTCAAGGATGGGGCCATCTGTCCCCCTCAAAATTGGGGCTTTGATGGGGGGTTTTGTCCTTGACGACGAACGCGTCCCCATTCGAGCAACCGGCCGACTTTCCCAGTGGGAGGTGTCTGCACGCACCCGGACAGCCGCACGCCAAGACACCTCTGCCAACGACAGCCGCCACGCCTGTCTCGCCTCGAGCCCCAGGGCCACCGCGATCTCCGAGGTGGCCAACCCCTCCAAACGACGCGCCGACATGGGCCCCGTCAAAAATGTTATAAGTGGGGGCGGCTCCACCCCCGCACCACCCCCGGTCCACCACCCTGGGACGTCGGCCGCCCAAAGCACAGTGCAGATACTGGCGTTGAGGACGATTCCTCTACGAGACGTGCCCACATCATGATCGCTTCTTTTGTTGCTATACAGCCGTTCTCCCAAGAATCCCACACTCCAACTGGTGCAAAAGAGTTCCAAATCGGCCTCTACGACCCCGCAGAGGCCGATTTGGAACAATTTTGGAACTGTTGCAGTGAGAGATTTTTGGGAGAATGGCTGTAGTATAAAGTATAGGGGTGACAGATATCTCTCCCCTGCAGGGCACTGGAGGTGGCTTGGACCGGGACAGCGAGGCACGGTGGCGCTGTGGTGCCATCTTGCAGCAGGCATCAACCCTGCAGGGGACCCCACGAAAAACGTTCTGCCCTGAAATCGCTCTGAATCTAACTGTGCTGTTCGAGTGGTAGAAAATTGTAGGTTTGGTCCTTTTTAAGTGTGTCCACCAGGCACGTCTCCGTCCGTACCCAAAGACAAGGACACCGTCCCCTTCCCAATTCCATCTATCACCACCATCGTCGTCTGCCGCAAGTCTATAGCCGATCATGGCGGGATTACAATCGCCTGCAAGCAACAATGACGGCGTTGTCTGGTGTGGACTGACGAGCCTCGGCAGGGCATGCATTGTCTGCCACGAACCGTACGCGTGCCCAACGAGGTCACGACTCGGCGCGAGGACTGCGGCGGACTGGCAGAACTTGCCTGGTACCGAGTGGTGCCTCGGAAACGCGCACAGTCCGCGGCTCGACCGCTGCGAGTCTGCATGTGCCCACCGCTTGGATGTCCCCACTCTTCTTCCTCTTGGTCTTCAGATGCATATGATCTTGAGGCAGCGATACCCGTGAAGCTGTCGCAAACGCTGGATACCATCCCGGTTCGTGCGACGTTCCAGTGCCTGTGAGGCCTCTCTTCCCTCGGCGGCCAACGGCAGTCGGGTGAGGTGCTGGCCGGGCCGGATGGCGTCGTTCGAGACAGGCCCAGCGAACATTGACGGCCTGTACAATGCTTGTACGGCAGGAGATGATGCGCTCGTGATTCTTGCTCTCAACGCCAATCGGTATGCGGTGCTTACGGCGACTGACGGCCTGGGTCGCACTCCCCTGCTCGTGGCCGCGCGCTCGGGGGAGGACGACATTGTGCGCCTTTTACTGGCTGCTGGTATGCTTCCAAACGCCCCTGCTGACGTGTCTCGCATCTCCGCCCTGCACTTGGCCGCTGAAGCGGGCCATGCCGATGTTACCAAGACGTTGCTGGCAGCCGGTGCCAATGTCAACGCATCTGATCGGTGGGGCCGAACGCCGCTCGGCTATTCTCTCAAGCCGTTCTCAAAGAGGAGCCACGACTCGGCTCGTACGACGGTTGAGCTGCTGGTTGCGTGGGGGGGCTCTGTTGGAGCGGGTGAGCAGGAGTCTCTGCGGAGTGTGCCCACCACGGCGGTGCTGACGCTGGAGCAGCGGCGCGCAGCGGCTAAAGAGCTCGACGATGATCTGGTGGAGATTGTGCGCAGGTGCTGCCCTCTGCTGGCCGAGCCGGGGTTGGCTGCCCCACTGAGTGACCCTGCCATGTACAGCACTGCACCGCAAGCCGGCAGCTCGTCGCTGTCAACCATGAGCAACACGAGGCTGCTGCAGCGGTACCAGCTGGCCGACGGTGCCGGGGTGCCTGCAGACACGTTTGGTGCGGCGACCAGCTGCCAGCCGCAGCCACGGTGGCCGTGGGACGGCGCACCGCGTCTTTCACATCACACCTCTTCCTCTGCTTCAGCGGATGACCCCCAGACAGCGGCGACGGATTGCCCCGCGGAGAGCGCTGACGACACTGTGATGGTGGAGGGCCTGGCGTCCACCAGGACAGTTGGCAGCCGACGGCGGCTGCGGCGATCAGGGCGACTTAGATGTTATTCGGCCCCGGCATCGGACACCTCATCCAACATCCTCACGGTTGAGGATGGCGCTTCCACAACAACACTGGGCAGCCGCTGGTTGCATCGGTTGGCGCGGCGACGGACGACATCCTCGGCCGCTGCTTCGATCGCCCCGTCCGCCGGCGTTTGCTCGGTGCGTGGCGGCGCGTCGGCGTCCATGGCTGGTCGATTGCGAGCGCGGCGCTCTCGGCGCCCGTGGCGATCCTCAGTGGCGACATCGGTCTCATCGACCAACGACATTGCGTTGACGGGGGTGGCGCCGTCCGAGTCGGCAGCCAACCCGCGCCTACCCACCCAGGGGCCACCGTTCGAGGAGCCGGCCGATGTACCCGACCCGTCCGAGGCGCACCGGGACGCCCTTGAGCGTGCGCGGGCGCGCTTCATCGCCGACCCCGACTCCGCTACCGTCGATGCCGTCATGGAGGTGGTCGCTGGCGGCCAAGTCGTGGACCTCCACACCCTGACAATCGCCCATGGGCTGCTGAAGCTCGCCGCCCGCGTCGACGGATTGGCGCCGCTCACCGACCCGGCGCTACACGAGCGTCTGTACCTGACCGTCTACTTTGCGGTCGTGCGGCGCCTCCACCGTGCCGATGTACCCATCGCTGCAGCGGTCGTGCGCGACGCACGCGCCGCGCGCTTCCTCGACACGGCCGACACCATGCGCCTGCTCTCCTTCCTCAGCTACGACGTGGCGGTGCAAGCGGACTTGACGGCGCTCGCACGCCGCCTCGGTCGCGTCGAGTCGGACCAAGACACGCTCTTTGGTGCCACCCAGCGGCTGTTGGACAATGTGCGGGACCTGCGGGCGACGCTCGGCGCGGCGGAGCGGCGACGGAAGCACGTTGCCGTGGCAACGGCGGCGGTCAAGATTGGGGTGAGCCTCGCCCCGCTCGTCGGCGCGTCGCTCGCCGCCATGGCCGACGCGGCGGCCGCCGCCGCCACGCCCATCCTCGGGTCCGTGACGATGGCGGGCGCCGCCTACACGTTTTTGGCCGACGGCGCCAATGTGGCGGCCGCGCGGGAGGTGCTCGACGTGGCCGCCCGCGCGGCGCCGAGCGCCGCCGCCGCCGCCCTCGGGGGGGCGCCCTTGGCCGACATCCGCGCGGCGCTCGCCTATGTGGAGGACGCCCAAGCCGCGTGGCCGCCCACCAGCAGCGACGGCGGCGGCGGCGGCGGCGGCGGCGGCAGCGGCGGCGGCGGCGACAGCGCCGTGGGGAATGGGGGTGCGGGCAGCGACGGCGGCGTTGTGGTGGCGGGTGTGGACGGCGCAGCCGGCCCTCGGTCGGGCACCCCATGCCCGTCCGAACCCCCCTCCGACGTGGAGGAGGTGACCGCCACGGTCCGAGAGGCCGCCATCGAGCACGCGGTCGACGCGGGTATGCGCGGGGGCGACCGCCGCTTACCCCCTCCCCCCACGGCCGACGCCGCCGCGCCCACGGGCGGGGCCGCGGCCTCGTGTGCACCCACCCCCGCCACCTCCGTGGCGGCGGGCG
>ENA-ORXR01002941-ORXR01002941.1-marine-metagenome-genome-assembly--contig:-NODE-2941-length-15706-cov-2.842792_pt1 | contig 15706 bp, 13 predicted proteins | sample MGYA00237866_ERZ511479 | MGnify/ENA metagenome assembly ERZ511479 | reverse complement strand
CATTGAAGCAACTTCGTCTGGTTCCAATTTGTAAGTAAATTTATCATCTTCAGTACTGTATACTGTAATGTCACCATTAGTTGCCGCATCCATAAGGATAGAGAAAAAAGGCATTTCAGGGTAAGCAAATGGAAGGTTCATTTTTTCACGAATGTCAATAACTCTCCAAATTCGCTTTTCCCAAAAGATATCAGCCTCACGAAGTGGTTGATATTTTAAAATCATTCGATCGTCAATAATTCTCTTTTCAACGATATCATCCAATGGACGATCTACATCGCTTGATTCAGTTTGTACGGTCTCAGGCACCTGCGCATATGCGGGGCTGGAAGCGAACAAAAACATTAATAAGCATGCGCTAAATAATTTAATAACGATCTTCATGACTTTTACTTTTAATGAAATAAGTATGTTTTATATGCATTTCCTTGTGTTAGCTGTTGCGATTAGAAACCGCAACAGCTAAAAGGAAATAATTTATTTAATTTTAAACACCATAGAGTTGATCTTACGACCAGCTTTATCTCCAGGGCATTTCGCTTTCACATTATCAAAGTAGTAAATATCACCTGGTTTTGCCTGACCTACTAGTCTTCCAGACTTAGCATTATATCGAGCTCCACCATTTACAGATTCAACCGGGTCTTGTCGCTTGGCAACATAAGTTAGGTTATAACCCTGGATTTTACACTTCGCATCGAAATCAAAGTTGTCAAGGAATGCTCCCACACCTCCCTGAGCTTTAAATTCACCGTTACCCATAGCTCCACCACTTGATTTACTAAGTCGAGCCATTGGATCAGGAATTCGTTTTACACGAAACTTAAAAGGTGTATTAGGTAGTCCTCCACCAGAAACGTTGATGGTCGCCTCACCTGGTCTATCTGCCGTTGCAATATAGCCACCTTTACCTGATTTTCTCAAGTTCACTCCAACACCTGAAGCTTTCACTTCGTTACTTGATGCACCTGCAACAGTTACAGTTACTGGGTTATCAACACCGATGTAAAATACGTTCATTTTGTCGGCAGAAACAGTAGCAGAACGTACACCTACTTCATATTCGAAGGTAGAGTTTTCGTTATACTTTTCGCCAGTGATTGGGTTGATTACGTTAGAAGTTAGTTTCAATGTCTTTTTACCAACACCTCTAGCCGTTTCAGTGTATTTTCCAACACCGTCAACTAGATTTACTCTTTTACCGTTTACAGTGATAGTAGAGTTTTTACCAAATTCTGAAGAGTAAGCTCCAATCTGTACTGTCGCTTCAAATTTTTCACCATCAATCACATAACCTTTATTGGCGTTGATTACAGGGAAGAATTTGTTTAATTTAATTTCTCTACCACCGACCAACTCAGCTAGCTTATTAATAATAGTTGCTTCTGAGTTTCTTGCATCTGTTTGCAATTTAGTGATAGCAGGCAAAACAGCTGCCAAAGGCATTTGCTTGAACTTATATTCAGACCAAGACTTTTCCTTCCCATCTTTGGACTTCATTTGAATGTCCTCTTTTGATTCCACCTGAAGGGGAAGGCTTGCTATGATACTTTCGATTCTCTCTTTTACCTCTTTGTCAGTCAACTTGCCTTCCTTCTTAACGTCCTCATTATTAATTGTATTTGAATAAATCTCAATTAATTTCTCTTTAAGTTCTCCAACTCGGGCCTCAATCATAGGACCTTGAGGTTCTGCCCCTGTATTAGGATCTCCTAATACTAGTAATCGAGTAGTGATATCTTTGTTCTTTTTACCTTTTGGTTTGTTATTCATATCAGCCTTGATATAATCTTCGGCGTTATGAGTACCATCTCTATTACCTCCGGCATCAATCAAACCATCTTTGACACTTTCTAGGAAAGTAACAAATTCACCTACTTCAGCATTAACTGCATCTATACCGGAATTAAGCGGTGCTTGCAGTAATGGTTTTTTCTCTAAGAGAGGTTGGATACCTTTTTTTGTTGCATCTACACCTTGTTTAGTCAGTTTATTAGATGTCTTTAAACTTTTATCAAGGTCAAAAAAAGCATTCATTACCTCTGCGGATACATTTAAGGCCAACAAAGCAGTGAGTACAAGGTACATCAAGTTAATCATCAACTGCCGTGGCTCCTTAGGTATTGACATGTGTCTTTATTTTAATGTTAGGAAATGGGTAAATTGAAAATTACTTGTTACCATTAATGTTGGACATAGCTGAAAGCACGTTGCCGTAAACATTATTTAGTGAACCAAGGTTTTTATTTAAGGCAGAAAGCTGTTCGCCATATTGCTTAGTATCCTCCATAGAGTTACTTAAGCTGCTCATTGCTTCATTCATACGAGTATAAAAATTGTTCATACCTTTTAGTTGATCACCTGTCTGAGAGAAATCAACTTCCTGAAGTGCCTTAAGAGAACCAAGGCTTTTAGACATTCCTTGCAATTCGTTTAGCATTCCACCTAATTGTTGCTCAACAACTTCTCCGTTTAAACCAGGAGTTTGTGCATCCACGTTTCCAGCAGTAAGTGGAGCAATATTAGAATCGTACTCGTTCAAACCAGGGTACAATTTGTTCCAGTAGTAATCTGGTTCTGGTCCGATCAATCCTAGGAACAAGAAAATAAAAGCTTCAATACTCAAACCTAGAATAAGCATTTCACTTGCATAAGGCCAGCTTTCCAGTTTGAAAAGGGCGCCAATAAGTACAATTGCAGCACCGACACCAATGAGAAGATTTTTAATGTATTTAAAGAATTTTGACTTTAAGAAACTCATTTTTTAAATCATTTAAGGTTAGTTAATTTTATTCCAAAGCGGGTAATTTATAGGCTAAAACCTATACATACCCATATGCTTAACGCTATGTGTAAAAAAAGTTACATATTTTTTCGGGATAGTATCTTGCAAGGTTATAGATGGGCTAGATTTTCCAAAACAGATAAGTATATTATTTTATCAAAGCAAAATGGATATGTGAAGAACATATCCATTTTGCTTTGATAAAATCAATTAAAAGTCGTTCATAGATCTTCCTAAGAAGGTCAATGCGCATCGGAAGCCTATATAAGACTTAGTTGTATCTTGGAATTCCCAGTGACGGTTACCTGTTTGAAGAAAGAATGAAATATCTTTCCAGGAACCACCTCTGATGACTTTACGTTTTTGTGCAGCTGAATCATCGTCAGTAGCATCGTATCGTAAATCAGAATTTAAGTCATGTAAGAAAGAGTAAGCATTTTCGTGGAAAGCAGTTGACGTCCATTCTGAAACGTTACCAGCCATGTTATAAAGGCCATAATCGTTAGGGAAGTAAGCATCTGCTTTTACTGTGTACAAACCACCATCTTCTGGATAGTTACCACGGCCAGGTTTGAAGTTTGCTAACAAACAACCCTTTGCATTTCGAAGGTAATACCCACCCCAAGGGAATGGTGCCATTTCGTGTCCACCACGCGCAGCATATTCCCATTCATGTTCAGTAGGAATACGAAAATCTTCTGAGTTGACACCATCGCCTCTGTAAGCTTGGTAAGAGTTCCAAAGCTTGGTTCTCCAATATGCAAATGCATTCGCCATTTGCCAGTCAACACCAACTACTGGGTAATCATCAAAGGCAGGGTGCCAGAAATAGTTACGAGTCATTGGCTCATTATATGAATATGCAAAATCACGAATCCAAACCAGGGTATCAGGATACACATATACTTTGTCTTTTTTGATAAGCGATGTACGGCTTGTAACATCGTCAGACTTTTGATGAGCAGCTCTTTGCCAATCATACCATTGGTATTCATATTGCAATTGGCCTACGTTAAGCTCTTTTTTACCAGCAAACTTATCATCTCCCTGGTAAAATAGCTCCTCAAGGGATTCATTGTCGGTCCAGTCAACCTCCATTTCCCAATCAAGCATTTCTTCTCCTTCATCGTTTTCAATGAAATGCTCTTGATAAGTGTGAGCTAATGAATCTCTTACCCAATATACAAATTGACGATACTCGTTATTTGTAATTTCGGTATCATCCATGTAAAAGCCTTGAATGGATATAGATTTTGGTCTTTGGACGTAAGTACTAGTTACATCCTGATCACTTCCACCAATGTGAAGTGTTCCTGATGGAATATAAACCATTCCATAAGGGTTGATACCTTTCCAGGTAGGCCGTTCTAAGACCCCGATTAATTGACCATTTTGTTTCGTCCCGCAAGACGTATAAATAGTCATGAATAGGGATAGAACTAGCGCAGATTTGAGTAGTTTTTTCATTTTAACACCCGAGTTTTCCTTCGTTTTTAAAGAAATGCTATAAAGCGAACGTAAATATACTTTGTTTACTACTTAATTCAAAAATTAATTTTTGATTTTTGACTATTTGTAGTCAATTGCAGTCAAAGTCTTCCTTAACAGAGATATGAACGGTAGATACTTCTAAAAAGTATCAATAAACCAAATTTTAATTGTTTTAGGTCTATTATTCTCCTAAGATACCAAAAGTTTCATTATAAAAATCGGGGATTGTAAATAATAGGTGGCGGTACTCCTCCCCCAATTGTTTTGTTTAAATTATAATTTATTGAAATTTCGTGGGATCCAGTGCTTACACTATTTAAATCTGAGAGTGTCAGATCATAAGAATAACCTATCGTCGTTTTATCATTTATTTTCATACCAACAATAAGAACAACCGCATCCAATGTATTCTGATTGTAGCCTCTAATAGATGCTCCTCCAAAAATGTTGCCATTGTAGCGAACTAATGCCGATAACTCCGCTTGTGTTTGCTCAACATCTGATTTTAACAACACCGATGGCATTACTTCAAGCATACTTCCAATTTCAAAGTTGGTAGCAGCAAAAAACATATAATGTCGTTTTTGTTCAATATTCGTATTCGTAGATCCATCACTAAATTTAACTTCATTTCCTAATATATTAACACTTGAAAAGCCAACCTCAAACTTAGCCGCCTGATAATACACTCCTGCACTCACAGTCGGAGCAATAGCCGTCTCTAAGCCCGTAGGTAACTGGTCATCATTATGTTGTATCGTCCCTCCTTCATATTCTCCGTCTGGTGCTCGCAACTCAGCACCATCTAAAGCTCTCTGTACAATCCCCCCGGAAAGGCCAATTGAAAATACACTCTTTTTATTTACTGGAATCCAATAGTTGTATGATAGTGTAGCCGAAGAAACCCGGCTTGCACCTAAAATATCATTTTCAACAACGATACCCATACCTCCTCTGATAATGTATAAAGGTATATGGGCGTTTACCTGCTGAGTAAACGGGCTTCCTTCCAGATCAACCCATTGCTTGCGTAATACACCAGATATGCTCAAAGAGTTATCAAAACCTCCATAGGCCGGATTCAATCCATATTTGTTCAACATATATAGACTATACTGTGGGCTTTGTTGAGCTTGGATGCTGTAAAAACATCCTAAAAGAATAAAAAGGGTAAATATTCTATTCATTATTGTGATAGTTTTAGTAAAGTGAAGTTGTTAGCTAACACTATTTTATAACTCTAATATTCTCAAATTAATATATTTCATCAGTTTTTAATGCTGAAATCAAGCGCTTTGCAATAATGAAGACTAGATTCTTTTGCAAAAATTATATTTAACAGGCCAAACAATCCTGACACATTAAACATTTCATACATCTAATATCAAGCCATCATATGCGAAATCGACATTTTTTGGTAACTGAGAATTCAAATCCTCATATCGTCCCATTTTATGGCTGATGTGTACCAGGTAAGCTTGTTTAGGCTCTAGTCGCTCAATCCATTCCAATGCTTCCTCCAAATTCAGATGCGAATGGTGCGATTGATGATGTAATGCATTTAGCACCAGGGTTTCGATACCTTCAAGTTTGAGAAATTCTTCGTTTGCAATCATTTTGGCATCCGTGATGTAAGCAAAGTTGCCTATCCGAAAACCAAGAACGGACATTTTTCCATGTATGACCTCGATCGGCTTTAAATGAATCGTGTTGATTGAGAAACTAGTCGATTTATCAATGGTATGTAATTCTAAACGGGGAGCTCCAGGGTAAGGTTCTTTTTCGAAAATATAAGCAAATCGAACTTTAAGTTGATGTTGAACTTCATCAGTTGCAAAGACGGGCATATTTTTTCGCGAGCTAAAATTAAAGGGCCGCACATCATCCATCCCAATGATATGGTCATTGTGTGAATGAGTCAGCAATACTGCATCTAAATGGGCGACCTTAGCACGAATCATCTGTTGCCTAAAATCAGGGCCACAGTCTATTGCTATATTAGTGGTACCATCTGAAAGTAAAACCGAAGTACGTAAGCGTTTATCTTTTTTATCCTCTGAAGTACAAACAGCACAGCTACAACCTATAACCGGAACGCCTTGTGATGTGCCTGTACCAAGAAAGGTAACTTTCAAAATTTTAATTATTTACTTCAAGTTGAGTTTGAACTACTTCCGCAGGAGGAGTTGTTTCTTCTACTGGAGTTGATTCCTCCTTTTCCAAGTCCTCTTCTCTGGAAAAATCCATTAATGATTTGTAAAGCGCAGCTTGTTTTTCATCTAACTGAATATCGTCCAATTTTATGGTCCCCAATATTTCGATCAGAACGTTGATCCGTGCTTCCGTTTCAAAAAATCGATTGATCACAGCTATTCTACGATCTTCAACGATACAATAACCTGATTTGAAGTTACCGCGTTCATAGCGAATGGTATATTCCAGGTCGGTTAATAAATCTTCAATCTTTTTTAAAAAATGTTTGGTATACTTCATCTTGGATTATCAATAATAGTGCTCAAAAAACAAAAAACTCAGTTTCAATCTACGAAAATAAGTATCTTCGCACTTCCTGTTTATGGATAACAAATATCGCAAAAAAAAGAAGAAATAGTTCTTAGTAACGTTAAAATAATAAGTTAGTCAAATGAGCGAGATTATTTTGCTGCTGAACGACTTGAAAAACGTAGGCGATGCCTAGCATCGGCGAGGCTTTTCAAGGAAGTGTAGCGGCAAAAGAAGCCGCCCAAATGATGAAGTTATTGTTTAAATGTTACTTAATTCAGACAATTAAGATTCGGAATCTTTGTTTTTCTTTTACGGCCTGTTCCATTTTTTGTTAATTCAAAGTCAGAATAAAATGTTACACAATTATTTAAGAAGCCTCACACTTGTTTTATTGGGACTCCTATTCGTCGGAACTGCCTCAGCTCAACGATTTGGCGCAGGCCTTATTGTTGGATTCAACGCATCACAAATTGATGGTGACCGATATGCCGGCTACAATAAGTTTGGCTTGTTAGGAGGAATTAGAGGAACTGTTATGCTATCAGACAAACTTGATTTGGGGATGGAATTGCGGTATAGCCAGATTGGAAGTCGCTCTACCCCTAATCAGCAAAACACCATTAATCCATTTAGCATCACTTTAAACTATGCAGAAGTACCAATAACTATTAATTATAAGGACTGGTATGTCGAGACGGAGGATTTTTATAAATTAGAGTTTCATGCTGGACTCACATACGCCCGTTTGATCAACTCTTCTCTTGACGACGATCCTGGTTCTCCTTTTGAAAATATTATTGACCTCTTTGACAACAATTATCTTGGAGCAAATATTGGAGTCACCTACTTTTTCAATGAACACTTAGGAGCTACTTTTCGATTCAATCGAGCTTTGTTGTTTTTATATAAAAACACAACAACTAACCCCAATCAAAATTCTTTATATAGTAAACATCTAAGCTTTAGCGGTATCTACAAATTCTAAACTTATCTTAACTCATTCATTATGTTTCGCATCTTTACTTTAGCCTTACTAATTGCCTGTTCTTTTGTTGCTTGTAAAAACAGCCCGGAGCAAAAACCCGCAACTACTGTTGCACCTCCACCGCCTGCACCAACAGCAAAATATCAATCCAATCTTCCTGTGATTCCTCCTGCAGAAATAGAGGCACTATATACTAATTGCGATTTCATTGATTACACCTTTTACGATCCTAAACTACCAATGAGTATTAGTCTTGATGAAATTTCAAGTATCCGCTCTACTTTCAATCATATTGCGCAGCAAAGTCCATTTGAAGGTGCCCCTAATTGCAAACCTTTCGGTCGCATCTTTTATCAAAGTAAAGGAGAATATATTATGGAAGCAGAGTTTTACTTTACAGAAGGCTGTGCGCATCTTGTCTTTCTTAAAGATGGCAAACCAGCTTATGCTAATGCTATGACAGAAGCAGGTAAAACTTTTTTTGCAAACAACATCAATCATGGTTTAAAAGCAGTACAACAAGGTGCCCCCCCAAACTAAACAAACCACTACACTATATGGACCAATATGCTGTCATCGACCTGGGTACCAATACGTTTCATTTGCTTATAGCAGAGCATACCGATGATGGGCAGATCAACACCATCCACAGAGAACGTATCTATGTCAAACTTGCTGAATCAGGGATTGAAAAAATAGATGTAGCTCCTTTTCAACGTGGCCTCGACTCCATGATTCATTTCAGTCAAATAATTAATGACCGATATCCTTCTGCTCAAGTCAAAGCTTTTGGGACTGCTGCTTTACGAACAGCCAGCAATGCCTCAGACTTTATCAGCCAGATAAAAGCCAAGTCAGGTATTCACGTCCAAGCTATTTCTGGTGACGAAGAAGCGCACCTTATCTATCTGGGTGTAAGTCAGGTGGTCGACTTCCATGACCACTGCGACTTAATCATGGACATCGGCGGTGGTAGTGTCGAGTTCATTATTGCTAATCAATCAGGTACTCAATGGGCTCAAAGTTTTCAGATTGGAGTGGCCGTGTTGTTTCATCTTTTTCACAAAAGTGATCCCATCTCTACGGAGGAAACGACCGCACTTAACCAACACTTATCAAAAATACTTCGCCCATTAACGGAGGCACTTAAACGTCTTCCTGTCAAAAGATTGATTGGAGCTTCTGGTACATTTGATGTAGTGGAGAGAAATTTAGTAACGAACAAAGTACACCTACACCGCTCGACTATTGATGTCGCAGATTTCTTTCCCCTTCAACATCGAATTGTTCAATTAACGCTCAAACAGCGATTGGCCTTAGAAAAGCTACCCCGTTCAAGAGCAGACATGGTGGTGGTCGCTTTATTACTCATCCAGCATATCATCAAGGCTACCAAGGTCGAGCAAATCATCGTCTCTGGTTACGCCATGAAAGAAGGTATCCTCAAAGAGCTAACAGAGTCCAAGTGATCAATTTTTAGACTAGCCTAAAAATATATTTTGTACATTGTAAATATTAGCCTACATTTGCTAAGCAATGGAAGATTTTTTATTTACCATACAACAGGAATGGGCCTTGAGGGCTTTGGTCGCCTCCTCCATGGTAGGGACTATGTGCGGCGTTTTAGGCTGTTTCATTGTTTTGAGGAACATGGCCCTTATTGGAGATGCGCTGTCGCATGCTATCCTACCTGGTGTAGTGGTTGCCTTCGTTGTTATTGGTCAGTATAATACCTTAGGCTTTTTTGCAGGAGCTGTAATAGCAGGTTTACTCACAGCTATTGGTATAACTTGGATACAACAAAATGTAAAGACGAAAAATGACGCTGCGATCGGTATTGTGTTTACAGCCATGTTTGCAATAGGTGTCATGGGGATCTCAGAAATCAGCCAAAAAGATGGTGTTCATCTCGATCTGCATGATTTCCTTTTCGGAAATATATTGGGTGTCTCCAACGAAGATTTATATATCACGGCTGCAACTACCGTTTATGTATTAATTAGTGTAGTGGTATTTTATCGCTATCTATTTATCACCACCTTTCAATCGGTGATTGCTGCCACAATGGGTATCTCTACTTCAATAGTTCATTACTTCCTGATGCTTTTGTTGTCATTTGCAGTGGTGGCTTCTTTACAAACGGTTGGTGTCATATTGGTTGTCGCCATGTTGGTAACACCTGCGTCTACCGCCCTGTTGCTTTCAGACCGACTCAATAAAGTTATTTTCATTGCAGGCTTCATTGGTTTTATTTCTGCAATACTTGGTTTTCTTTTAGCCATTACGTTGGAAACGACTCCTGGTCCGGCCATGACGATTACAGCAACCTTGATTTATTTATTCACCGTTTTCTTTTCACCTAATAAAGGTTTGTTTTTTAAGTTTTTTCAAAAACGAAAACTTAAACTTAAAATTCAACTAGAAGATACGATGAAGCAAGCTAGCCGCCTTCAGGAAAAGGGTGTTCTTAATTTTGACAATCTTAGCGAACAACTTGGATTTAGTAAAGCTACTTTGAGCAAACATATTACCAGTCTTTCTGCAAAAGGTTTTTTTAGAAAACAAAACAACGCCTTAACCCTTACCCAATCTGGTACCGATGAAGCCAATCGTCTTGTCAGAGCGCATCGATTATGGGAGACATATATGGTACAGCAAATGGGTATGACAGAAGATCAAATTCACGAGGAAGCAGAAAAGTACGAACACTTATTGACGGATGAGATGCTTGATGATGTTGACTCTGAGTTGGGCTTCCCGACCATGGATCCGCATGGATCTCCTATCCCATCGAAGCAAAGGGGCTTTGATATTTTTCCATTGAGTAATCTCGACTTATTGCAAGAAGCGAAGATTGCTTCTCAGCAACTCAACGAGCATATTAGTTCTCAGTTATGGAAATATGGTTTGACTCCGGGCACTATCTTTTCGGTGTCCACCAAAAGTCAGAAACAAGTGGGTTTGCTAATCAAAAATCAGGAAGTAAAGATTCCAAGTAGATTGGCTAGAAAGATTAATATTACGCGCTAAGTGCTCCGCTTTATTCTACCGCAGGAAGATCATCTGGATTTCCTTCACCTTCTTTTTTAATATCATCCAGTTTATCAAAAAGACTATTTAGACGATACATTTCATCCAATGTATCATCCTGATAAATATTGATGACAGGAATTCGGCGAACATGTTTCTTGATACGATGTGCGAGGCCTTGCCGGAGTCGGTGAATATGTTCTTGCAATTGTAGAATTACCGCCTGCTTGTTTTCAGTATTATAAACACTGAGGTATATTTTGGCTAAGGCCAAATCAGGAGATACTATGACTGAAGTTACCGTGACAAGTACTTCTGCTCCATATATATATGACCCTTCCTGTTGCAGTACAATACTGAAATTACGTCTTACTGTTTCTGCAACTTGTTTTTGTCTTTTCGATTCCATAATAACTATTATTACTGCAAAGATAGTCCAAATACTATTCAATTATTCAAATTTCATAAGGCAATTGCGTCGTAACGAGTTTCGCCATCGGGCTTAGCAATCACCAGAACTTCGTTTGGGTGCTTACCAATCCCTTCGTTACTGGATATAAACAATCCATTTTCCGGATTAAAAGTTCGATTATGAGAAAATAAATTTCTTTAGTGTTACCGTATTTACAAAAACGTCTCTACATTTGTTCTACCTCCTTTACAAGAGAAAGATGAATAGATCTAAGAACATACTAGAAAGCCCCATCGAATTCCTCAAAGGAATCGGCCCCGCCCGTGGCGACCTCCTTAAGAAGGAGTTAAGCATCTACACTTTTCGTGACTTGCTGATGCAGTTTCCTTTTCGGTATGTTGATAAAACTCAGTTTCACAAAATACGGGATCTCGACTACATGAGTCAGCAAGTGCAGCTTCGGGGTATTTTGCGTAGATTGTCGATTGCCGGTCAGGGAGGTAAACGACGTTTGGTCGGTAGCTTTCGGGATGAAACGGGGATGATCGAACTGATTTGGTTTAAGGGAATTTCCTGGTTAGAAAAAAATCTTCAAATCGGTAGTGAATATATTGTGTTTGGGAAGATCAATAATTTCAGAGGTCAAATCAACATTTCACATCCCGAAATAGAAGCGGTTACTGAAGCCAATACTTCTCGTGCGAATACCTTTGCACCTGTTTACCCAAGTACTGACAAGCTCAACACTAAAAACCTGGATTCCAAAGCACGCAGAAAATTGATGACTACTTTATTTGAAAAAATAAGTCCTCATGAATTAGTCGAAAATCTGCCTGGCTATATCATTAAAAAATTCAAGTTTCCATCTCACTTTGCAGCAATCAAGGGCATCCATTTCCCAAAAAGTCAGGAGGAACTCGACAAGGCAACTGCGCGATTAAAATTTGAAGAACTTTTCTTTTTGCAAATTCGCTTACTTCAAATCAAGAAGAAACGTAAGCATGCCATCAAAGGCCATGTATTTCCGCAAGTCGGTGATTACTTCAATCGTTTCTTCAAAGAAAAATTACCCTTCGAATTGACTGGTGCGCAGAAACGCGTATTAAAAGAAATCCGTCATGATCTCCGGGTCGGCATTCAAATGAACCGGCTATTGCAGGGTGATGTGGGAAGTGGAAAAACAATCGTAGGACTCATGAGCATGCTACTTGCGCTTGACAATGGCTTTCAGGCCTGCCTGATGGCACCTACTGAAATTCTCGCCCAACAACATTATCAATCCATCACAGAGTATGTTGAAGGCCTGGACATACAAGTTGCATTTTTGTCAGGCTCCGTAAAAGGTAAAAAACGAAAAGAGTTACTCAAACTTTTGGAAGCAGGAAACATTCATATTCTCATAGGCACCCATGCATTGATTGAAGATTGGGTCGTCTTTAAAAACCTGGGCTTATCTATTACCGATGAGCAACATCGCTTTGGTGTTGCCCAACGAGCAAAGCTTTGGAATAAAGGTATCAACTATCCACCTCACGTTTTGGTGATGACTGCTACACCTATTCCACGAACGCTCGCGATGACTTTATATGGTGATCTCGACGTTTCGGTCATTGACGAATTACCTCCCGGCAGAAAAGCAGTCGAGACGCTTCACAAAACGGAGAGTAATCGTTTGCGCATTATTGGATTTATGAAGGAAGAGATTTCGAAAGGGCGGCAAGTATACATTGTTTTCCCTTTGATCGAAGAATCCGCTAAACTGGATTTACAAAACCTCGAGCAGGGCTATGAGTTATTGCTTCGTGACTTTGCTCCACCAGAATACCAAATCAGCGTAGTACATGGTCGAATGAAGGCTAAGGATAAAGACTTCGAAATGCAACGTTTCATCAAGGGGGAGACTCAGATCATGGTAGCGACCACGGTCATTGAAGTAGGTGTCAATGTGCCGAATGCCTCTGTAATGATTATTGAAAACACGGAGCGCTCTGGGCTTTCGCAGCTCCATCAATTGAGAGGCCGGGTAGGGCGTGGAGCTGAACAATCCTATTGCATTTTGATGTCGAGTTACAAATTAAGCAAAGAAGCTAAGTCTCGTATTCAAACGATGGTGCGCACCAATAATGGATTTGAAATAGCCGAAGCTGATCTGAAGCTTAGAGGTCCGGGTAGTATTGAGGGAACCCAGCAAAGTGGGATACTTAATTTCCGCATCGCTGATCTGGCTCGGGACGGCCGTATCTTACAAGCTGCCAGAGAGATTGCTACCCGGATACTTGATGATGACTTTAGAATGGAAAAACCGGAGCACCAACAACTAAAACACTATTTGGAACAACATGTCAAGCCTGTAAAAGGCTGGAGTCGAATAAGCTAAGGGATGCGGTCTCAAATCAGACATTTATTAATTCCTTATCCCTAAGCATTCGTATCAAACTTACCATATTTCTTGATTTTTCAGTTACCATTTGGCTTTCTTGTAGTCATTAATCGGAAGGCTTAGCCCCTTTTTAGGTGTCTCTTTGTTTTCTTACCACATAAGGCTAGTTAATCTTAGTTAAAAAACCAAACAGATTCTTAAATTTGGGGCAGGGAAAGATAATAACGGCAGTTTATTTGTATATTAAGTTAAGACTCAAATACCATCTGCTATTTTTTGGTCGTTAAATGCAAAATGAAACCGATGGGAGACACAATAAAATTCAGAAATATAATTTTTTTATTACTCATTGCTGGGGTATTTTACCCTCTGCATGCTACTACTTCTGTTGTCTCAAACGACCTTCCCCCTGACCCGGCGGACTTCGCAGTTGATGGACCTTATGTATTTTATATGAAAGGCAAAGTTATTGTCAAATCCGTGCAGGCTGTCAATTCAACTTATAAAATGGTGAAGCAAGAGTACGACTCTAGAGCAGACGTACCTCCGTTGACTTGTGTCATTGATAAAAAAAGAAAATTTATCATCAATTTACATGAGACTATAGAGCCGACTCCATCAACCTATCCTCAACCTGAAAAACTATTTGCCATTTCTGATATAGAAGGTAACTTTCATGGTTTTGCCAAAACACTAGTTGGTAATGGTGTGATTAATTCAGACTTCAACTGGACTTATGGTGATGGGCACTTAGTACTGGTAGGCGACTTTTTTGATAGAGGCCTTAATGTTACTGCTTGTCTTTGGTTGATCTATGAATTAGAATCGCAGGCTAAAGCGCAAGGAGGTATGGTTCATTTTATTTTGGGTAACCATGAAGAAATGAACTTGAGTGGCGACTACCGCTATGTTCGTAAAAAATATCAGACCGTAGCAAAAGAATTAAATTGTACTTATTCCGATTTGTTTAGTTCCAATACTGAATTAGGAACTTGGTTGAGAAGTAAAAATATGGTTGAAAAAATTGGAGAAACTATATTTGTTCACGGAGGGCTAAGTCCGCAAATTGCTGGCTCTCAATTATCTCTTGAACAAATCAACAAGATTTGCCATGCGCACATTGGCGAGACACGAGATGAATTGCAAGGCCAGGGAACTACTTCATTGGTTTTTGCTAAAACAGGCCCACTTTGGTATAGAGGATTCTTTGGAGGCAAATTAGAGGAAGCTACTGTCGTTACTATCCTTGATCGATTTGGTGCTAAAAACGTAGTGGTAGGCCATACGCTAGTAGACGAAATTTCTACCCTCCACAACGGAAGGGTGTACGCAATCGACGTCAAGCATGCTGAATACATTGCCAATGCATTACCCAATGCGATTGTATGGGATGAAGGTCGTTATTACAAAGTTAACTACAGAGGTTCTGCACAACCTATAGAAGAAGCGGGCGAAAAAAAACCTGATGTTTCTACGGTTGCTTTCAAAGCCATTCATGAGGATAACACGGTATTACTTCGAACCTTCCTTAGTAATGGCAATGATATCAATGGACTTTACTCTGACAAGAAGTACACGCTTCTACATTACACCATCGAATTTGGAAGTCCTAAAGCTGTAAAGATGCTGCTCGAAAATGGAGCTGACCCCAACCACTTCTTTGATGGAAAGACGGCATTAATGCACGCCATTAAATTCAAAAAAATCAAGACCATTCAGCTTCTTTTAGAAAGCAATGTTGATGTCAATATACAGAATCATCGCAAACAGACAGCTTTGTATTATGTAGGCCGATATGGGACGCCTACACTTGCCCGACTATTAGTATCACATGGTGCTAATGTCAATAATAAGGATCAGGGAGGTATAACGCCATTTCAATTTGCTGTAAAAAACTCTAACACTGAAGTCGCTAGATTCTTAAAGTCTGTTGAGTAATATTTAGACGGGAGACCGAAGACTGGAGACGGAAGTTTCCTTCTATCGTAAACCCGCTAACGTTTCGTTTGTTTGGTGGTTAAAACCGCGTTTGAAGAAACCCCTGAGATTTTGGTGTAAGCTTTCGGTCTTCGGTCTTCGGTCTTCGGTCTTCGGTCTTCGGTCTTCGGTCTTCGGTCT
>ENA-ORXR01002940-ORXR01002940.1-marine-metagenome-genome-assembly--contig:-NODE-2940-length-15710-cov-10.423399_pt1 | contig 15710 bp, 26 predicted proteins | sample MGYA00237866_ERZ511479 | MGnify/ENA metagenome assembly ERZ511479 | reverse complement strand
GCGACGGCGCTTGTGTCATACACTTCGTGCTCCACTTGCACGACACTGACTCCAGCTGAGCCACACGATCCACCTCCTTTGCTACACACATGGCCCCCGTCTTGCTGTACACATAGCCCCCGTCTTCGGTCCAGGTCCAACTTTCTTGCGATGATTCAGGTCTATGGAGGGGGGTGCCTCAAGGGAAAATATTCGTGTCACGAGTGCAAAAGTCATCGTAGCAGGCCAGTCTCCGGTCGCCACGTTGGACATCAACGGCTGAATTCACCTCTTTCATGACATCCTCTCCTTTCTTCCAGCTATTCAAATGGCTAGAGTCAACGAGGCCGGACACAACTCCGACATCCTGAAAGGGAACTCACGAAGTGGTGCAGAGACGACTGCGTGGCACTTGGAAGCACACATCCGGATGCTCATCATGGCGGCGACAGAGCTCGCGCCAGCATTCATCCATAGCGCACACTGGCGGTAGCACTTGGACCCCGATGTAGCGGAAAAGATCCGGGAAGAGGGGGGGAGTGCAGGAACACCGCCGCCTGGGAGCGTCGTGGTAGAGGTAAGCGCCACTACCACGTCCCCCGCCGGCTGCAGCCGGCGTGACGGCGGTATTGCGGTCTACACTCCATCCCCTTCATTTGTGGACGTAGTCTGCGCTACCGCGCCTCCTTCTCTCAATGCACTTTCACACAAGGCCCAAGCCGCCCACGTAGGCGCTCGCACCGTTGGACTGCCCGGCGAAGGCTGTGGTCGCCAACACGGCAGACGGATCCACCACGGAGGCGGTATATTCCGTCGGCCACTTGGTTTCGGCCATGGTGACCGACGCTGCCGACGGGTCGCCCCCGCCGACGCGGTCGCATCCGTCGGCCGATCGGTTGGGGCCGTGGACTCCAACGCGGCCGACGGGTCGCCCACAGAGGCGGTCGCATCCTTGGACGCACGGCTTGGGCCAGTGTGACCGACGCGGCCGACGAGTCGCCCGCCGAGGCGGTAGCATCCGTCGGCCGATCAGCCGGGGCCGTGGACACCACCGCGGCCGACGGGTCGTCCGCAGGCAGTTGCACCCGTCGGCCACTTGGCTTGGGCCATGGTTACCGACATGGCCGACGGATCGCCCACCGAGGCGGTCGCACCTGTCGGTCGATCGGCAGGTGCGGTGGTCACCGACGCGGCCGACGGGCCGCCCGCCGAGGCGGTCGCATCCATCGGCCGATCGGAATGCATCGTGGTGAAGGACGTGGCCGACGGGTCGCCCGCCGAGGCGGTCGTATCCATCGGCCGATCGGCCCGGGCCGTGGCCACCAACACGGCCGACGGGTCGCCCGCAGAGGCAGTCGCATCCGTCCGACCCTTGGTTCGGTCCATAGTGACCGAAGTGGCCGACGGGTCGCCCGCAGAGGCGGTCACATCCGTCGGCCAAGCGGCCGGGGGCGTGGACACCAACGCTGCCGACGGGTCGCCCGCCGAGGCGGTCGCACCCGTCGGCCACTTGGCTCGGGACCCGGCGCCCGACGCGGCCGTCGGGTCGCCCGCCAAGGCGGTCGCATCCTTCGGCCGATCGGCCGGGGCCGTGTTGACCAACGCGGCCGACGGGTCGCCCGCAGAGGCGGTCGCATCCGTCGGCCAAGCTGCCGGGGGCGTGGACACCAACGCTGCCGACGGGTCGCCCGCCGAGGCGGTCGCACCCGTCGGCCACTTGGCTTGGGACATGGCGCCTGACGCGGCCGAAGGGTCGCCCGCCGAGGCGGTCGCACCCGTCGGCCACTTGGCTTGGGACATGGCGCCCGACGCGGCAGACGGGTCGCCCGCCGAGGCGGTCCCATCCGTCGGCCAAGCGGCCGCGGGCGTGCACACCAACGCTGCCGACGGGTTGCCCGCCGAGGCGGTCGCACCCGTCGGCCACTTGGCTTGGGACATGGCGCCCGATGCGGCCGACGGGTCGCCCGCCGAGGCGGTCGCATCCGTCGGCCGATCGGCCGGGGGCGTGGACACCAACGCGGCCGACGGGTCGCCGGCAGAGGCGGTCGCATCCGTCGACCACACCGCTCGGGCCCTTGTGACCGACGCGGTCGACGGGTCGCCCGGCGAGGTGGTCGCATCCGTCGGCCGCTCGGCTGGGGATCTGGTACGCAACGCGGCCGAAAGGACGCACGCCGAGGTCGTGGCACCCGACGGCCACTCTGCTGATATTGAGGTGACCTACGCAGCTGAACAGAAAGTGAACGCTCCGATGCACGGCGGCGGCCCCACAGGTGCGCGCAGCGCGTGCGTGGCCAAGTGCCGCACCTCCCTCCCGCCACTTCCTGCCTGGTGACTTGAGTCGCGCTCGCCGCCGCAGTCCGTCTCATCTGTGGGCTTTGGGCTGCACGGCTCTCCTCCCCTACCCCCAGCTTCCATAATTGAGCCGGTCTGATGCGGCGCGCGCCCCCGACGGTCGCGAGCGCGTCTCCCGTCGCGCCCTCTCGCTTGCCTGGGGGAGCGCATTTTCAGTGACGTGACCGTCTCCTCCCCCCCCCTACAGCCGTTCTCCGAAAAATCCCGCACTGCAACAGTTCCAAAACTGTTCCAAATCGGCCTCTGCGGGGGCGTGGAGGCCGATTTTGAACTCTTTTGGGACAGTTGGAGTGTGGGAGTTTTGGGAGAACGGCTGTACGCTTGCTCCGTGCCTGGAAAGGGTCTTCAGGGACAGAGGCTGTGCTTACAAAATGGCACAGACCCGGGTGACGCAGAATTATTTACGGCCGCAGCGCTGACCGCCCTCGTCGACGCGGCGGTCCCCGGCGGCTGCGACGGCGCGCCGCTCGTCCGCCGCAGCGGCCTTGCGTGGCGCGCCTTCTCCTCGGACGGCGCGTACGTCCTCCGCGCCATCGCCACGCTCGTGTGGGGAACCGGCTCGGCGGGCGTGCGTGGCGCCGTGTCGCCGGCGCTGCCGCCCCGCGTGCGCGCGGCGGGCGTCGCCACCGCGGTAGGGGGTGCCCTCGACTCTGCTCCCGCGCCGATGGACGTCGAGGCTGGAGTCAAGGGGTTCAGCCTCGCCGCGTGGGGGTCCGTAACTGGTTGGCGGCCGGCGGCGGTGCGCGCCGTCTTTTCCGCTTACGCGGTGGTGCAGGCGGCGGTCGTGGGGGACGTGGGCGCTCGCTACTGGACGCATCGTCGTACGCATGCATCATGGCGAGCTTTGTTGTTCTGCATTGCCGGCGAGTGCTTCTGTGCCAGTCCGTGGGCCTCTCTGTCACTTGTCCGGTCTGAATCACGCGTGAAAACCACCAGTTCTTCCTTGGAATAAATAGACTCGGTCTGGTGCTTTTACATGACTCTGGTATGCCCGCATCAGTTTCCTTTTGGTCACTGGCCGTTGGTTGCTCCTTGGTCTGCGATGCGTTCGCTCCCCGGCTTGCGTTTTCTACACTCTAACCCATATGACCCCCCCTATCTCCCATGCTTCAGGAAACGCGCGTCTCGTTTCAGTCACCACCGACATGCAGGGGGCATTACGGCGCAAGCGTTCTGCCCCGGCACCCCCAACCACGTTCTGCCGATCCAGTTGCCGCATACGTGTGGCAGCCGCGGCAGCCGCCGCGGCCGCCGCCGAAGCCGCCACGGGCGCACCACCATCCGAGCCCTCAACCCCGCCATCCCTACCAGAAAGCTGTGGCCGCCGTGCTCGTCTTCTCACGCGCCGCAAGGCACCACCGCCAACGCCCTCCCAGCCTGTGGGAGGAAATGACAGCGGTGGTGTAGCTGCCAGTCTAGAAGCAGGTACAGACGGTATGCGCCCCATGGCAGCCGATGGTGTCGAGGCCGTTGTGCCCACAGAGGCAGTCGCGGCCGCGACGGGCCACGTCAGCACCGGCGGCGGCGCCACCGACCAAGCTGAGGCAGGTAAGATGCTCCGCGGGACGGACGGGCGGCCGACTGCCGCGGTGGTTAGGGGCGCGGCCGGTGCCCCCCTGTACCTTTGTGAGGCCGGCGCTGTGCCGCTGACGCCTGCGGCCCAAGCCGACCTAGTCTTCGCCCCCATGGTGCACCTGCACAGTGGGCCCATGGGGGGGGGAGTTGAGGCCGATATCTCTGCCGTCCACCTTCTTTTTGTTGACGGGGCGGACTATGTGACCGCGCGTAACCTGGTTATGCGCCTCTTCTTCGGAGTTACCGAGTTAGGTACGCGGCTGATACGGCTGGGTTGTCTTGCGGGCTGCCCCGAAGAGGCGGCCGAGGCCGAGATGGGTGGCCCACACGCGCACGCCCGGGCATCGCGTCGCCGACCAGCAGGCGTGCAAGCGTCTGGGCGCCATCGCGCGGCATGCGGAGCTGTGGGGGTTCAACAAGGCCAACCTGTGCGCAATTGTGGAGAAGGGGATTCACCTTGCATACTTGAAGCAGTACGCATCGGTGGCGAGCATGGCCATTACGGCGGCAGGTGCGTGCACCATGCACGTCGTGAGTGCCACCAACTGCGGTGTGAAGACGACGACCGCCATGTACGCCAAGTCGGTCACGCTCTTTTGCGAGTTCGCGGCGGCACGCGACAGCCAGTAGCCTCGTGAAGTGGTGGTCCCCATCAACAGGTACGTGGCGGATACCTTCATGCGCGCCGAGCAGGCCCGTCCCAAGCGGACGGGCAACGGGCCCGGCACTGTTGATGCCGATGCTTCCGGCTCGGAGTCAGATGCCGAAGGGGATGGCGGCGGTGGCGAGGGTAACCAGGAGGACGGGGGCGACGACAAGGACGTGCTGGAGAGGGGGGACCTCGGTACTGGGGGTACCGAGAGCCGCACCTACGGCGACGGTGGCCATGGGCGCCTCGATGACCACGCGCGCGCCACAGATACACAGGACGGCGGGGATGCACTGGCAGTCGATCGCGGGGCGTGCGGGCTCTCCGTGGTCTCCGCCCAAGGCGTCGCGCTGGACATGTTTGGAGCTTCGGAGTAGGCGCCGGCGCCGAGGCGGCGCATTCGCACTGTTGGACAGACAGTGGTCAAGATGCACCAGAGCGCCATGGCCCAAGTCGGTCAAGTACCCAACCAGCGGTGGACGGCGTGCTGGTGTGCCGCGTGCGCGCGCTGCGACGTGGAGGCGTTCGAGTGTGTCGGAACCGACAGCTCCGCCAACCTTCTCGTTAGAGAGACACAGCGCACCCGGACGCTCGCGAACACGGCGTCGGGCGTTACCAGAGCCACAGGGTTGCGGGACCCAACTCAGCCCGACAAGGACCGCCGTGCGCTGACCGAGACTCTGTTGCTGAGCCCCACTAGGACCAAGAAGATGCACAAGGCGCTGCTTTTGGCCGGCTTATTATTGCTCTCTTTTTCGCTCTAGGCGCGAGGAGCGACCACGCGCGGCCTGGAGTGGAGCGACCACTCCATACGGCGGTTCGCCGCCATGTTAGGCACGGGTGATGTCGATGTCTTGTGCACCTATGTGTCCGCGACCAAGACGGGAGAGGGGGGAGCCTACTGCCTGGGCTCTATCGCCCGCGTGGATCCATGGCTGTGTCCGCTGGGTGCGGTGGCAGACGCACTCGTCACCGACTGTCAACGCGAGGGCCAGGACTTGCTCACGCCGCCCGTCTCCTTCGCCCCCAACTTTGACCCGACCGACGTGGAGACTCGAGCGACGGGGGTGGAGCCGAGGTACTGGTGGTCCTCTGCATTGGAGATGTGCATCTGCCCCTGGTACAACTGGTGGAAGTTCCAGTCTATGCGCGGCGGTCCCTCTAAGGCCATGTCGTACGACTTCAACCGTGACAACTTGCGAGAGGCGGCCGGTGCGGCGGGTATCAACCTGAAGGCGGTGGGAACCCACGCGTATCACGAGCCTGCGGCGCAAAGGGGGAAGGAATCGGCCGTCGGGTTGGCTGACAATCTGTGCCACGGTCTTTAGAACCTTGGGGCGTCCAACGGCACGTACGGCGGCCTCATCCGCAGCGAGCCGACGATGAACGCCCTGTCCGGTCGGTCGGCCGACTGTCCGCCGCCAGTGACGCCGCGCCTGTCGGTGGAGGTGTCCGAGCAGCTGCAGTCGACCATTTGTCCGTGGCTGGCGGGTGAGGAGGCGGCATACACGGCCCGTGTGACGCGGGACCCGCGGTGCCAGGACCAAGCACTGTTGGACTTCTTTTTCCTCATTCGAAAGACACGCTCCGTCTTTTTCCAGACCTGGGCGGCACACATCGTTACAACCAGCCTGCCCCCCGAATTCTGAGATTCTCCGCCATCCTCTGCTGAACAATGAGCACTTCCGGGCCCTGTGCGAGACGATGACGACTGTGCTGGCCGATGGCGGCCGCGCCGTCAAGAAGGCGGTCTCACAGCTTCTGCCGCAGCTGTTTCACGTCTTCAAGGTTGCCGTTGAGGCTGTGGCGGCGGAGAGCTTGTCGTGTGTAATAGATGTCGAGCGGCGGCTCGGTCTGCAGCCTGACGAGGCAGTGGAAGACCTCAAGGTCCACAACACTGCCGGAATCTCCGCGGTGCTGGAACTTCTCGGCTTCACCGCGGCCGAGTTGCAGTGCCAGCGCACGCAAGGTGGTAGCCCACCTCTGCAGCCTGACGGGGAGCAATTCATGTGTGGACTGCAATGGAGGCGGGGGGGAAACGGATGCTGGCGGCGGGGACCCGTCTGTGGCTGGCGTTGTCGGTGGCCGGGAGGGTGCTGGCGGTCGCGTGCGCGAGTGGGGCGGCGATGGCCACGTATCGGGGGTGCCCGCTGCTGTGCACTTCCCCTTTGGCTCCGCGGTGTCAGCGATCAGGCTGGGGGCAACAGCTGCGGTCACCCACGGACGTCTACCTGCCCAGCCTATGGTTGTGCGGTCTCCTCCTGCGGTTTCTCCCCATGCGGCCGTCCCACCGCCGCCAGTAGTGTCTTCCCGGCTGGCGCGTGACAGCGAGAACGTGCGGTAGCTGGCTATGCGGCACAAGCTGGAGTGCGTGCCCATCTTTTCGGGCGACTACCAGTACGTACCACTGTTGCCACTCGAGCGGGACCTGGGCTGGGAGGCCGCGCTGGATGAGTACGCTATGGGATTCAAGGGTAGGGACGCAGCGACGAGAACGGCGTCTCTGTGGGAGGTCAAGGCCCAGTTCGGTGACCGCTGGCGCCTTTGCACTCCAGACGCAGCAGACCGGCGGCGCCTGGGGAAGATGCACTCAACGCGGTTGCCAATAGACCGGGCGTTCCAGGTTGAATACTCCAAACATGGAGCGGGGCTCGGGGTGGAAAGGGTAGCCTCTTTTGTGACGTCCAAGTACAAAGGGAGGGGTTGGGCCATCGCAGTATACAAGCTTGCCAACCAGGAATACCCAGCCTCCAAGAAGTGAGTGTGTGTTTTGGACGTGTCCCAATTGGTAAAAGACTTTGCTTGATCGAGATTCTATCCAGTGCTCTTGTTCCTTTCTCTGCAGTGCTTCTCAAACTCGCTTCAGCAGTGCCACATATATGGTATTTACTGGTCCTGTACCTTGATGTGATCTCTGCCCAATCAATGGTATCTTCCCAAGCACTCTGTCACCCCGAGACGAGAGCAGTCCCATTGCGAGGTATCCACCGCGGTGGGACAGACATATCAGAAAACCGTTCCGTCGTGCATCCAGTCCCACGCGTGGGCCGACCTGTATGCTTGTGCTCGGGCTCATCATCCCTATCCCTCTACGGATGGCGTCCAAAACTTCGTCTGGGGATATCGTGCCAGTGTGCTAGTGTTGCTCTTAGAAGCCAGTAGTGATGGATGAATGGGGGGGGGCGGCGACAGAAAACAGTCGTAGAAAAGGGCGGTCGGTGACAAGTAATGACGGTGGGGGCTGGAAAAAATTACGAGGGAGCAGTGGGAGGGTCGACGACGATGGGGGACAATAGAAGTGGTGGGGGGAGTAAGCTGGGAAGGCGGCAGCCAACAGACCATGAGAGGTGAGTGATTGCCTTATGGGAGCCCACAGAGGCCCCAGAGTGCTGTCGATGCGCTAGGGGAGCTTGAGAAGCAACACCCGAAATGCCGCGCCGGCTTGGCTCCATGGATGGCTTTCCTGGGAAAGACAAGTGACCAGTGTGGCGCGGGCTCGTACTGAGGCGTGCCGTGGCGCCTTCATTGGGTGGACCACCGCGTGAGAGGCATGATGCTGCATTCTGGCATTTGTCGTGTCAGCTTTCGAGAAATGGGTACCTCAAAAATGACAGTTGCTCAGCATCGAACGATCGTACCAATCGCCCCGAAACAACTCATTAACGCTCGCCGACCCTCTCAGCGGTGGCATCCTGGCTGATGTCTAAGTACACTGTTTGTCGGACGCTGCAGGCTGCTGTCGGACCGATCGATGATTACACTAAAGCTGGCAGGTCCGACACCGATCCGACAATCGTGTCAGGGACAGCCGAATACAACACGGATGACGTCCGCCCGCCAGCTCATCAGGACTGGATGTTGTGGCAGCCGCGCAGCCGATCCGCGGCGGCGCGTCGTCACAAATGTTCCGGATAAGAAGCACACAAGAGCAAAGTACGAAAGCAGAACCAAAGTCCAGGGAACTGTAGCCATCCGCCAGAAAAACGTGCCAACCGTTCTGCGGCTCGCTCAGGAAAATGGAGCCGATTGAACAGCTAACATCGAGACCGTGGAATCTCTGCGGGCCTCACAGTCCCTGCAACGTGGCATTATGACGGAAACGGACCCCTATGGTCGTTGCGCTAAACGCTGGAGAGGCCCCAGTGCAGCTCATCGATGTCTGGGCTAATAGTGCTGTTTTCCCAACTTTGGCCGATGTGGTCGAAGTCAAGACAGGGTCTCGGTCAACTGCCAATTGGCGGATCCACTTTATCCGGCCGAATCGATGGCCGAGACTCAGTTTCGCAAAGTTGATCATCCTTCTTGACATCGACGGGATCGGCCAAAATTGGGAAGGCAGCAATAAAACGCAGAAAAGAGCCTCTTTGTTAGGCCGGGACTCCCCACTTTTTGGCGCAACAACAATACTAGAGAAGCCTCGGTACGGCGCGTCGCCAAATATGATCGGATCAGACAAACTCTCACAGCAAGTCACAGCAGTTCACAACAGCTTACAGCAGAGAAGTTACAAGTTGGTCACCCAGGGCAGGGACCAAGTAGCGAAGCTTCCAGTTTTTGTGCGAAAAGAGACATACAATTTTGGAAGAAGTCACCAGTCACAAGTGCGCATTTTTGTACCTACTGTAAACGGTGTTCTGTCCTCTTCAACCTTGATAACATGCCGCAGTCAATTATGCCGTGTGCCCGTCAGTGCCATAGCATCCAGCGATTGGTGGAATGATGCACCATTCAGAATGACACCGACACCTCCGTTGCTGACGGAAATGTGCATTTTCCGTGTCTTGCCGCGTCGCCGCCTTCCTCCGCGAGCGCAATGATGGTCACGCGTTCTGGGCTGGGCATGCGCTCCTGTTTCGTGTCGGACACAAAGAAAGCACTCGCTGCCTGTGCAGCATAGCACTGTTCCCGGCAGAAGTGGGAATGAGCCGGACAGTGTCGGCACCCCGGCCAGAGCGCCGCCCCCCACGAGCTGGAAACTTGCGCAGTGCAGTGGCTGTCAGTTCGTATTTTGTCCATTTGTTTCCCGTCACACGCGCCACCTGCTTCATGAACTCTACGCATGTGGCTGGGGTGACAGACAGAGAATTTGACATATCATGTGATGTCATAATTAGCTTTAGTGCTGTTCATTGAGGGAGCCCTCTTTTCGATGCTATCATACACTTTCGAGCTTCAGATTTGCAATAGCAGCCAGTTCCACGAGGCATTTGAGAAAGCTTTTTGAGGAATCTGTAATCGCTTGCATGTGTACGGTCTTCGCTCGATCATAAAGCACCCGGTTGTATGGCACCCTGCTATACACGTGAGCGGCGGTCGACCGGTACTGGCGCCGATCACCAGCTGGTCGGGCGGGATCGGACGCGATCAAAAGCGGCACGATTGACGTCGATATGCAGGTCGATCGACTGTCCACGATTCCGCAAACGACGTCAATTTCACTGACAACTAGCAGATGGTGTCAATATCACCCACCAGAAAGTTCCAGCCCCGCCCCCCCGAGAGACCATAGGAGCCCAGATCTCGGGCGCTACCACGGTCCCCCACCGCCCAGGTCCCCGTCCCGTTCGCGATCACCGTCCCCGCTGCTGTCACAGTGGCAACCATCGACACGTGCGCTGACCACCGACAATGGCACCACGCCGCCAGCGACCCCCTCTATCGACCCCATCCCCAGGAAGTGCCCCCTCTTCCACTGGTACAGTGCGACGTGTCGCAGCGGCCGCGAAAAATGCCATCGTACGACATGCGTATCCATCGGCGTCGCAGGAGACGCGGCATGCCGTCGGTATGGCGGCGGCGGCGGCATCTGCAGCCGCTGTAGCCCATCTGGAGGACGCCAGCATGCCCACCCCTCCACCCGCACGTGGGGCGGCCGGAGCGGCTGCTGGCCACACAGGCGTCCGTAAACAGCGTCAACCGCACACGCTGGGCGACAAGCTGGAGATAATCTGCCTTAAGGACTCGGGGCTGTTTGGAACGGCACAGGATTTAGTAAACGCCTTCTACAAACCTACGTTGGTTTCTGCGGTGCGGTCGGCGTGCTCGTCGAGGTCGAGAAGGTCGTTGCAAGCCCGCGCTGCGAGCGGCGAGCCTCTCGACTTTGGGCGGGCGCGGCCGTCGGCCGTGGAGGATGTGGACCGTGAACTGCGGCGTTGGTTCGACATCGTGGATGGCCTGGGGACCGATGCTATACTGTTCACCATGGCGGTCCTGCAGCAGCGGGCGCGCGAGATTGGGCAACGGCTGGGCGTGTACGGCTTTTCGGCGTCGCCTGGTTTTGTGCGGCGGTGGGCGACAAGGCACAACCTGGTCAACATCTCACTTTGGGGCGCAGACGGGTCGGCGGTCACCAATGAGGCGGCGACCCAGCAGCGGATGGCAGGAGTACGGGTGGACCTGTCTGCCTACGAGCCCGACCAAATCTACAATATGGATGAAACTGGTCTGTTTTTCCGGTGTCTACCCAATCGCGCTTACGTGACCGCCGGGAGGCGACGGCGGGCGCGCGGAACGAAGGCTATGAAAGCCAAGGACCGCGTGACGCTGGTTATGGCGTGTATGGCAACGAGCACCCACAAGGTGCCGGTCGCCATCATTGGCATCGCCTAAGTTCCTCTTTGCTTCAAACGCCCGCGGTTGCCCTGCCCCTTACCCTACTTCAACCAAACGTCCGCATGGATGGACGCAGAAGTCTACGAAAATTGGTTTAAGACGGTCTTCGTGCCAGCGGTGCGGGCGCGGACGTCGCTACCGGTGGCGCTGGTCGTGGACAACTGTGGGGCGCATTCGAAGCTCGAGCACGCAGAAGTGACAACCATCCCGTTACCGCCGAATGTTACATCTATTCACGAGCCCCTGAATGCTGGCATTATTGCCGCTCTAGAACGCCGGTACAGGCGGCGGCTGCTGGCCTTGGTTGTCGAGGCGTTCGAGCGCACGTAGGCGGCGCATCTCGCGGCCTTCTGTGGGCGTCCGAGCTCATCCGGTGGTGGGCCGGCAGCAGCGGCCGTGTCGGCCATTGGTGCCAGCCTGGAAAACCGCGCGCCGGGCATGGAGGTCATTGGGGCACCGAGGCCTTCCGAGGGCGCGCCGGTTGGTCGGGCAAGAGGGCCTGGGCCAGCGTGTGAGACAGGCCACGGAGAGGCCACCAGCGCGAGCGCCAGTAGTGGTGTGGCTGGTGGATTTCGGCCACACTGCGTTGCGGGCGGTGGTTCCAACACATCCTCGATATTGGGCGATTCTGGACCGGGGCAATTTTTATCCGTCGGAGGCGCAGCGGATGCCTTCCGGCGCGAGTCCGGCGCGAGGCCGTCGGATGGTATTGATTGGGCGCAAGGCGACACGCCCTCGCTGCCTCCTCGCGCTGGCAGGCTAGCGGGGCGGAGCCCAGCCACTGGTCCGACGGGTCAGGCAGTGGGCTCTGTCGGGCTAGTTGGAGCTGGGGCCGTGGCGACAGCCTCTTCCGGTCCAATGAGCGGGCCTGAAACGTACGAGCCGCCCGCTGCACGCAACCTGCCGGTGAAGCCTCCCCCTCGCCTGCCGAATGTGTGGGGTAAGCCGCCCCCTGCAGATGACCCCCCCGGTGCTGGTTGCGGCGGCGCGCCCGGCAGCGGCGCACCACGGCGCCACGGCCAGTGCGGGGAGTGCGGGACGGCGCAGAGGCGCACCTGCAGGATGCCGCTGACTTAATGAAGGAGAAGTGGGAGGCCTGGAGGCCGCCACAATTGCACACTGCTGGGTAAAGGCGCGCCTTCTCCCGGTCGATATGGAGGCGCGCCTCACCTCCCAGCACGGTGACTACCGCAACTCTTTACGCGCCGTGTCTGCCGAGGCTGCTGAGATGCTGACTCGTATGCAGTCTTTTGCGCCGAGTGATAGATGCTATGGGGATACACCCCCGGTCGAGCGGCAGGTGGCCATTGAGACGTGGCTCGAGCTTGAAAGCGACCCAGAAGCCATACTGGACACGGCTGACGCTGACTTTGAAGGACAGAGTAGCTGGGACGACCCGGTGGACACCGGCTCTGACAGCGACAGCGACGACTAATAGCAGAGTTGAACGTGTTTGATAAAGACTAAAGGCCGAACACATGCGGGATGCAAAAGGCTCACAACGCGGCAACGGCTACAAGAGGGAGTGTTACACTGGCCAAAGTCAGTGCATGCTAACACAGAAGCCTGCAGAATCAGAGGCCATTGCCCAAGATGGACAGCCGCGCCACCGAGCCCCCCCCCGTGACACCTCCCTCACAAATTACGCCACAGTGCCCGCGCGGATGGGAAGTCGATGCAGGGTTGGTCGCTCAGCGGACGCGTTAGGTATCAAGACACAAGAGAATGGGGAGCACACAGGTTCAAGGGGCATGAACGAGCGGCACACGAGCCATCAGCATGGAAAATAGTATGCCCATTCGGAACGTCCACGATTCCGTAGCCACCCTCACGCAGACCAAGAGCTCCAAGAGAGATTCCACGCCGGTCTGTGCACACGGAGTGGATGGTGAGAGCATCTCGGCTCGACTGATGCCAGTGTACCGGGAATATTGAAGACAGCACGCGTCGAGAACCACCCCAGCCACTGGAACACGGTACAGAAAAGCACATGGGGGTGCCGCCGTAATAGATGAAGCACGAATCACTTCTCTAGTCCCTCGCATACATTCTTCCAAGTAGTGGATGTTGGACAAATGAGCAGAGGTTACCCTGGGTAATCGTAAAAGAAAAAAAAGACCGACTCTAACATACTTGGCACCCGTCCGTCTTGACAAATGGCGGACCGCTGGCATGAGACGGCCATCTGAAGGTGTGGTACATGGAAGAAGAAGAAGATAGTAGAAGGATGGGGAGAAGCCGTCGCAAAGTGCAACCAAGAAGAGAGAGAGACACGACTCGGCGAGATAGTAAATGAGCAGAGGCAAACCCATCCAGACAGAGGCATCCAACACAGCGGCGGCACATTGTGCTGCTGTACAGCACGAGAAAAATGGCATGTCGCCTCGCCCCACGCCGCACCCACACGAAAAGTAAGAAAACACATGTACAGGCGTCGGCGGTCGACACCAACATCGGCGGTCCAGGCCAACGTCGCTGCACGTGCCGGCAGTGGGAGGGTGCTCCAGCGGTCGAGCGGTGCCTCGGAGGTTCGAACGCCCGGAGGGAAAGGCGGAGGTCGCCGGGCGAGCGGGTAGCTGGCGGGAGAGACGGCGAGTGGTGGGCGAGCTGTTGGTCGGTGACCGTGCCGGTGTTAAGCGGGTTGGCCGGTGATCGGCCGGAGTGCCGACAGTGAGCGGGTGAGCCGGTAGTTGGCGGCCGTGCCGGTGGTGTGGGCGTGGGCCGGCAGTGTGCGGGCGTGCCGGCGGTGTGCGGGCGTGCCGGCGGCGTGCCGGCGGTGACGCGGTGTAACGGCCGTGCGCGGATGGGCCGCCCGTGCGCGGATGTGCCGGTGGTGTGCAGGCGTGCCTGTGTTGAGCAGGCGTGCCTGTGTTGTGGGGGCGTGGCTGTGACGTGCGGGCGAGCCGGTCGTGTGCGGGCGTGCCGGTCGTGTGCAGGAATGGCGGTCGAGCGGTTTGTGTGTCAGACGATGGTGTGCCAGTGGTGTGCGGGAGTGCCGGCGGTGTGCGGGCGTGCCGGCAGTGTGTGGGCGTGTCGGAGGTGTGTGGGCGTGCCGGCGGTGTGCGGGCGCGCCATTAATATGTGGGCGTGCCGGCGGTGTGCGGGCATGACGGCAGTGTGTGGGCGTGCCGGCAGTGTGTGGGCGTGCCAGCGGTGTGTGGGCGTGCCGGCCGTGTGCGGGCGTGCCGGCCGTGTGCGGGCGTGCCGGCCGTGCGCGGGCGTGCCGGCGGTGTGGGAAGGATTACAAGTGCGGAGGGTGTGGCCGCGTATGCGCGCCGTGCGTCAGTGTCTGAGGATTGAATCAGCCAGTGTGTGGAGTGATGGATGTGCATGGAGGCACGTCGATCGCCGCCGGTCGAAGTCAATTTGTCACGATCAACGGGTGGTCAAGCGTCGCAATTTCGCGGTCGACTACAATGCGCGCACCCCTGCTACAGAACCGAGCAACGACTGTAGACCCGGTCCTGCCTTTATGAGGACCTACAGTTCCTGTACTTCCCTTCAATTTGCTACTCTGGTTCAGAAAATTTCATCTCGATCCGCGAGGCGCGCTGGCGCCCACGTCCACAGCGCCCGTCGAGACAAGGGCCCCTACCGCCCCACGCGGTACACCACGCCCAAGTAGGATCCACAGCCGAGCAACTCTGGGACTCTGCTAGCGCCCGGAGTATGAGTGTACGAGTCCGTCGACTCGCCGGCACGTGACGGTCCGTGCGTTGGAGCGGAGCGCGGGCGGCGCGCGTCGCGGCCGCCGCCGAGGCTCCGTGCTGCAGTGGCTACGAACACTGGTGTAGAAAGTTGACACAGCCATGCGTGAGGCAGGGCAGTGATTCGTGTCGAGGAGCTCGCTGCCGGATTCTGGTGGCTCGCTACCAAGTGACAGGCCTGCCGGCTGCGGGGCGTTCACTGATGGCGTGATGGCTGCAGCTGGTTCCGCATCGGTATTTTTCATTGCTCTCATAGCTTATAGCTGTGTTGAGGCACTCGTCTCTGGTCAAGCTCGGGGTGCTGAACATCATGGGGTGTTGAACGGTACTCTCAGTCATTGGGAAGGACGAGAGAGATTGAGGGCTAGAAGTGACGCGGCGAACACACACTATGTAAAGGAGATGAAGCTCAGATGCAAGAAAAGGTGGCCCATACAGAAACAGCGTCGCCACATCAACGTACAGCAAATGGCATTGTTTTTATCAAAATATAGTGATTTTCTCACACGTTGAAATCACGCAAACAGGTGACGTGGCCGAGTGGTCAACAGTTCCACAGTAAGGCGCCAGTTTAAGGCACTGGTCTTTCGGGGCGTGAGTTCGAATCTCACCGTCATCATGATTTCATTTTTGTCTGTGACTGCGCATGCGATTCGCCCGAGCACACCGCGCAGTGTCCGTGGTCTTGGCCCCCATACCATGCACATACCTGAGTCCGGATACCGAGAACGATTCCTGTCCAATCGTTAGCGAACGGGTGCACGTGACTTTCGCTAACGATAGGCTATCGTCGCCCGTTGCTCTGCGCTCCGGACGATCACAGCCTATCGTTA
>ENA-ORXR01002939-ORXR01002939.1-marine-metagenome-genome-assembly--contig:-NODE-2939-length-15711-cov-14.116349_pt1 | contig 15711 bp, 9 predicted proteins | sample MGYA00237866_ERZ511479 | MGnify/ENA metagenome assembly ERZ511479 | reverse complement strand
ACGATTTGAGAGCCATCTGCAACGCTGTGCTGGAGGGCTCTGAGAGAACCTTCTGAGAGAGGTCACCTGGATGTAAGTCACTCCAAGTGCCCGACCGTGCCACTGCAGGGCCCCTTTTTTCAGAAGATCGCGGTTAGATCGCGGTTCTGTTCCCGTAGGGCCGTGGTTCTGTACCGCGTCTGCCGCCGGCACCGCCGCGGAGGGCGCTGCGCGCTTATCCCGTCGCCGGCCTGACGCGCTCCCCTCACCCTGCGGGCGACGAAACGGCCGTCGGCCAACACGCGTTGGGCGGGGGTTTGGGTGGCGGCGGCGGGCCGGGCGTTTTGAGCTCCGCGGGCGTCGGCGGCAGCGGCGGGTATGGTTGCGGTACGGGGCGCGTTGTGGTTTGGAATGGCGGCGGCGGCGGCGTTGGTGGCCACCGCACGGCGCTCCCCCTCGACGCCGCGGGGGTGTTGGCCGTGTCGACCGATGCCAAAGCCCGTCGGGGGGTGCTGCGCCACGGCGGGGCGCCGTTGGTGTGACAGCGCGGCCGTTTTTGGGCAGTCGCCGCCGCGGCGGAGGAGGAGGCGGGAGGACGCCTCTAAAAGGTGCGCCCTCCTTTTTCGCAACCTTTGCTCCTGACGGTCCGCGCCAGGTGCCAGCGGCCACGACCGGCTCGCGGCTGGGTGCGGCCGAGTGCGCGGCGGGCTGGGGGGGAAAGTGGAGCTGCTGCGGGTGCCGGCGGTGTGCCCGCCCCCCGACGCGGGGGTTGGTCAACAACAAAGTGGATAGGTCCCGAAAAGAAAATAGGGGCACATGTCAACAGACCGTCGCGACGCAAGTGCTTTCATGGAAGCAAACACGTTGGTACGGAGACGGGCCACGGGCTCACAGGGCGAGGCGGCCAAAAAAAACACGGCCCGACGCGGTCCCCCACGCTACGCAGCCTGGTGCGGGGCAGCACACCGCCATCACCCCGGGCGGGCTTGGCAGGTGCGTCAGCGTCTTCCGACCGCTGTCCACGAGCACCGTACCTCCCGGGCCAATAAATATGAGGCTAGCACCACCGCACTCAGCGCCGCGGCGGCCACGGCTGGCAACCGCCCGCTGACCAACATCCGATGGCCTGGACGAGGGCGCCGTGGATGACACAACCACAACGCAAGACCTCAACTCCGTGTGGGCCTCCAGCACCACCGGGTCCTGCTTGCCGTCGACGTCCCACACCCGCACCGTCTTGTCCCTCGACCCCGACACGACGCGCGCCCCGCTGCCGTCGCCACCGCCCTCAACCACCGCCACGCAAGTCACCCCGTTCGTGTGGCCCTTCAGCACGACCGGGTCCTGCTTGCCGTCTATGTCCCACACCCGCATCGTTCCGTCGATCGACCCCGACACGACGCGCGCCCCGCTGCCGTCGCCGCCGCCCTCCAACAACGCCAAGCAAGTCACCGTTTCCGTGTGGCCGCTCAGCACCACCGGGTCCTGCTTGCCGTCGATGTCCCACACCCGCACCGTCTCGTCGTCCGACCCCGACACGACGCGCGCCCCGCTGCCGTCGCCGCCGCTCTCCAGCACCGCCACGCAAGTCACCCCGTGCGTGTGGCCTTTCAGCACCACCGGGTCCTGCTTGCCGTCGATGTCCCGCACCCGCACCGTTCCGTCGATCGACCCCGACACGACGCGAGCCCCGCTGCCGTCGCCGCCGCTCTCCACCACCGCCACGCAAGTCACCCCGTGCGTGTGGCCCTTCAGCACCACCGGGTCCAGCTTGCCGTCATTGTCCCACACCCGCACCGTCTCATCGGCTGACCCCGACACGACGCGCGCCCCGCTGCCGCCGCCGCCGCCCTCCACCACTGCCACGCAGGCCGCAGAGCGCGTGTGGCCCGTCAACAACAGCGGGTCCTGCTTTCCATCGATGTCCCACACCCGCACCGTCTTGTCGTCCGACCCCGACATTACGCGCGCCCCGCTGCCGTCGCCGCCGCTCTCCACCACCGCCACGCAAGTCACCCCGCTCGTGTGGCCGCTCAGCACCACAGGGTCCTGCTTGCCGTCGACGTCCCACACCCGCATCGTGTGGTCTCTCGACCTCGACACGACGCGCGCTCCGCTGCCGTCTCCGCCGCTCTCGACCACCGCCACGCAGCTCACCTCTGCCGTGTGGCCCTTCAGCACCACTGGGTCCTGCTTGCCGTCCATGTCCCACACCCGCACCGTCTCGTCGCGAGACCCCGACACGACGCGCGCCCCGCTGCCGTCGCCGCCGCCCTTCACCACCGCCACGCAAGTCACCCCGTCTGTGTGGCCCTTCAGCTCGTGCAGGCGTACCCCGCCCTTCTCCTCCCAGACAGAGAGATTCGAGTTGCGTCTAGAGGCAGAGACCACTAGGTTGCCTCGGCCCGCTCTGACAACTGCGCACACGCTGTCGACGCTGCTGTCAGTCGTCATCACTCTGTACTCGAGCGGCAACCCCAAGAGCGACGACTCGAAGAGCTCCACCGACGGCGCGCACACGAAGGATCGCGCGGTGCGGCAAAGATGGCCCATCCGCTCGTCGGCATGGTCGTCCGATGCCCAGCAGCGGAACCGCTCCGCCAACTCAAAGGCCACCTGGCGCATCAGCGCGGGCATCGGCAAAGACCAGTGGGCCAGCGCAACCTCCACCGCCGTGGCCACGCGGTCCAGCACGCTCTCGTCGACGCGGCGCACGTCCGCTCGATACAGGCCGCAAGTGCCGCCAGCCACCTCCACACGCCACGCAAGGTAGCGCATGTCAAAGAGCAGATTGCGCAGCTCGTTTCTGCCGCAGCTGCCGGCGGCGCACAGCAGATGGGGGAGGGCGAGCTCAATGTAGCCGTCGGAGGTCAGCTTCCACAGCGGTCGGGGCACCTTGCAGTCGGGCACAGAGCCACCGCGCGCGTCGGCGGCGTCATTGATGGCGCGCTGGAAGTACCCGCTCACCAGCCGAGCGTGAACCGCCTGCTGCTCCTCCTCCACCATCAGGCTGCAAACAAACTGCACGACCAAATCGTGCAGGCCCAAGCGTAGCGTCTGGCCAGGCCCCTTGTTGTCCAGCAACACCAGCGAGCGATCTCGCAGCACCCGCGCAAAGTCCTCGACGCCACGGTCGCTGTCGCGCCACAATACCGCCAGCGCCTGCCGCGGCAGGAACTCCTTCGACCGCACGACGCAAAGCGCCCGAAAGCGCTTGCGCAACTCCTCGCATTCGGACTCTTCTTCACTCAGGGACTGGTAGCTCGCCCGCAGGCACCGCTTGAGCGACTCGTAGGGCGTTGACGTAGCAGTCTGGTTCTGAGCAATGGCCTCGGTCAACAGTCCAGACTCCATCTGCTTCAGCGCTTTGGCCCACCCGTGCGCACGAACGCTGGAGCCCATCACGGCTAACGCCAGCGCCAAGCCCCCGCACAGTGCCGCAGCACGCTCCACAAGGCCGGGTTGCTTGTCCGCAGGGGCCTCGCGGCCCGACCCGGCGTGGGCGAGAAGCACAGCTTCAGCGGCTGCGCCGCTCAACACATCGAGCTGCACGGCGGCCACGCGCCCGAGCTCGGCAATGTCCTGTCGCCGCGTGGACAGGAGCAGGAACGAGTGCCTCGCGTCGCGCATTGCCTTGAGGAGCAGGTCGGCCCACCGGACTCTCCACACGTCGTCGACGACGACGAGGCAGGACTTGCCCTCGAGAGCGCGGGCGAGGCTCTGCACAACAAACTCCTCGTTGTCGGAGGATACGTTCTCCTTCAACAGCACCGTCGCCAGGCTGCACATGTTGTTGAGGAGATCCAGCTCGTTGGTCCGGTTGGACAGTTGCACCCAGTACACGCCGTCGGCGAAGCACTCCTCCTCCTTAATCTTGTGCGCAACCTGCAGACACGCCACCGTCTTGCCCACGCCGCCCATTCCGTGCGCACCGACGGCCGCGCAGACGTTGGCACCGACGGCGGTGTCGGCCGCTGCACCGGCGGTGGCGTCTGCCGTTGTGCCGACGGCGGTGCCGACCGTCGCACTGCGTGACACGATCGCCTGGTACAGCTGGCCGGCGGGCTGGGTCGAGTCATCCCAGTTGACGATCGTCCTGGGAGGCAGCGCCCGAAGATCGTGCCTGTGGGCAAGCAGCGTCGCATTGCAGGGCGCATCCTTGACAGCAATGGCTACATCGTCCACCTTGTTGCCGACGTCGTCCACCTTGTTGCCGACGTCGTCCACCTTGTTGCCGACGTCGTCCACCTTGTTGCTGACCTCGTCCACCGATAGCAAGGTGATCAACTGCACCAGTTCGCACGCTTCCGCTCTGCTGCACTTGAGGCGGTCGTCCATCCGGCTCCTCACCTCTGTGCCCGCACCGGACGACAAGCATGCGAGGCGCACCCGCTGGCGGCGCGACCGGACGAGGTGGTGAAGCTCCCCCGCCAGCGTCTCCACGCTGGCCACGAGCAGACCGAGTCGGTTCATCAGGTTTGTAACCTGCTCGTTGCCGCCGCCGCTCATGCCCCGCAGCTTTGGCAACATGGTCCCGTGGATGTCCTTGTACAGCTTGTCTAGGTCCGCCGCCACTTGCTCAGCCGCCTTAAACGTGCCGTGTGCCGCAGCTATCACCCGTGCGGCAAAGCACAACGAGGAAAGAACCACGCCTACCACAGGGCCGGCACCGACCGCGAGGACGCGTGCTTCCTCACTGGTCAGGACGGTGGCCACGTCGGCCACGACCGCATTCACATCATTCTACAAGGCACGGCGAGTGCCTGCCGCCAGAGCAGCGACGGTCGACAGGCGACCATTCCCCGCCACACCCGCTTGCGTCTGGCCGCCACCGCTGCCGTCCTGCAGCGCCGGGCCAATGGCGCTGCCGTCACCGACCACGCCGCCATGCAGCTTCCACACCTGCGTCAGCGGGGCCACACGCATCAGCACCTCCTTCTCCCACGCGCGGGCATCCTTCTTGTGGGCAAAGCAAAAGCGCAGCGGGCGGTGCTCTCCACGCAGCTCCAGCACCCACCGTCCGTCAATGTCCTCCAGCTCCCCGCCCGACTTTGCTTGAAAGACGCGTACGGGCGGCGACGTCGAGTCGGGGTCGTCACGCGGTAGGGGAAAGAACTTGTGGTGCCTGTCCGCGCCGTCCAGCGGCGGCATCTCGCCGACACTGGGCGGCTTCTCGGTCGGCGGCCACTCACGGTAGTGCACGCCGCAATGCAGCCAGACCGAGACAGGCACCAGTGGCCCCCCCCTGGCCTGCCGAGGGGCACACGACAGCGGCCCTGGCGCCTTAAACAGCTCCAGCTGGCCCGCGTGGGGAAGCATCAGCGCACGCCACGCGTTCGTGTCGTTAGCCTTCGGCAGGCCATAGTTTACGGCGCCCACTGACGCGGCAGAGCCGCCAGCCGCCGGTACAGAAGAGCTGCCCCCCGTCGGCGTGGCGGAGGCGCCCACCGTCGACGCCATAGCTCTTGATGCTCTCGAAAATCAAAACAGCAGCGCGTGTCACACCGACGGAGTCGTGGTGATACGGGCGCAATCCGATAGCAAGCCGGCGCTACCCCAGCCACAAGAAGAGCCGACCACAACAGCGGCAGGGCACTCGCCACCCCGATCACCGCCTGTCAGCGCGCTAGCCGGCCACAGGGCATCAACAGCAGAACGGCCAGCGCCAAGACGGGGGCGACTCGCTGCGGCAGGAGCCAAGGCAGAGACCGACACACCACACACCGTCCCCGCAATGTGCGGGCCATGCGACACCCCGCTGTGGGCGGGCTAGGCGCGGTCATTGTTGGGCGCGCGCGCCCAGAGCCGTCGCCGCCGATGGGTGCGGCCCGAGCGGCGGGTACACAGCCCTCGTACGGCGCACAGGAGGGCTCTGGAGCACCCCCCAACCAGACAGGATCAGGAACTTTCACAGCCATGCGGCCACGTGCTACCCCCTCGCGCCGTCCAGCGCAGCACCTGGGTCAGCCATCACGTCCCTGTGCACTGCTGGCGCCCCTTGCGCGGCGCGTGCCCCCTCCCGCCACATCCGTTTCTTGCGGCACGGTGAGTGGAGAGGTCGGCGTGGTCAAGCAAGAACGCACTGTATGGTCGCCGTCCACCGACCCACGTGGGTGGCCACCAGCATGCCTGGCTTGGGCGCGACGGCAATCGTCGGTCTCTTGGCTCACGCGCCGGGCACCTCCCCCGCGGATGCGCATCATGGACATGTCCTGATTTGGTCTGAGTGCATGTATTGCTGACCTCCAAAAAATGGCGGTTGCAGAGTGGTTGTAATCAATCAACAGCGTACGTGGACCAATGGAAAGGCTAGGAATCATCTTAGTTCCTTACACAGTCTCCCCATGCAGCTCTGCGAATTGGAAACGCACATCAGGATCTAGAGAAATCTGAAGATTTTTATTGATCTCATGAGAAATCACAGGTCTGGCCCAGAACCCTCTCCATGCCCCCTCAGGCCCAAACAAGCGGCCCAATAATCCCAGGAAATCTCATTGTGGGTTGCAATGGCTCTGCGTGACTCCTGCAAGACACGGTGATTGGCTTGAAAGATTACTGGCGGCAATAGTTCGATCGTGGCTTGTCAAACAGCCAATCCGACTTCATTTCTACGCTCTGTCGTCGGCTCTGCCTCCCTTCTCGCTGCAACCGCCATTTTTTTGAGGTTAGTAATCAGTAGATATCACTTCGTACAGAATTGAGCGGCCACTACGGTCTGCCTGGGTGGAACGTCGCCGCGGCCCGCGCATCTCCGCCGCAAACGACCATCTCGATGGGGCCGGCCGCCGCCCGTTCCACCACGCCCCTGCCGCTGTCGATGACCGTTGCGTGCGACGACGGCCGCGCCTTCCGCCACCATCGCCGAGACGGCTGGCCCCCCCTCCCTCCCCAGTCCTCACTGCCTGCCCTTTTGCGCCATTTCTACTGCCACCGTCGTCGACTGCCCCCACTGTTTGTGTCACCGCCGCGGTGCGACCGCTCTTTGTGCCCTGTGTGCTACCTGTCGGTGCGGTGGTCAACGTGTGGGGGCTTGCGTCGGCGCGTGCGGTCGTGGCCATGGTGGTACGGCCCCCACAATGGGGCCCGCCCCGCGTCGGTGCATGGGCATTTGCGGCTCCGGCGGGGCCTGGCCTGGCGCGGTGCCAGGCGGGCGTCGGCGTGCGGTCCTCGGCCTTTCTGGGTCTGGCCACGCGCCGCCCCGCCCGTGTGGCCGTCGTCACAGTCGGCCGCCTCCCCACGAATAGCCGGCGGCGGCGGGTGCGGCCGCTGACGGCAACGGCGGCGGGGGTGCCCGCCTCCCCCGGCGGCGGCGGCGGCGCCCTTCCTGCTCCCCCCCCGCTGTCGGCATCGGCTGCTGGCACCAAGTCTCTCCAAGAGGTCCGCGCCCTCGGCGCCAAGGCGTCGGAAGATGAGGTGTCCCGCCTGACCGCGTCGCGTGCGCGGGGCACGCTCGGTGCGCTCCTCTCCTACTTGCGGTCGGTGGCGACGGAGGAGCCGGGCGTGCTCCTTCGCCTCCTCGCGGCGGTCACGTGTATGGTCATTTCCAAGCTGCTCGGCATATCAGTGACGCTGCTCTACCGGCGGGCCGTCGACGCGGTGGCGCTGGCGTCGGCAACCACGACGGCGGCGGGGGTGGCGGCGGCCGCCTCCCGGTCTGCGGTGCAAATCCTGCTGGCGCACGGCGTCATTCGGGTGGTCGTGTCGATGGCCCACGAGCTCCGTAACGCGGTGTTTGCCCGGTCAGGCCAGCGCCTCGGGCGGCGGGTGACGCGGGCGACGTTTGGTCACCTCCACACTCTCGAGTCGGCCTTCCACACCGCATCGCGGACGGGGCAGCTGACGCGGATTGTCGACCGGGGCACGCGGGCGGTGAATATTATCTTTCGGGCCGCGCTCTTCTCCTTTGTGCCCTCCATCTTTGAGCTGTCGCTCGTGTGTGGGTTGCTCGCCCGCCGCTTTACGTGGCCGTTTGCGGCAGTGACGCTCGCGACGTTTATCGTCTTCCTCTCCTTCACACTCATTCAAAACAACAAGATGGCGACGACACGCACGCGCATGAATGCCGTTGACAATGAGGCGTCGGCCAAGCTGGTTGACTCCCTCACCAACTACGAGACGGTCAAGACGTTTGACAATGCGGGCTTTGAGTTGGAGCGCTACGACGCGTGCCTCGCCGCCCACGAGATTGCCGCTGTCAAGAGCGAGTGGGAGTTTGCGGTGCTCAACGCTGGGCAGGCGACCATCTTTACGGCGGGGCTGACGGGGGTGCTGCTGCTCGCCGTGCAAGGCATTGCGGCGGGCGTCATGAGTGTTGGCGATTTGGTCATGGCCGCCGCGCTGCTGCAGCAGCTGTGGGTGCCGCTCGGCTTCCTCGGATGGCAGTACCGGGAGTTGAAGCAGAGCTTGATCGACATGCAGAACCTGTTTGACGTGCTCGCCCGCCCGGCGCGGGTGCGGGACGTGCCGAGCGCAGCGCGTCTGGCCGTTAGCGGCGGGGAGGTGGTGTTTGAGAATGTGTCGTTTTCGTACGGCGCGGCGGAGCCGCTCGTGCCGACGGTCGAGGCCGAGGCGGCGACTGCGGCCGGCAATGGAGCGGCCAAGAGTGGGAATGGGGACGTTACCTCCCGGGGCGCTATGGACAAGGACGCCCGCACCGCCCCCGTTGTTCACAAGGTGTCTTTCCGCGTGCCCGCGGGCAAGACGCTGGCCATTGTCGGCTCGTCTGGCTCGGGCAAGTCCACCACCCTCCGCCTGATATACCGGCTGTACGATTTGACGGGTGGCCGCATTCTCATTGACGGACAGGACATTAGCAAGGTCACTCAAACGTCGCTGCGGGAGGCCATTGGCATTGTTTCGCAAGACACCGTCCTCTTCAACGAGTCGCTTTACTACAACATTGCGTACGGACGGCCGGGCGCGTCGCCGGCCGAGGTTGAAGCCGCCGCGCGAGCCGCGCAGGTGCACGACACGATCATGGCCATGCCCGACGGCTACGAGACGCTCGTCGGGGAGCGGGGCGCCAAACTCTCGGGCGGCGAGCGCCAGCGCGTGGCCATTGCGCGGTGCATCCTCAAACGCGCTGCCATCCTGACGCTCGACGAGGCGTCGGCGGCGCTCGACACGGCGACCGAGCAAAAGGTGACCGCCGCGTTGACCGCCCTCGGCACAGACCGCACGTGCCTCATTGTCGCGCACAGGCTCTCAACGGTTGTCGACGCGGACGAGATCCTCGTCATGCGGAATGGGGAGGTTGTTGAGCGGGGCACCCACGCGGACCTGCTCGCGCGCGTGCCGACGAGCGAGTACAAGCTGATGTGGGCGCGGCAGCTGGCGGAGAAGACCAAGGGCGCACCGACACCGCCGGCTGAAGGCGACGAGTGGGGGGTGGAGGCAAGAAGAATGTGAGCGGTGGGTGCCGCCTGACATATACATTGATGGCGTTGGGATTGGGGGTATAGTGCATGCGCACCGTGAGTGTCTGGCGGGCTGTTTGCAAGCCATGCCCCGGTGCTATCTATCTGACAATATTTTATTCTTTTGTAACGGGTTAGAGCGGGGCCGGCGGGCGAGCATGTCGCTGCCTTTATCTTGCTTCATTACTAATGAGAAACCCTTGTTCGCGCCAACGTACCATCCTGGGCGACTGCTTGACACGAAAAGAGGTCGTCGAATATGCTGGCGAGCACAAACCCCTACTTCACCGCCTCGCTCTCGATGCGCAGCGATGTTTTGAGCGGCAAGCGTGCCACCCCGTCGCACTGACAGTACACGATTGCTCCACATCTCAACCATCAAGCGTCTCCATCCCGACTGTGGGTAGGCGCCACCACGGCCACCCCGAGCAGCAACGCACACAGTGCCACAATTCCCCACGCACTCCGCACTTCCAACGTCCACGGTCCGCTTCCGCGCCTTCTGCGTAGTATCCGCAGCCCATGCCACAACGATAACCAGCGCGGTGCCTATGATATCCACCAGCCTCGACGTGAGCAGCCCCCCCCCCCTGCCCGCCGTCCACAGCGGCAGCAGCTCAGGCATCGCCCTTCCCGTTGGCGTCGTCCCCCCCTTTCCCCCCCCGCCCACCCCGCGGCGCCTTGGGCCGCTTCACCGCCGGCCCCGGCAGCGCCACATCCCGCGGGCGGCGCCCCCCAATGGGTGGCGGCTCGACGGCGCCAAAGCCGCGGGCCATTGTCGCGAGGCCCGCCACCGCCAGCGCCGCAAAGGCCGTGCCAAACGCAATGTCCACGGGCGTACCGACCGGGGCGGGCATGATAATGGGCGTCGGTACCAAGAGGGTGGCAACAGGGCAGAAGGGATGGGGGGTGGCGTGTGAAACGTGAAAAGCGAGGATGGTCGGCGGGAGGGGGGTGTGCGGGGAAAGGGGGCAGAAACGGAAGCAAGTGACTTCAGGCCGGTCGGAGAAAGGGCAGCCGGACTTGTCCAGACACTAGGACAACCGGGCGGCGGGGGGGTGACGGCGGGCGGCTGCCAAGGGGCGCACGTGGGGCGAGCGTAGCGCAGTCCCAACACCGTGGAAGCCTGCGCTGTGCTGCGGCACAGCGGGAGGCGCGCGCTCGCCCTAACCGGAACCCGCACTGCCGATTCGTGGGCCGACACAATGTCAGATTTGCGTGAAGCTCGTGTTGTCGTTCAAGGCGTGGTGGCGATCCTTGAGAATCACGCGCTGTGCCGTTCGAGGCCCCGTATCCATGGGCTGGGGCCTCCCTGGTGTGGGAGCGGCCGGCCGCCCCGCCCCGTCGGCGTCGGCGCCGAGGACGCGGACGCGTCGCAGCCCGCCGGCGGCGCGCGGCCACTGCGCCGCGGTCGACGGGGGCGCTCCCCCGCTGCGCCCGCCCCTGCCGCCCCGTCGGGGCCCGCGCCGCGCGCCCCGTGCGCGCCGAGGTGGGCCATCCTGCGGCTGCGCGCCGCGGGCAACGGCGGCGCTGCCGTCTGCCGTCCTGCGCTGCCGCGCGGGGCGTCGGGTCCCGCCCGCCGGCACCAGTCTCGGGCCGGCGGTGGGGCCGCCGCGGCTGCCGCCGGGCCCGCCGGCGGTGCGAGACGCGTCGCCGTCGGGCGGGGGTGGGCGCAGCGGCGGGTCCCGGCAGCCCGGCGAGGGTCTGCTCGTGGCGGGTCGTCACCCATACAGGTGGTCGGCGGGTCGTGCGCGGCCTCGTCCACCCGCACCGCCGTCCTGGAGGGGTTGGGACCCCATTCTTGGTGCAGCACTGGCAGACAGTCTGTGTACGACGGCACGCCGCGAGCAGCGGCGGACGCGGCGGTTGCCTCGGACCGCCGCCGCGGCACCGCCGCGGGGTGGGGCGCGCCCGGTGCACGCGCGGGCGCGCCGGGGGGTGTGACCCCGCCGGCGGCGCGCGCGCGGTCGCGGCCGCCAAAGGGCGGCGTGATGGCGAGGCACACCCCGCCGCTGTGACGCGCGTCGTGCGGTCCCGCGTGTGCGCGTCCGGTGACCGCCCGCAGGCCTCGACGGCGGGGGTGGCGGGGGTGGCCGACGCGGCAGACGCCGCTGCGGTGGTCCGCGCGTTGCTCACCCAGACGGCGGCGCATGGGGGGCGCAGGGTGGTGGTGTTGGGTGTGCCGGTACCCGTTAAGGCGGTGCACCGACGGAGGGGACGGCGGCGCCTATGGTACGAGGTGGTGGCGGTGCCGCTGGACGGTGCGTTGAACCCCCAATGAGTCCGCACCGACGGTGGGTGAGGGACGGCGATGGGGAGCGGCGTGCGAGGGGGGCGGCGGGCGGGAGGGGAAGTGGCCGCGTGCGCGCAGAGCCGGCGGGGGTTAGGGGAGCTGCGTGCAGGTATTGTGGTCGTGGGACCGCGCCATGGGTGGCGCACCCGTCCCGTAGCGGCGTGGTGTGTGGCCGCCCCGCTGGCCGAGTCCACCCGGCGCGCGCGCTGCCAGCGGTCGCACTCAACGCACGCGCCGTCGTGCCGACACCCTGGGGGGGAGGGCCGGCGGCGGCGCGCCGTCGCCGCGCTCGCGCCCGCCTCTGCGGTCGACGCGCGGCCGCGGGCGGCGCCCCGCCCCGAGGCCGAGCCGCCGCCACCGCCGCCGCCCCGTGGCGGTCGCGGCGGTTGCGCGCGCCGCCGCGGCGCACGGCCGACGCGCCTGCGGGTGCCCCCCCCGCGGCGCGGTCGCCCCGGCGGTCTGGGCGCGGGGTGGTGCGGCGCGGGGATCCCCTTTGCTACGCACGTGGGGGGGGCCCGCGGGGCTCGCCCCGCCCCCGCCCGTGGGGTGGGGGTGTCGCGTGCCCCGCGGCAGCGTGTCGGGTGGTGCGCGGCGACGCGCGCAGGGGTGGTGGAGCGGTTCCTTTCCGGCGGGCGCGTCGGGGGTGGGGATCGCCCCGCCCTTCCCTCTCACACGGGCGGTGGCGCGTGCACCCGCCCCCGACGCTGGTTTTGGCGCCGGTCCTCGGCTCCACTCGCCGCGCTGCGCTGCCGCCCCCGCGCCGTCCGCCCCACCCAGCCCCACGCCCGCGGTGTCCCCCTCCGTGTCCATCCTTTGTGTGTGAGCTGACGGCGCTTGCGGGTGCTCCGCCGGCGACACCCCCGGCGGCGTGCACCCTGATCGCAACGCAGCCGCCGTGTCGCCTCGACCGACCACGCAGCGGTGCGCGGGGTGGCGGGGGGAGAATCCCAACGGCGCCGCCGTTGGAGACGGCTGGAGCCGCGCACCACGCTCGAGCCGCGGGGTGGCCGCCACCACCGCCGTGACTGCGGCCGGCGCGCTTGGAGGGTCACGCCTCGGGTGACCGCCGTCGACACGGCCGCGCCGCCGGCGCGGCGGTGGCCCGCGTGCTGCGTCCGACCGGCCACCGACCGATGGGGTGACGGCAGGGGTCGGTGGGGTTGCGGCCGGCCGGCCGCGCCGACCGCGCCCTTTCAATCCCACCAGTGGGGACGACCGCAGTTGCCAGGAGACCATGCTGTCCTTCTCTTCTGTGCTTGACGACGCCCATGTCTGCCCGCTGCCCGACGCACGCTGATCGGGGATGGGTGGCCGACAGCGTGGTGCCGTGTCCGCAACCCCCATTGGCCACCACCTGCAGGTGAACGTCATGCCTTGCCGGGAGCGGGCTTTTGGGGGCGCTCGCCAGATATATATCGGATAGAGCTCTCACACAGCGTATGAAGCATGCGAGAGCTGCCTCGCCAGAAACGCACCTGAATGGCCAGCGGCACCCCCCGGGGGGTGCAGCCCCCCGCCCCCCCCCCTCCACTCGGCGTGGCCGACGCGCTGCGGCACGACCGGCGGCGGCCGCCACGCCCGCCGGCGGCGCGCCCGCCGACCGCCGGTCGGCGGGCCGCCGCGGCGCGCGGCGGGCCCCCCGTCGTGATCCGGCCGCACGACCTGCCGCACGAATCGCAGCGGCCGCCGCCGGCAGTTGCAGCCGGCGGGCGGGCCGCGGCCCGCCGCGCCCCGCTCGTGGGCGGCGCCGGCGTCACCCCGCACGCCGGAGCACGTGCCGGCGCTTGGGGGGCGGGTGGCCCCAACCCCCCTGAGTAGCGCTACGCCGCCGCCGTGGCGGTCAAGCGCCCGAGGGCGGTGCGGGGGAGAATGCTTCGAAATGCAGCATGCCCCCCCCCGCGACCATAAAGCGCCGTCACTCGCGGCGGGTGACGCCCTCCTACCGCACCCGCAACGCCGACAGCCGCCCACCGCGCGTTTCCATCAAGCCGCCCCCCACCCCACCCACGGCCTCGGCCGCCCCACCGCGTCCCGCGTTGACGCGCTCCCGCCGCTGCCGCAACGCCGCCCCGTCACGCCACCGCCCGTCGACGACCCCCTCCCCGCCATGGCGCCGTGCGCCTTTGTGACTCCCGCCACGCCGCTGGGCGCGTGGCCGTCGACGCGGCGCGCCGAGGCGGCCACCCGTCCGACGGGGGCGGTGGGGCTGCGAGCGACGGCGGCGCCGACCCCCCCCACCAAGACGCCCATGAGCCGCGCCATGCCGTTCCTCATGCGCCCCCCCGCGCTCGACGGCGGCCTGCCCGGCGACGTTGGCTTTGACCCGCTCGGCCTTTCGACGCGCATCGACCCGCGGTGGCTGCGCGAGTCGGAGCTCAAGCACGGGCGCGTGGCGGGCCTGGCCGTCGTCGGGATGCTCGTGCAAGAGTTGGTGCACCTGCCCAACGCCCTGTACGCCAACCCGCTGCCGGCGGGCGCCTGGGCCGACGTCCCGTCGCTGGCGCTGTGGCAGGTGCTGGCGTTTTGTGGGTTGTTTGAGATGGCCACGTACGGGGGGAACCTCAACTACCCCATGATGATGGAGTTTTTGAACAAGCACCCAGAGCGCGTCGGCGGCACGTTTGGCTGTGACGTGATGGGGCTGCTGGGGGGGGACACGGCCAACACGGACAAGGCGGCGCGCCTGCGGTTGTCGGAGCTGAAGAATGGGCGGTTGGCCATGCTGGCGGCGGGGGGGATGATCACGCAGAGCGTCATGTTTGACACGCCCATCCTGAACCAGCTGCTGCACTTTCAGCCGATGGTGGTGCCGGGGCTCTGACGTGTCCCGTGTGTTCTGCCGCCGGGGGTACCGCGGGGAGACACTGTGGACGCCTGTAGCGTGCCCGTTGCCAGAGTGTGGGTCATGACGGCCACTCCCGCGTTTGCATTGTCCTTGTAGTCGAGGGCGTCGCTCCGTGTACAAAAGATCGTAGCGTTTCTTCTTCACCAGCGAGCGTGCGACGGCACCACGCAGAGGGAAAACCACCCGCCTGCGGGCGGGTGCCGGCGTCCCCGTCACGGGCGTGGGCGGCCGCCCACGCCCGTGACGCGGACGCCGGCAAAGCGCTGGCGGTCGCCACCGCCGCCGACCAGGCACCCGTCGAGGCGCTGCGGGTGCGCGACACCCTGCCCCGCCGCCGCGTCCACCGCAACGGCCGGCGGGCGGCGGCGGTCGGTGCGTCGGCCGCGGCACTCGTGGCGGCCGCCGCGGCGGTCGCGCGCGCCGCCGGCACGCCCGCGCGCACGCACGGTGGCGCTCGCCACCGCCGCCGCGGGCGGCGGGGACGGACCGCCTCTGCCGCCGTCAACGGCACCGCCGAGGGCGTGGACGCGGCGTCCCCCTCCGCCGCCGCGTCGGGGTGGCCGAGGTGCAGGAGGGGGGCGGGGGCGGGGAGCGAATCGCCGAGGGGGGAGGGCAAGCACACTACGGGCGGCGCCGCGCGCCGCGCGCTGGCGCGCGCGGTGGGGGTGCCGCCGACGCGCGTGGGTGGCCGCGCGTGGGGCGGCGGGCGTCGGCGCAGCAGTTCAAATTATTGGCGAAAAAGCCGATACAAGATAATTTTAGGCCCAGAGGGAAAGATAGCTCGAACGGCCTCTGGGACAGATCTTGTGTGGCCGTGTGTTTGCCTGTGGAGCGGAAAATGGTTGAGGATCTCTGGTGGGCAGGCTCTTATCAAGTTGACAAAGCGCCCATCGCAGAAAGGCTCAGCTGATAGATATCTTGCGAACAAGGCTTTACAGTCAATATCCGCTTATATGGTGCGTGTCCCAACAATGAGACATGCGCTTTTTCTGGAAGACTGACACATCACTGCACGGTGGCAGGCGGGGTGGGGTACGAGAAAATTCTCGACCGGCCTCCATGGAAAGAGCCTCTCCCGAGATGTTCTTGGCTGACAACTGCTTACAGTCATTATTCAGTTATATCCGTCCCGGTTATATCCACAGTGGATATAACCGGGACCACGGAGGCACCACAGA
>ENA-ORXR01002937-ORXR01002937.1-marine-metagenome-genome-assembly--contig:-NODE-2937-length-15713-cov-3.949412_pt1 | contig 15713 bp, 11 predicted proteins | sample MGYA00237866_ERZ511479 | MGnify/ENA metagenome assembly ERZ511479 | reverse complement strand
GTCCGTCCAGTCCATCATAGGTGCGACGCTCAGCCGGGCACTTTGATGTAATTTATATGTATTTATTCCAGACACTTGTCGGGTTCACCTCAGACGATGCGGCAAGGCCTGTCAATAGTGCAATATCAGACTGACGACAATAGGGCGATGCAGGCACACAGGATCGCGCGGGATTTGCGCCGCGGGCATGGCCTGTCGCCCCTGCCGTGCTCACGGACTGCGTAGACACTCCTTTTACCACAAAACATTCTATCGTTGATTGAGAAACTCAAAGATACTATCAACTAATAGTAGAAATGCCCAAAAGAGCGGTGCAAGGTGCAGTGGTTCGCATCCAAAAGCCCGTCATGCGAGAGGCTTACAGTACAGTTGATTTATAGACTTGAAAATTTATTGATTTTTGCGGCCGCGTTGATGACCGTATGCTTGTTTCTGCTTAGCCAGAAAAACCAGCACGAAGCTGTGTCCGATAAATTCGGACGGATCACGGACGTCACTGTCGAGGCGGTCGAGGCGCGCATGCAGACCTACCTGCAAAGCCTTGCGGGCACTGCAGCCCTGATCATCGCCAGTGATGAAACCGACACAGAATTATTCGATACCTATGTTTCCTCGCTGGATCTCAAGAAGACGCTGCCCGGGGTGACGGGTATCGGGTTCATTGCACAGGTCGAGGACGAGGCCGTGCCGGAATTCACGGCCGCAATGCGGGCCAACGGGCAACCAGAATATACGGTGCGCAAACTGACATCGCGCGATCAGCACTATCTGGTCAAATTCATCTATCCGATGGAAGACAACCAGCAGGCCAGCGGGCTGGACGTGACGTTTGAACCCAAACGCACGGCGATACTGGAAACGGCGCGCGATACGGGCCGGATCAGCCTCACCTCCCCGATCGAGCTGGTGCAGCATGAAAGAACGCAGCCCGGTTTTCTACTGCTTTATCCGGTGTTCCAGCCTACACAGGGCGCAGGCGATGCGCAGGTATTTCGCGGGTGGGTCTATGCAGCTTTTATTGCAGAAAACCTTTTGACAGATCTGACGGTCAATCAGGGCCCGTATTTTTCGATGCATGTCACCGATGACGCAGGCGGCCATCAGGACGGGCTGGTCTATGCGGACCGGATCGAGGGGTTTGTGCCCGGCAGCTATACCGCGCAGCGCAAGATTTCGCATTTCGGTCGTGTCTGGACAGTAGACATGACCAGCTCGCAGCTGTTCGATGCGGCCTACCAGACGCGCAGGCCCCTGACCGTTCTGGGGATCGGCACCCTGGCGACCCTGCTGCTGGTGCTGACATTGCGCAATGCGCGACTGCGCAGCGACACGATGGCCGCCCTCGCCGCCCTGCGCCAAAGACAGGCAAAGGCCAGCAAGGACCAAAGCCGCTCGATCATCGACAATGCCCTTACGGCGATAATGGTGCTGGACAGCGCGCAAGAGGTCGTATTTGCCAATAAGGCCGCGCAGCGCTGTTTCGGCTATGACGAGGGCGACATGGTGGGGATGCCCTTTGGCGCCTTTGTGGACGATACCGATAACGCCCCCGGCAATGGCACAATCGGCTATACCAAGTCACAAAAGGTGCTGTCGCTGGATCTGCAATGCAATGACTGGCTCAACGTCGACAACGCGCACCGCAGAACCGTCATCATCCGCGACCTCACGGCCGAGCGCGCAACACAGCGCGAATTGAACCGGACCAAGACGCTGTATGACATGGCCCTGCGCGGCAGCGAGATCGGCGTCTACGACATCGACCTGACCAGCGGTAAATCCGATGTGTCGGAAACGTGGTGCCAGATTATGGGCTACACCGGGGGCTGCAAGGAGATCGACACACAGGCTGCGTTCCTGTCGCGCATCCACCCTGCCGACCGCATCCGCATGGAGCAATCGGACGCCGTCTGTCTGCAAGGCCACAGCGAGCGGTCGATTGTCGAATACCGCATGAAGTTCGGTGAGGCCGAGTGGCGGTGGATGCGCTCTGACTCGGTCGTGGCAGAGCGGTCGAAGGACGGCACCCCCTTGCGGATGATCGGCACGCAAACCGACATCACCCAGATCCGCCATGCCCGCAATGCCCTTGAGGCGAGCGAGCAATTGTTCCGCCAGCTGCTGGATGCCGCTCCTATCGGGATGGCCACGATGGACGACAAGGGTACGTTCACAGGCCTGAACAACGCTTTTTCCGACCTCTACGGTATCCCCGAAGAAAAGCTGAAATACACCATGCGGATCGGGGATGTCATGGCCCGCGAGGAGGTGAAGAAACTATACGCCGGCGTGGCAGAGCTGATGGCCCGCGGCGGGACGGAAACCTATCAGGGCGAGCACCAGATCATCCATGCCGACGGCTCGGTGAAATGGGGACTGTTTCATCTGACGTGGACCTATGACAAAAACACCAACCGCAACGTGTTCATCGCACAGGTCAACGATGTGACAGATCAGGTCAAACTGGCCAAGGCCAAGGACGAATTCGTCGCCACCGTGAGCCATGAGTTGCGCACGCCGCTTACCTCGATCACGGGGGCGCTGGGGCTGCTGGCCGTCACGCCGACCGCAGCATTCACCACCTCGCAGAACCGCCTGATCGAAATTGCAAAATCAAACGCCGTGCGCCTGACAAGCATTGTGAACGACATTCTGGACCTCGAAAAAATTTCGTCCGGCGAGGTGGCGTTCAATTATGCCGATTGCGATCTGAACCAGATGATTGCCAGCACGGTCGAGGAAATTACCCCCTTTGCGGTTACCCACAACAACATCATCAAAACCGACCTGCCCGCAGAGCCGCTGATGGTGCATGCGGATTTTGGCCGGACCTGTCAGGTGTTGGTCAACCTCATCTCTAACGCGTGCAAATATTCGACCCCCGACAGTGTTGTGCTGGTCCGCACGGAGCGCTTGGACGACCGCGTGATCGTCTATGTGCAAAACCACGGGCCGGGCGTGCCCGACAGCTTTAGGGCAAATATTTTTCAGGCCTTTTCGCAGGCTGACAGTTCCGACACCCGCACCGAGGGTGGCACGGGGCTGGGCCTGAATATCACCCGCCAGATCGTCGATCGCCACGGTGGCCAGATCGGATTCGAGAGCATCCCCGACAGCGTGACCGTCTTTTGGTTCACCTATCCGGTGGCCGCCCCCGGCACGCAGGCACCCGATCGCACGGTCCGCAACGCCGTCACCGTGGAGGGACCAAAAATGCGCGTCTTGCACATCGAGGACGATGGCGAGTTTGCCGAGATCGTAAGCCAGGCCGTCAGCCCTGTTGCGCTGACGGTCAATGTCTCGTCCCTGTCCGAGGCGCGGCGCGCGCTGGGCGGCGGCGCGTTCGACGCGGTCCTGCTTGACTGGCGGCTGCGCGACGGCGATGCCTCCGATCTGCTGGGGTTGATCGAAGCCCGCATGCCCGACGCGCATATCATTTCGCTGTCCGCAGATGCCGAGCGGGCGCAGGACGAACGCGTGGCCTGCACAATCATCAAAGGACAGGCCGGATTGGACAGACTGCTGGGCGAGCTGAGAATACAACAGAAAATCGTAACGCAGGGAGCGGCCTGAAACATAATATCGATTTCCGCAGTTCTGCCTCACAATGGCCCGATTGCAGAAGCATTTTTAATCCCAAGATCTACTTACGAATTATTTTTATTTGACGCTACGACCAGTACAGAGGCCTAATCGATGTCCCATTCCAACAGCACATTTGGCGCGACAAGTGTTTTCGCACTCAGCGCAACACTGGGCACCGCCAGTTATGCCATCGGCAAAGCGCTGCTACCCTGGGTACAGACACCGATGCTGCCGGCAGCGGGCGCTGTTGGTATGGCTTCGCTGTGTGCGGTCTATCTGATGCGGCAGCTGGCTGCCGAGCAGGCAAGCAACGTCAATCAATCCATGTCCCAGCGGCTTTATGCGCTCAACAGCCATGCTATTGTGAACATCGTTGACGCAGACAGCATCATCACCGAAGCAAACGATCAGCTGTTGCAGCTGACCGGCTATGCCTCAAAGGAACTTATCGGTCAGCATGTCTCAAAGCTTTATGCACAGACCGCCCAGAATGTACCGCAACAGATCGAGAACTCCCTGCGCGCCGGAAAAACATGGCAGGGCGAGACGCCTTTGCTGCATGCGGACGGCTCTGAGTTGCAGACTTTTTCGACTGTGATGCCCTTTACCGACAGCCGTGGAAACTGGATCGGCTCGATCACCGTGCGCACAGATATGACGCAGGCAAAAGAAATCCTCGAGGGGCACCACACAGCCCAGACCCTGCACGAGCTGCGCGATGCGGTCTGCATTGTAAATGCCCAGACCGAGCAGTTCGAGTACGTCAACCGCACGGCAAAACGCAACCTTGCGTCGCTGGGCGACAGCCTCATGGATATACCGCTGCAACATCTGGCGGCACAGGACAGTGGCATCGCGGAGATGCGTCAGGCCTGTCTCGATCTCAAAGCCTCCGGCAAAACATCGTGCCACATGGAGACAATGTGTCTGGGCATCCCTTCACAGGTCAGCATCAGGTATCTTGAGCATGTCGACGGGTCGGGGCAATATTTGCTGCTGGTCAACGACATTTCCGCGCGCATCGAGCAGGAACGCCGCATGAGCGAATTTGTAGCTACCGTCAGCCACGAGCTGCGCTCGCCCCTCACCTCGATCAAAGGGGCGATGGGGCTATTGCTGTCCAAATCAGTGGGTGAAATGCCTGCAAAGGCCGTGTCGATGCTGGAGATTGCCCACCGCAACGCCGACCGTCTGATCCTGATCATCAACGACATTCTGGATCTGGAAAAAATGTCCAAAGGCCAGATGGAGTTTTGCCTGTCGGATGTCGATCTGGGCGACCTTGTGCGCGAAACGAATAACGCCAATGCCACGATGCAACAGCGCTTTGGCGTGAATGTCGTGCTTAAGGGCATGGATGGGGCGCTGCCCTTCCGCACCGATCCCAACCGCTTCATTCAGGTGCTCACGAACCTGATCTCGAATGCCTATAAATTCTCGGCTGCGAACGGGACCATCACCATCGAGGTCACAGCAGATGAGGAACAGGCGCGGATCGCCGTCACCGACGAAGGCCCCGGCATTCCCGAAGCAGAGCAGGACAAACTGTTCCAGCGCTTTGCCGATCTGGAGAATTCCAACCGCGCCGACAAGGGCGGTACCGGTCTGGGCCTGAACATCTGCAAGGCGATTGTAGACGGGCTGGGTGGCACGATCGACTTTGACAGCCGCGAAGGCGTCGGCACGACGTTCTTCTTTATCCTGCCCCGCTTGACGGCGGCAGACACGCTGCCCCAAGATAGTGGTGAAACGTCCCTTGCGTCATAGGACCAGCCCGCAATGATCAGACTGCTTCACGTCGAAGATGACCCCGACATTCGCGAAATTGCGCAGATGGCGCTTTCGCTGTCGGACGGGATTACCCTGCTGCAATGCGAGTCCGGCGAGGATGCACTGGCGCAGATCGAGGGGTTCGCCCCGACGATGGTGCTGCTGGATATGATGATGCCCGGCATGACAGGGCGTCAAACGCTCGATCATATTCGCAAGATGCCTGCGTTCGCGCAGATCCCTGCGGTGTTCATGACCGCGCGCACGCAGCACGGTGATATTGACGACATGCTCCAGGACGGGGCGGCCGAGGTGATCAAAAAACCGTTTGACCCGATGGCCCTCGCGGACCAGCTGGTAAAGATCGCCGACAGTGCCGGACAGGGCAGCTAGGCACCCTGCCCCTGCCCCTGCCCCGCATCGACACCACAACGCAAAACATACCCGCATGCCCGCACGCAAAGAGGCTGCCAATGGCAGCCCCGGATTGCACCGTCTCATTTTCGATCTGTGTGTTTAGGTCTGCTGCTCCAGCACCGCCTGCCCGATTGAGACAAATGTATCAATCTCTTTGACAATCTCGGCGGGACACTGGGCGTGAATGCTGTCTGTCCGTTCCAGATGGGTCTGAATAGACAGCTCGCTTTTTTGTGCGGCCTCGCCCAGCGTGACCAGCCCCAACGTGCCCGCGCTGCCCGCAATCTGGTGCAGGATGGCGCAAGCAGCGGTAAGGTTGTCTACGACATCCGCCGGATCGGTCGCGTCCCACGCGGCAAGCGCGTGTTCGGCGATCTGGTTCTGACGCTCCGGCAGCAGGTGCAGGAATTTCGCGCGGACTTTTTCAAGGCCGGGCATCTCTATTGCCATATCCTTCATGCCGAACGCTCCGTCAGCCAAAAGTCGGTAAGGCCGCGGGTGTGCGCCGCACTGGCCGCCTCGGCCGAGGTATGCGCCTCTGCCAACGCGCCCATCGCGGATTGTCCCGTTTTCCACACAAGGCTGACAACCTCGCCCACACTCACACGCGGATAAATCCGCTCTGCGTTATTTGTATAAAGCTCGGAGCGCGCCAGCGACAGGTTCACGGCATCCATCAGCGTCTCTGCGTCGGGGCGCCAGCCATTTTCGGTCACACAGACAAACGTACCGTTCCCCGCATAAGACATCAAAAACTGGTGCCGGTGCAGTGTATCCGAAATAATTTCGGCGGTGTCCGCGATCAGGCTGTGGAATTCGAACGCCGACATATGGGCGTGGAATTCCTCGATCTTGCGCAGACTGAATGCAAACGTGGTCGAGCCGAACAGCGCACTGCGCGACAGCTGCGTCACATAGTTTTCCAGCGCGTTATTCTCGATCACGTTGTCCACGTCGAAAATGGTGATCGGCTCATGCAATTCCAGCGCAACGATCTCGTCCGCTTGCCCGTGCTGATCAGACAGGCTTTGGGCCGAGAACACTTTGGTTGTGTTCACACGGCGCAGTGCCACCAGATCGTCCACCAACGTCAGGCGCGCCTTCAGCTCACTCACCTCGAAGGGTTTGGAGACGTAATCGGTGGCACCCGCAGCAAAGGCTGCATCAACATAGCGTTTTTCCGTCATCGCGGTCAGCATCAAAATAGGCGTCTGGCGATGGTCCGGCATCTGGCGCACGGCATGGCACAGCGCGATGCCATCCATGACCGGCATTTGGATATCAAACAAAAAGCAATCGAAACGGGTGTTCTTCTGTTCCAGAATTGCCAATGCATCTTGTGCGCAAGGGGCAGTCGTCAACCGGTGCCCCCCCACGGCTTCAATAAAATGACCCAAGAGTTCAAGGATGATCGGGTCGTCGTCTACAGCTAATATGTCCATTTAACTTTCCACTCACACATTATGGCCGAAAAAAATACAACGGCGCTCAACTACCCCTGCAACCTGAGGGAGAAAAGTGACCAGAATGGGGCAACGCGAAACAGTTTCTTAAATTTCAGCGTATCTGTTTCCAAATGAATAACATTAAAACTGTATAAAACCTGATCGGTCGCGCAGCCGCGCCCGGACGTGCGGCGCTAGAGCTTTGAAGTTATTTGAAATCCCCAGTCGCAACACTGCTGGTTCCCCGTTTCCAGTGCCCGGGGCCTGCACCCGACACAGCGTGATATTTTTGCGCCACCAAGGTCAGGCCAGCCGTGTGGCGCGCGGACTTTCATCCATCTGGAAGGTCAGGTGATGCACGAGGGCCAGCGACAGCTCTGCCTTGGCGGTCGCATATTCAGGGGCGTCCCACAGATTGCGCGTCTCGCGCGGATCAGCCGCCAGATCGTACAGCTCGCCCCAGTCTTCGCCGGCAAAAACGGTAAACCGCCAGCGCGCACTGCGCAGGGTCCGGGCGCGGGCGGTCCGTGTGAACCCCATGCGCGGGCCGCCGTCGTTATGCTCGATCAAGACGGCATCGCGGTGCGCGCCTGTCCCGTCCAGCGCGGGCAAAAAGCTGCGGCCCTGCATCCCGTTGTAGGGCGTCAGGCCCGCCCGCTCCAGAATACTGGCGGAGATGTCGATGGTCGAGGCCATCGCCCCCGTGCGCACCGCACGCCGACTGGACGGGTCCGACCAGATCATCGGCACGCGCGTGATCGCGGGCAGCTGCACCGGCCCTTTGAGCATCAGATTGAAATCCCCCAGATAGTCGCCGTGATCGGAGGTAAAGATGATGACGGTGTTGTCGTAACGGCCCGTGTCCTTGAGGGCCTGCACCACACGGCCAATGTGATCGTCGATCATCGTGATCATGCCGGCGGTCAGGGCTTTGGCCTCCTTGATGTGGTGGTCGTCGGCGCGAAACGGCATCTGCGGGATCGGCGGGGCGATGCCTGCCTCCCACATTTCGCTGGCGTGCTGCATGGGCGGGATCGGGTTTTCGTGCGCGGCATAGGGCAGATCGACGCTAAAGGCCTCGGGCGGGTACATGTCCCAGTATTTTCCGGGCGGATTGAACGGGTGATGCGGATCGGGAAAGGAGACGAAGGCAAAGAACGGCTGCGTCTGCCCTGCCCGCCCCTCCAGATACTCGATCGCTTTGTCCGCGATCCATGCGGTCGGATATTTGTCCTCGGGTACGGGTGTGCGGTAGGCCTGCGGACAGGTGTAGTCATGCGCCAGCTCATGCGCCGGATCATGCAGCGCGCGCCAGTCGGGCACGGTCGCGCGAAACCACTGGCCGTATTCGCCGCCGCAGCGGTCGCCGTGGCTTGTGACCATATCGACATGCTGGAAGCCGTAATAGGGCACCGCAAAGGGATCGCCCTGCGCGCCCGTGAAGCGCGCGGGTTCCTCATGTGTGTAGTCGCTGTCGTCGGGTTTCCACGCCTCGGGGATCAGGCGGGGTTGCGCATCGGGCGTGCGCAAGGGCGGGCTGTCGGTAAAGGGTTGCAGGTGGCTTTTGCCGATGCTGGCCGTGGCATAGCCCCCCGCCGCCAGCACATCGACGAACGTATTGGCCCGCGCGGGCAGCAGGCAGCCGTTGTGGCGCAGCCCGTGGACCGAGGGCATCCGCCCCGTCATCAGCGAGGCGCGGTTGGGCATGCAGACGGGCAGCGCCACATGAAAATCCTCGAACAGGGTGCCGTCGGCGGCGATGGCGTCGATATTGGGGGTGCGCACCACCGGATGCCCCGTGCAGCCCAGCCAGTCGGCGCGGTGCTGGTCGGTGATAAACAGCAGAAAATTCGGGGGGGAGGTCGTCATGTTTGCACTCCTGTCGGGCGGGCGGCCATCCGGTGCCACACCAGCACCGCGATACCAGCGGCGATGGCGCCCAGATGCACCGCCTCGGGGCGCAGCAAAACGCCGACCGCCACAGCCAGCCGCAACAGTACCCACGGCAGGCCCAGCGGCCCTGTGTCAAACCGCGCCAGCGCACTGGCAATGAGGTAGAGCGCGAAAACCAGTCTGGCCAGCAACCACAGCAGCGGCCCCGCCTGAACGCCGTTCTCATAGCCCGGCAAAAACGCCTTCGTGGCGCTGGCAGGGTCGATCAGCGCCTGATCAATCAGCAGCAATTCAGGGTAGAAGGCAAAGACGAAGGGAATGAAAAACATCACGATGCCCGAGCGCACAGCACTGAACCCTGTCGCCATCGGCTCGGCTTTTGTGATGGTGGCGGCGGCAAAGGCCGCGAGGGCTACGGGCGGTGTAATCGCCGATGCCACGGCAAAGTAAAAGATGAACATATGCGCCGTGAAGGTGGCGATGCCCAGCCCGATCAACAGCGGCCCCATCAGCAGCGCCACATTGATATAGGCAGGCACCGCAGGCATCCCCATGCCCAGCAGCACGGCCAGCAGCATCGTGATGCCCAGCGCCACGAATTGCAGCCACGCACTGTCCCCGCTGCCCAGATCCAGCACCAGCAGGAACCGCAGCACATCCGTGGCCACAAACCGCGACAGCCCTGTGAAGTTGAGGCAGACGTCGATGACGGTCACCGCCAGAAACATCAGATACAGGGTCGAGACGGTGATACCCGCATCTGCCAGCGCCTCCAGCACCTTGCGCGGTGCCTTGCGGAAATCGCGGTCCAGAAACAACAGCGCGATGACAAAGGCCGCGCCCCACCAGCCGGTCGCCCCCGCATCGCCCGCCGCGTTCTGGTAGATCTGCAAGATCCACGGCAGCCCCGTGGCACGGCACACGCCGTTCGTGGTCACCGTCTCGGCGCCCAGCATCCAGCCCAGCGCGCCACAGCCCACCGCATCCTTTGGCGTCAGCAGCAGGATCAGGATCAGCAGGATCGGCAAAAAGATTTGCAGCAGGTGGATCACATCCGTGCGCGATATCTGCATGTCGTCGGTCAGCGTGCCGTACGCCTCGATGCCCTGTTTACGCGACTGGAACATCGCGGTCAGAAACAGGCAAAAGAAATACGCGACGGCGGGGATGGTCGCCGCCACGATCACATCGCCGTAGGGCGTCGCCGTCAGCGCCGCGAGGATAAACGCCGCAACCCCCATCACCGGCGGCATGACCGACCCGCCCGAAGAGGCCGCCGCCTCGACCCCGCCCGCAAAGGTCGGCGAGAACCCGCGCCGCAGCATCATCGGGATCGTCAGCACCCCCGTGGACAGCACATTCGTCACCGGCCCGCCCGTGATCGTCCCGAACATCGCGCTTGAGACGATGGCCGCATGGGCGGGACCGCCGCGCAGCTTGCGCGTCCAGCGGAAGGCCAGCTTGATCAGGGATTGCCCGCCCGCCGATTTGCCGAACATCGCGCCCAGTATGATGTAGGGAAACACCACGTTCATAATCACATGCATGAACCGCCCCAGCATCCCCGAGGCGTTGTTGACCAGCGCGTCATGCACGTTTGGCCGCCCGTCATAAAAGCTGCGCGGCTCGCCGCCCAGTTTGGTCATCAGGTATTTGTTGATGTCGTCGGGCCCGTGGAAATACCACACCAGCACCGTGCCGATTGTATAAAGCGCGACAGCCAGTGCGACCAGCACCAGCGGCAGGCCCCAGACCTTGATATTGTACCCCAGAAAGACCAGCATCGACGCGCCCACGATCGGCACCAGCCAGATCCCCGTGGTCGTCGCGCATTTGGGATCATCCACCGTGTCGGGCACCGGCAGGCCGAAATCCTCGGCAAAGGCGATCTCGGCCTTGAGGGTCTGTGCGATCAGCCGCGCGCGTTCGCCGTTGACCAGATCAATCAGGCACACGCTGTCGATCTCTACCAGATACGTCAGCGACACAGCCGCCGCTGCGACGACCAATGCGCAATCCATGAACAGGCCCAACCCGGCGCGCGCCGTGCCGCGCCATGCACGCCACATCGAATGTTTCAACGCGACGATGGTCATCATCGTGAAAAATACCAGCGGATAGAACCACTCTGTCGGGAAGGAGCGTACCTTGAGGGTGTCCCACCCGCTCAGCCCGCGCCACATCTCGGTCCAGCCGGGGATCGCGGGCATGCTGTTGATGATCCCCGCAAAGACGAACAACAGCGCCAGCACATACAGCGCGCGGTTGGGAATGATCGCCGCGGGGGGCGTGGGGTCAGGGGCGTCGGACATGGGTTTCCGCTGTCAGATGGGGCCCTGCGCCGCCATGCACGGGGGCAGCGCGGCGCAGGGGATGATTACGCATGATCAGGTCGGGCCGGACTACATCGTGTCCTTGGCGCAGTCGGGGATCTCGTATCCCGCTTCTTCCCATGCGCGCACGGCCCCTTTGTGGTACTTGACCGGGTTCGCACCGCACATGCCCAGCGCGGGGTTGTCATAGTTGACCGTATCCCCGAACGGCGCCTTCGCCTTGAGCGCATCCAGCGTCGAGATGTAGGCCGAAACCAGATCATAGACCAGCGTCTCGTCCATATCCTTGTGCACCACGTCCCCGCCGATAGTCGCAAACCCGCGGAACGTGTCATCCTCGGAGACGAACGTCCACTGATCGCCCAGCGCGGCAGACAGTTCTGCTACGGGCGCGGTGAAGGGCGCGCTGCCGGGGGCTTTCATATATTTCTGCATCGCCTCGCCCTCGTAGGTGGCTTTGGGCAGGGACCATGCAGTCATCTTGCCGGCTGCCCCCAGTGTCGAGATGCGCGCGCTTGGAAACAGCTCTGGCAGGACAACGGCATCGGGATCACCGCCGCCGATGATGGCAGCCGCCTGCCCCCAGTTCGACTGAATTCCCTCATAGCCTTCGCCCTCTTTCAGGCCGGCAGCAATCTGGATCAATGCACGCCCGTTGGTCAGCGCGCCCCCGCGTGGCGGGCCGTTGAAGATCTTTTTCCCTTCCAGACCGTCCCAGCCGGTGATGCCCTTGGCGTCAAAGGCGAACAGGAAAAAGATACCCAGCGTGTAGGGATAGACGGCGCGCAGATTGCCCGCCAGCTCTGCCCCCTTTTCCGCGCCCAGCTCCCCGTAGGGACCAACGCCGCGGTTCATCAAAAAGGGCAGGATGTGGGGCGTGCTGGCGATATCTGTCTTGCCCTCTGCCACATTTTGCAACGAGTTGGTGAGCGTTTGCCCGTCCGCCAGCTGGATGTTTGCGATGCCCTTCGTGCCCGCAACCTCGGCCATATGCGCGGCCGACAGGTGGGTCGCGCCCCCCGGGCTGGCCGTCTCCGCGGTCAGGTTGATCGTCTGTGCTGCCACCGGCGCGGTAAGAATCGTTGCCCCCAACAGCGCTGCAAATGCGGTAAATTTCATCGTTTCCTCCCAAAAACTGATTATGCGGCCAAGTATTCTCTGGGCAACTTAACTTAGCAAGCAATAACTTACCTTGGGGCAAGTCACCGTCACTCTCGCGCAGGCGCAGGCGCAGGAGCAGGCGTTGTGCAGGGCCGCTCAGGCAGGGAGCACCAAACCGCCGGCCGTCACGATGTGATCCACGACAGCCTGCGCCCCCTCCCCCTCGCGCAGCGCGCAAAACACGAAAGGCCGCGGGCCGCGCATGCGCGCCGCATCGCGGGCCATCACATCCAGCGAGGCACCGACATGCGGGGCGAGATCGGTTTTGTTGATCACCAGCAGGTCGGATTTGGTGATGGCAGGCCCGCCCTTGCGCGGGATTTCCTCGCCCGCGGCCACGTCGATGACATAGAGGGTGAGATCCGCCAGCTCGGGGCTGAAGGTCGCGGACAGGTTGTCGCCGCCGCTCTCGATCAGGACCAGATCAAGGTCGGCGTGACGGCGCTGCATCTCGGCCACGGCAGCAAGGTTGATCGAGGCGTCCTCGCGGATGGCCGTGTGCGGGCAGCCCCCTGTCTCGACCCCGATCACGCGGTCGCGCGGCAGGATCTGCATCCGCATCAGCGCCTCTGCGTCCTCTTGCGTGTAGATGTCGTTGGTGATGACCCCCAGCGACAGCGCCGGATGCAGTGCGCGCGCGATCGCCGCTGTCAGCGTCGTCTTGCCCGCGCCGACAGGGCCACCGATGCCCACACGCAGCGGGCCGTTCATCTGTGGGGTGCGGGGGTGTGTCATGTGCGGAATGTCCTGTGTGTGAGGGTTTCGTGCTGCATGGCCGCGATGTCTGCGGCAAAGGTCGCACCGCTCAGCGCATCCAGATCGGTGTCGCGGGTGTCGGCGCTGATCCGCGCGCACAGCGGCGCAAGCCGGTGCAGAACCGCCTGCCCCTGCGTCTGGCCCAGCGGCACAAGGCGCACGGCACATGACACCAGATTGGCCACAAAGGCCTGCAGATAGAGCGTGGCGGTCAGCTGCGGCGGCAGCCCCAGCGCGCGCGCGGCAAACCCCACGGCGACGGGAAAACACAGCGCCGGCGGCAGATCGACCTGCCAGACCGCGGCGGTGGTGCGCACAAAGGCCGCCCCCTGCTGGCAGGTTTCCAGCAGCCGCTCGGCACTCAGGGAGAAGGCCCGCGCCTGCGCATCCAGCGCCAGCGCCGCCTGCGCATCCGTGCAACGCGTGGCAGCGTGCAGCAGCACGGCGTCACTGCGGCCGGTGCCCTGCGTGACGATGTCGTGCAGCCAGTCCTCCAGCTGCGCGGCGGTGGCGATGCGCCCGTCCTGAATGGCCCCCTCCAACCCGTGCGAATAGGCAAAACTGCCCAACGGGTAGCCGGGTGAAAACCACTGGTTGAGGATCAGCATCGCGTCAGTGGGCATGATCGTGCGCCGTGTTGCCATGCGCGTGGGCATGGGTGCGGCCATGCCCGTAGGCGCCCCCTTCGGGCGTAAAGGCGCGGGTCACCGGCGTCACGGTCGCGCCCAGATGCGCCAGCATGTGACCGATCACCTGATCGCTCTGGATCAGCAGGTGGTCGGCCCCGATCTGGCAGGGCGTGTGCCGGTTGCCCACATGCCACGCCAGCTGCACCAGGTTTGGCCCCGTGACGTGCATCAGCGCCTCGGGTGCGGCAATGATTTCGATCAGCGTGCCGTCCTGCCCCACCAACGCATCCCCGTGATCCAGCGACGTCGTTTTGGGCAGGTCCACCAGCACGGATTGCCCGTCGCCCGTGTGGATCACCTTGCGCCGCAAAAACCGCTGCTCATAGCTGAGCGCGCAGGTGGCAGTCGCGGTGGCGGTGTCCCACGTTCCGGCAGGGCGAAGGGTCTGGGTCAGATGGTCAGGCATGGCGGGCTTTCATGTTGGCAGGCTTTCGATCCAGCGGGTTTGTTTCGGCAGGGCACAGGCAGGTCAGAACATAAAGTACCGCTGCGCCATCGGCAGCACCTCGGCCGGCTCGCAGGTCAGCAGCTCCCCGTCTGCGCGCACCTCGTAGGTTTCGGGGTCGACCTCGACGCGCGGCAGGGCGTTGTTGTGGATCAGGTCCGCCTTGCCGATGGTGCGGGTATTGCGGACGGCCACCGTCTGCTTGGACAGGCCCAGCGCCGCGCCCAGCCCGTCAGCCTGCGCCGCCCCTGAGATGAACGTGACCGAGCTTTCGCCCACCGCGCGGCCAAAGGCCCCGAACATGGGCCGCGAATAGACCGGCTGCGGCGTGGGGATAGAGGCGTTGGGATCCCCCATCTGCGCCACGACGATGGTGCCGCCCAGCAGGACCATCTCGGGCTTCACGCCGAAAAACGCAGGGTTCCACAGGACCAGATCGGCGCGTTTGCCCACAGTGATGTCCCCGATGACATGGCTCACCCCTTGGGCAATCGCCGGATTGATCGTGTATTTCGCAATATAGCGGCGGACGCGGAAGTTGTCGTTCTCGCCTGTCTCCTCGGGCAGACGCCCGCGCTGTTTGCGCATCTTGTCCGCCGTCTGCCAGGTGCGGATCAGCACCTCGCCCACACGGCCCATCGCCTGACTGTCCGAGGCGATGATCGAGAACGCGCCCAGGTCGTGCAGGATGTCCTCGGCGGCGATCGTCTCCTTCCTGATGCGGCTCTCGGCGAAGGCGATGTCCTCGGGAATGCCGGCGTCCAGGTGGTGGCACACCATCAGCATGTCCAGGTGCTCGTCGATGGTGTTGACGGTGTAGGGGCGGGTCGGGTTGGTGGAGGAGGGCAGCACGTTGGGGTGCGCGCACACCGTGATGATGTCCGGTGCGTGACCGCCGCCGGCCCCTTCGGTGTGAAAGGCGTGGATGGTGCGCCCGTCGATCGCCGCCACGGTGGATTCGACGAAGCCGGACTCGTTCAGCGTGTCGGTGTGGATCATCACCTGCACATCCATCGCATCGGCCACCCGCAGGCAGCAGTCGATGGCCGCCGGCGTGGTGCCCCAGTCCTCGTGCAGCTTCAACGCACAGGCGCCGGCGCGGACCTGCTCCAAGAGCGCATCGGGGCGGGACGCGTTGCCCTTGCCGGCGAAGGCGAGGTTCATCGGCAGACCATCGGCGGCCTGGATCATGCGGGCGATGTGCCACGGTCCGGGCGTG
>ENA-ORXR01002935-ORXR01002935.1-marine-metagenome-genome-assembly--contig:-NODE-2935-length-15716-cov-17.074493_pt1 | contig 15716 bp, 12 predicted proteins | sample MGYA00237866_ERZ511479 | MGnify/ENA metagenome assembly ERZ511479 | reverse complement strand
CGGCTGTTGCCTCTCACCATGAAGACTGTCCCGATCTCTGTGCGAAAGCAACTGGCTTGGAAGCCTCCTATGGTCTTTGTACGGCTGCCCTAATCGACTTCGTGGGGGCTACGTATCCAGATAATTAGTTTCTGGAGTAGGAAATGTAGTTGCGTCAGGGATTCCAATGCAATACACTGTGGCAGAGGCCGGCACGGCGACGCGCACCCACCCCCGCCACCGGAGCCATCCGCCGACCAGATACTGCGTGCCCGGTGTGCCCACCGCCGCCATCACCCTAACCGCAGTTGGCCGCCAATCAGCGGCGCCGACGCCGGCGTCGACCGGCGACACGGGCGGCAGGAAGAGTCGCTGCTGACGCTAACGCGTCGGCGGCGGGCGCCCCGCGGCGTGCCAATCTGGACGGAAACTGCGTGAGCAGGGATGTCCCTTCAGAGCGACGGATGTCTTGCGGTAGTGTGAGTGCGTCGCGGACGGCGTTTCCCTGCCGCCGCCTCTGTTACTGAGGTTCCGCTGCCCGGCGCTCGGCGGCGGGGAAGGGGGCAGAGTCACTCATTGGTTGGTACGGCAGAGAGGCAGGGATCGGTATTCCCGACCGCGCCCACAGCGTCCTGGACACATGTACACATTACGCATTGGTGCTTTAGCAACGGGGCGGCAGCAACGGTGAGCGACACCGCTCGTCACCGACATGAGCGCCGGCTGGCATTACTCGAGTTCATAATTATAATCAGAAGAAATACGGCCTCAATCTAGTGCACTCCCTGATTTCAGAGTCTATTTGGTAGAATCTGTTAGTTAGCTGCTAATGCGTAGTTCCTTCATTCTTTGACTGCTGGCTGTCGGTTGACTCGGTGTTTCTTCCCAGGTGGGTAGGTACGGACTCGGAACAGAGGCATCGGTGTCGACTTATAGTCATGCAGCATGATACCAACGGCAGGAGAGCGCGGCGTCGCCATCAACGGCGACGCAGCGCCCGCACTGGTGCGGTCGCCGCGCCCCGCGCCGTCCGACGGTGCACGCGGCGCACCAGCCGAGCGCGACGCGGCAGCAGCGTGGCACTGCCCCACCGCCTCCCTCCCCCCGTGCCGCCGCCGTTTCCTCGACGAGACACAGAAACGGCGCAGACGCCGTGGCGGCGGGGCGCCACGGCGGCGGCGCCGGTGGCGGCGACGCCCCCCACCCACCGCGCAGTCGCTGGCCAATAGCCAATACTCGAGGTGCACGGGGGCGGCGGAAGCCTCCACCGGCGGCCGCGTGACCGCAGCGTCCCACCGTGGCCGCCCCAGCCGGCGCCCCGCCGACGCGGGCGGCGGTGCCGCTGGCCGCTCGCGCCCGGGCAACACGCCGTAGATAAGCTAGCCGCCCTGAGACGCGGCTGAGCCGACTGGGCGGCAGTCGTTGGGACGCTCAACACTGCCGCGGATGTGCCGTTGGCGGACATTGAGTCCTTCACGCGACTCGCACGGGGTTTGGTACCCCCGCTGCAGGTGGCCCTCCCGTGGTTGAGCGTAACCTCCAAATTTCATGCCCTCGCCCACCACGCGCCTTCATTTTTGTGGAGCTTTGGCTCCGTGGGCGCCAACGGCGAGCAGACGATAGCGGCCTGGCACGGATTTTCCAACAACGCCCAGGCACGGTGCACGGCCGACTCCTTTCTCGGAGCGTGCAAGCGACTCGTGGAGCAAGCAGCACTACAGCGCCAGCCGGGGGCCTCACTCGAGTTGGCATTGGCCAGCGGCGTAAACCCTCTAAAAAGAAAGAGGCGCGCCTGGCCACGCGGCCAGACGATGGGCGCTTACGGGGCAATAGGAGAGCCGAGCGGAGCACTGTGGCAGGCGATTCCCGCTCCGAGCAAGAGATGTGCCCGTGGACAACAAGTCGAGCGCGGACGGCCATGCGGCCTGTGGATGCCTTCAATGCGCGGGGGGTGCTGGAGTACTCCTCGGACGACGAGTATTCCGATGATGAGTTGGCGGGTGAGGAAGAGTCCATCGACCCGGTGGCAGCCTTGGTGCGAACGTAAAGTTACTTCTTGGTTTCATGTACTGTGATACGGCATCGGGACAGCCTCATCGGGCCATGCTTTTCTGTTGCAAGGGCGTCCGTGACTTCTGTCCCAGTGGCTCTACCTCTTGGGGTGTATACAGTGGTGCACAGTCTGGCAATTGCCAACTTTTTGTGGGGTTTCAGAGCCGTTCGAGAGAAAAAAGCTATCCACGCGAACAACACATTATTCTTCAGTCAGAAAGTCCAAGCCGATGATCATTGGACCACTGTGCTGCCGAGCTCCCGTTTGACAGTGAGAAGATAGCCCATGAGATCTATGTGTTCTCCCATGTTGCGGAAATCGTATGAAAACCGGCATGTCCGCTTTGTGGTGCTCTTAACTGGGCGTGTGTTTCCTTGTTGTGTTCTTGCATTGTTGTACAGTCTTTCTCCATTGCTGTGACATCCTTTCCTAAGCACGGTGCCTAGTAACGAATGTAGGTCGACCGGCCTCTACGGTGCGATCAAGGCCGATTCTGGTCTGCGATCGTCTGCCACGTACACAAATTGGGTGCCACCTAGGCAGAATACGATCGCCACAAAGGGTGCCCAGCAGGGGAGAAAGACTGTAGTCCTTTCAATCAGCCGACTTGTAAGAATACCGGGTACTTTGATTATCCCATGAAGTAAGTGACCGAAAATGGGGGCTACAAAAGGGGCGTGAACAGGGGCGTGCCAATCAGTAGGGCGTGCGGAAGGGCGTGATTAGGCGTGCATCGCCCACCCCGCCACCCTAAAACGGGCGTGATGCACAACCCTACTGCTCTCCGAGTGCATGTCACACAAGTGCATATTTACTGTAGCGAAAGCGCTCGCCGATGCACTGTATGCCCAAATCGGGATCCGAACGAAAATCGTGTTTAGATGAACGTGTACGAAATCAGGACTATGGTATAGTACACTGCCATGTATCTGGGAGCTCGCTGAGGACGCACCAAACCAGTAGCGGACGATCGTGCCGAAAGAACGCATCCCATTGGCCCGATCCAGCAATCGTGAGGAAGTAGCCTTCGTCACGGATTATCTTTCTTGAAATAGAGGGTGGGCTACAAAGTGCGCAAGGGTGCCATAACAGCGAATATTGACTGTATGGTCCACACTTGTCGACATGATGGAGCATGATTGGAATGACGCGCTCCCATAGGCTGGCATGCTGTGCACGCGCCGTCAAGGCTGGGACTCGCTGGTCCAGAGGCTCCGCAGTACAGCCATTCTCCAAAAAAATCTGCGCTGCAACTGTCCCAACAGAGCTCGAAGTCGCCATCTGTCGAATCCGGGCGTAGAAGTTGGCGTGTTGGACTTTTGAGAGCGACAATCTGAAGTGGATGTCCGGTGATTGTCTGGTGGTTCTGGTTCCAGAATATCTTATTGACACTCGTCTGGTGGTGTACACGTCTTCTTCATCCTCGCTCTCGTGGACGCTACGCCGCCCCGCGTCCAATTGCCCTCCCTACTACCGGTTCGGCGCGTGTGGTGGCGGGCGCTGTTGTCTCCCCTCCCCTCCCACGCGCTGCAGTGCGTGCATCTTCCTGGCGCAGTATCCCAAGGTGAGCGAAAGAGCGGTTCGTCACGCATGTGTTCGGGCCTGTCTGGGCTGGTCAAACCCGGGCGTCTTTTCTCGTGGTGGTGGTACGCGGTTCGGGCTCGTACACGCTGCTGGCTTGCTTGGCTGTCTTCTTGTGGCTTTTGCACGCCGGGCACATGCAAGTCCATAGTTCTGATTTGTTTTTTGTGCCTTGTCGTTGGAGCGCGCCCATTTCTGTCTTGGTTGCTCTCCCCTCCTCTTCTATGTCCGGCACTTCTTGATGGTCGCCTGTATGACGTTGCATTCTGCTTTACACCATTTCTCATTTTTTTATTCTTGTTCTGGTCTCTACCTGCTGCACTGCGGCGACGAGCAGGCGCCGATGGCGAAGTCATTGCCGATGCGCTGCTCCGGCTTTTCGTGGTTGCGACCAAAACAACCTGCGCGCGGCGGCCGCGCGACCTGCAATGTGGATGTGGGTGGCGCCAAGTATGAGCTGGTCTTGTTCGATAACAAAACCGTCGACATGTGTGCTGAGAATGTGGCTCTGTCCGCTCTCCTGAACTGCTCCCCCACCGATGAGATCTGGGGCGCGCCTATGGACCAGACCCGCGAGTCTTGTGTGAAGCTGTTTGAGGCCTACCGCTCACTGTGGATGCTGCCGCCGGAGGAGGTGGAGACAGCTTTGCAGGCGGTACCAGACTTCTACCTAGCTGCTCCGGTCAAGCGGCAGCTTAAAACTGTCGGCGGAGAGGTGGTTTGCTGCCCCCCGGACCCAAAGTCGCGCGTGCCTGTGGACAATCCCTGCGGGCCCGAGGTGCCGGTGTTTGCCAAGAAGGACCTCAAGATCGTTGCCGGCGTTGCCCGCCATGTCTTCAAGGTGGTGCTACCTGACGGCAGCGTGTGCTGTGACAAGGAGGTCTACCGTTGTGACCCGATCGACTTCAAGTACGAGGCCACGATGCTCGCGGGCCTGCGCCCGCACCCCAACGTCGTGGCGCTGCGCGGCGTAGTGGCTACTGAAATCGGCAAGATCGACGGGCTCCTGTTGACGTGGATGGACGGGGTACTCCTCTCATCCCTGACCTCCGCGAGCGCTGCGTCTGTCACCAAGTGGAAAGAGCAGCTAACATCGGCACTGGATCACCTGCACGGGCATAAGCTCGCGGGGAATGCAAGCGACACGGAGCCCAAGTCACGCACGTGGGGCGACGCCAAGCCCCATAATATATTCATCAACGGTGGAGAGCTCGTCATCATCGACTTTGGTGGGATGTACACTGATGGGTGGGTCGATGAGGACAAGGCGGGTACCGAGGCTGGAGACAACCAGGGGAAGGAGAAGATCTTTTCGTGGCTGGACGACCTTGTGGATCATCACTAGCTGGATAGAACGATGTTTTCTTGTCTGCCCTTACCCGGCGGTGCATCTGCCTTGTGGCATGTAAGACGCCGATCGGCACCAAGTCAAGCGTCTCGTTGACTGCGGCAGTAAACATCATCATTCGCAAAGCTTGCCGCGCCAGGTGCTTTTCCAAACAACGCTGTGTCGAGGGTCTTGATTCGTACCGACATGGCAGAGCCATGGGTTACTGTAGTTGGAGCATTGCTCGTCTCACTGTTCGTGTCGTGTGTAGGACCTCGCCTCGTCCACCATGTTTCGATGCTCCGAGGCTGTTCATTGCTGTGGCGCCCCCCTCAATGACTGTGCACGCACGCGTTTGATTTATTCACTCAAGTGAAAGGAGCAAGTGCACAGGATTGACAAGACGAACCAACTTGGATCAAGCAACATGGCGCCCACTCATTGTCCCCACTCATAGAGCAGCGCCCAGAAAGCAGCACGCTCTTCGCGTCAAGCTGCTTCTCAGACAGGAGCACGTCAACTACATGCCTCGCACAAGCGCCTGGTGGTGACATGGCCGTCGCGCAAAGGCGGATTGGCGCAGTCAGGCTTGGCGGGATCAGGTGCCCCACAATCAATTTTTTTGACCTCCTCGCAGCCGCAAGCCCACTTGAAGGTAGCGCGACTGCACATAATGCCGCCTCTGCTTGTGGAGCAGCACCGTGCTCAGTGCCACTCGCGAGGAGAACAGGTAGCCGGCGACAACGAGACACAGGAGACGCGTGTGCAAGGGAGTTGGATGAGATCGCGTTCTCGGTCCGAGCGGCACCAGAGGAGATGCTGTTGGGTCCTCAGCGGTTGTGGACCCTAGAGGGGATGATGTTGCAGCGGCGTCCAGGGCAGTGTGCTGCAGTAATGTCGAAGGAGAGATCAGGTGAGCCCATCGAGGCTGTGGCGCTGTGGGCGACGGCCAGTGTGCGTGACCGGGCGTTCTTGTACTGGGGGGGCCACGCACGTCGGACAGGGCTCAGGCCGAGCTCGGTCCGAGCTCAGAGCCTGAGACTGAGCTCACGGCGAGGCCCATCCGAGCGTGCACTTGTCTTCAGAGAGCGCGTTGGCGATTCTACAGCCGTTCTCTTAAAAATCCCACACTCCGACTACAGCCGTTCTCTCAAAAATCCCGCACTGCAACAGTTCCAAAAGTGTTCCAAATCGGCCTCTGTGGGGTCGTAGAGGCCGATTTGGAACTCTTTTGGTACAGTTGGAGTGCGGCATTTTTGGGAGAGCGGCTGTAGTACCAAATCCTGAGAAGGAGTGGGGTGGTGGGCGAAAGAGTTTGGGCGGAAAGCGCAGCGGGAGGCAAGTGCGAAGGAAACAGGCTGCATGAGACGGTGCCGGCTGCCACGGCAGCGAGGCCCCAGCCACACCGACTTCCCCTTTTACGGGGGCCGCGCAAGGGGAGGGAAAGTGGCGTTGGCACCACCCGTAGTGTCGAAACGGGCGCCTCTCTTACAGCAATCCCCGTCGAGGCGACCCGTCGTCAACGCAGCGCGCGTCCAGGGTTTGGTCGCGAAGCACAGCGACGGTGCTGCAGCTGTTGGATTGGGCGTGCAGCGGAAAGCACGCTGTTCCAGGCGCCTGGTTTCGCCTCTTTGGGACTCCGGTGCGCACCCCAACGCACCAGGTCGGGCGGGGCGCAGGGCAGAAGCACCTGTGGCCCTGTACCACACTGGTTGTGGCGCTTCGCTGCCCCCCCCTCATCCCCGACCTGTATCCCCCCGCCACAAAGATTTTAATGTCCGCCCTGCACAGGGACACCGCCGAGAAGCGCCCGCGGTATAGTGGGCAGGTACTCGCCCCTGCGCCTACCGCAATAGGCGCGCCGACTGGCCCCACGACTCAGGCCACGAGCGGAGGGCGTGCAACCACTGACAGCGCGCCGGTGCTACGACGACCCGCCCAACCACCGACGGCAGTGGGCGCCTGACTTTTTGCCGGTGACCCGTGGTCTATTCAGAAAAGGATTCCTCCTCCTCCTCTTATCTGCTCCTCTCCGGCCGTATTGGAACGAAAAACATCACCAGTCTTGCGCACCCGCCTTTTCGCCTCTGTCAGCTATGGATACGACCCGTTCTGGGTGCCCGCAACCGTGCATCTACAACGTTGCACCACAGGGATGAAGGCCTGCCAATCCGCCTTGCACTCATACCGGCGTAATACGTTACCGCACGTCCGTGGGCATGCGGTTGGATAGGAGACCGTTTTTGCTGCGCCATGCCATATCCAATGGACAGGATGACGCGGTTTACAGAGCCGAAGCCCACTGATCTCCTCCTTGACAGCTCCACGGTCATGGCCGCGCAGCGCGCTGACCGCCCCCGCGTGGCCACATAACCGGGAAGCGGGCCCGCGAGAGTTTTGAGGTCTGAGGGCTTGCGCGCGCGCGCTCGGGGCTGAAAATCTGGCGGGATCCGCGGAGGCCACCAGACAGAAGGAAGCCAGCCCTGCTGCGCTCTGGTGCATCTAAGTCCGATGCGGGGTCACAAGAGCCGCACAAGAGAGTGGCAAGGCAGGAAAAATCGGACTGGAGGCGCTTTCAACTAGATCTTGGCGTCTGATTGGTCCAGAACGTCAACCGGCGCGTCGCTTCGACTGTTCACATCCGCCGCCATTCATCCGTCCTCCAGCCCCCTCGTTCCAACGTCATCGCACCTTCTCTTTGTCTGGCTGCGTCGTGGCCTGCATTCTGGACCGAAGCCGCGTGCGCTTGTTTCCGTACGGATCCTGAACACACACCGTTGTCTTTTCGATAATAGATGTCTCGTGCAGGTATATGGAGCCACCCGCCGGAGCCGCTAGTGGGTCAGTTGGTGAGGCGCTCTTACCACCACCGGCTCGCTATCCTTCCTGGCTATAGATATGGACCGGAGAGGGGCAGAACTTTCTGTCTGGATTGTTATTGACACAACAGGGAAGGTTGTTGCGGCGGTCATGCGCAAGCCGGTGGTGCTGTCTCTTCCTTTATCTGTGTAGCCACCGAGTGAGGGCAGGGTGGCAGTGGGGAGTGAAAGCGCTGGAGCCGGAGCGGGTGACGACGGCAGTGACGTGGGCAGTTGTCTGAGGGGATTAAGGTCCAATTGGAAGTGCCTGCCGCCGACGTGCGCGTCGAACCATATTGGTCGAGTCACCGGCACAACTACCCACAGACAACACTACGTGTGCTTGCCTTTTTGTGTGTATCGCCTCCATACTGGCGCTCCCGCATGGCGGCATCAGTCCGTGCCCACGTGAATGTCACAGACGTCTACCGCTGTCGCTAACGCGATGCCAGTCGAAGATCTCAAGTAAGGGCTCCAACTCTCTGCTGGTGGTCGTCTACGTTCCTGTTTTCATCCCGACCGAATCGTGGCAGTGCTGCCCACACAATGAGAAACGGACGGCAATGGATGCAGTACCCCACCACGATAGAGGTGCTGTCTCCGGGTGCCCCACGCCCGCCTGATATGTGCACACACCGCTTCGCGTCTCACGCAACACTGAGGATCGGGCAAAGGGCGTCAGACTGACTGTGGGAGAGAAGGGGACCACATAGTTTTTGTCTGGGGATGACGGCGGGTGGCACTGCACAGCTACAGGGCATGACCGGAGTCTAGTGTTCCCGATGAGTTGGTGGAAGTGTGTGTGTACAATGAGAACACTTTGTTCAAAATGCTCCGACACCTGCGTGTGTCGGGAAGAATGCCAAGGAAGAAGACCAGAGACGGCAGGGGACAAACGAATGAGAGACAGGGAGAGACAAAGGCTCACGCGCACTAGAAAAGAGATAGAAGGCAGCTTTCCGCAGCACTGCAGGGCGTCAGGTACCCTGACAGGCGCACACTGTTACACATTCCCCCGCCCATGAGCACACTTGGGCTCTTCCTGTGAATGAATTGGCGACGGGAGGCAGGCGCGGCCGCCCTGCCAAGCACACGCGCGGTCACGTGCGGCACGTGCTGACACGCGCGGGAACGGGCGGACGGACGCGACTGCTCCCTGGACGGGAACACACCCGCCTGGGCGGGCGGCCACGGCCGCTCTCCTGCACTTTGTCAGTACGACGGGAGTGACGGCTTAAGTGGGGGTGCGCAACGCTGCACCCGCAGGGGCGTTGCGCTCGGCCGGCGGTGCGGCAAACGCACCGGCGCGCGGACTGACGGCGGGTTAACGCTGCACCCGCAGGGGCGTTGCGCTCGGCCGGCGGTGCGGCAAACGCACCGGCGCGCGGACTGACGGCGGGTCAACGCTGCACCCGCAGGGGCGTTGCGCTCGGCCGGCGGTGCGGCAAACGCACCGGCGCGCGGACTGTCGTCGGGTGCCTCCCGGGGCTGCGCGGATGGGTACGCCACGTGTGCGCGCGCATGCCCAAGGGGTGAGGAGAGGACGCTCCAGGCCGATGACACGGGGGGGTGAGCGAGTGTACAAGTGGAGATGGGAGGAAGGGCGAGGTGGGACTGGGAGACAGATAGCAAGAGAAAGACCTTGTTCTCGCATGTACTCCGCATTATTATTGTTTGTGCCAAGAGGCGCATCACTACCCTGTTGCGTCACTGCATATCTCGGCCATGTCATGTGACTTGTCTATGTCGGCTGTCTGGTGGTTCTCTTTCTGCCTCTCAAAGTCAGGTCTAGCCATGAATGTCGAGTGGCCAGTGCGGCGGTTGGATGTCTGGACCTCCCTGTCGGCATTGCCCACTACGTACAACAGCTGAATGAGGCGATGTGGTAGAAGCTCCAGCAGAGCTGAAGAGCTCTTTTAAACTCCTCTACTGGCAACGGGCGTGGTCTAGTGGCCTGACCACAGTCGTTGAACTCACACTGCGTGGCCGACTCGCATACAAGCATCAGAGACAGGTTTATCGGTCGCGCGGGGGCTCAGCGGCAGCCCATGGACATAAGCAGAGACGGGCTCGGCTCATAGCCGCTCATGCAGGGGCGGACGCGGCTCGCAGGCACTCACGCAGGATCGGACGCGACCCTGGGTAGATATGCATTCCTGGAGCGCAAGTGCGAAACTAAGGCTAGTGGTACCCGTATCTAAGACTTGGCCGGTGCTAAAAAGTACTTGAATTCTCTATCAGCTCAACATAAGCTTCCCCGGACAGGGTAAAATAATCAAGTCGAATTTAATCGACCCAAGCCCAGGCGTTGTCGGCGAGAACCACGCCGGCGATAGGGTTATTGAGGTGCCTTTGGGCAGGGTGGATCGCTCCCTCGCCACCCCCCTGGCGGCCTCAATCGTTTCTCGCCCGCGCCGCGGTTTGCACTCTCCCCCGCGGGCTTCCGCCCCTGCCCCCCCCCCCCCCCTCCCCCTCAACCTTGCGCTATTCGTTGGGCGTGAGTCCGTCGTTGCCACCTCGACGCGGTGGCCCATAGCGCCGCTCCCGGCACTCGACATCCATTGACGTCCCCCACTTCTGCTGCCCTTGCAGTGGCCACTACCGTTGAGCACGCCCTCTCCGATTTTTGTAACCCACCCCCGCGGCGGCGGCCCGTGCTCGCCCCTCCCCCCTACCCCTAGATTGTGTGTTTTTTGTTGGGCGTGTGCCCGTCCACTGCCACCCCTCGTTGCTGGCGATAAGCACCCATCCCGGCATCCGACCTCCCTTGCCGCCAACCATCACCGATACGCTCTTGCGCGGCCGCTGAGCGTCATGGAGCGAGACGCTCCTAATGCGCCCGCCGGCGACGGCTCCGAGCCGGAGCCATCACCCCCGGTGGACATCAATCCGGACCAGCTGCGGTTCAGTGCGCCCGCGCTTTCTTCCCCCTTCGTCGTGCCGTCGGACTTGGCGGCCACTCTCGCTTCTTTCCCCCACCCTGGGAATCCCAGCGTCGCCCCCGCACGGGACCGCCGCGTGCGGCTACGCGAACGGCGGCTGGCGACGGACGGACGTGCCGGACGGGCGGCCGGTGGGGACGGCCCTCGACGGGCGGCGGCCGGCGGGGGCGGCCGTCGACGCAAGCGGCGTCGCGTTCCTGGAGTGCGCGACGCTGCGGAGGACCTGTCGGACGCCTCCCTCCCACCGGCAGTGGGCGAGGACGTTTACGCGGAGAGTGGCTCGGACGGCGGCGGGTCCGGGGTTGAGGTCGACGCGTTGGACACAGGCCCCCGCGCCCTGGAGCTGATCGACTACTACAAGAAGCGAATCACGCGCGTGCTCGCCCTCTCCCTGGACGACGCCGCGCCGGTGGAGGACAGCGCGGGCACGCTCTTCCGTGTCGTCTCCGTTTCGGGCGGGGCGGCCGTCGTTTTGTCGGAGGGCGAGCGTGCCTACGTCGTCTGGGCCCAGATTGAGGAGGGCGCCGTTTCTTACCTCTGTACGTGCGGCGGCGCCGGCGGTGGCGAGTCGGCGGAGCTACGGTCGTGGCTTGGCGCCTCCTCCAGCTGCTGCCACGCTCGGGGGCTGCGGGCGTCGTGTGCTGAGCTGGCTGACGCGGCCGGCGTGGCCGACGACGTGGCGTTGCTTGGGCGCTTTCCGGTGCTCGACAACGCGTCTGCGCCGCCCGCGGCCGAGTGCGACGTCATGTACGCGACAACGACGGCCAAGAAAAAGGGCGTCTTTGCCGTGCGCTTCCAGTCAACCTGGGCGGCGGTCGTCATCAGAAACAAGCTCAACAAGCAACGCGCCAAGAAGCGAGTGCAGCGGCGCGCGGCGTGCACGCTTACCAGCTGTGCAAAGGACCACTGGACGTGTCCCCACGCCACCTCCGTCGGCTATTGGTGCTCCGACTTGAGGGAAGCCGCCGCGGCCTTGGCCGGGGACCCTGCCTTTGTCGACCCCTTCAAGGACGTCTTGCTGCCCACCGTCGCGCCGCGGACGGACGCGCCCACCGTAGCGGTCGCCCTGGCGGCGGAGTGGGCGGCATTCTCGGATGAGGTGCGGGGACGCTGCTCGCGAAACCTGCTGCCTTGCACGGGGGAGGTGGCGGACTGCCACTTGTGGGACCAGCTCGCGGACACCGGGCGCGCGGATGGGCGCCCCGCCCACTTCCCGGACGTGCTGTGCGAGGCAGCGTGCTTCTCTTGCGGCAACGCGTACAACGGTCAAGGCGTTAAGAACACCGGCGCTACCCTGCACACCCTGCGCGGTCGAGTGACCGTGTCGCTGCGGCGGTGGACCTGCTCGTGCGGCAAGCTCGTGCCCTATGACGGGGCACACGACGGCCTGTTCGCATCCAGCAAAGAGACGGTCTTCACGCGGACCTACCTAGATGTTATGACGCAGATGGTCTTCACCGGGCACGGGACTTTGTCGTCGGCTGCGGCTGTCATCTGCTTCCTGCTCGAGTCTACCTTGTCGATGTCGGGCGCCGATTCAGGCCTTGCACGGCAGACGCTCATCACCGCCGGGCACCGCTACGCGCGTACGCTGATTGTGCCGGCCTCGCTCTACCGCTGCTCTAAGTGCAAGAGATTGGGCGACCGACCATATGAGGCTGTCATCGCCGACGGTCAGGTTTTGTCAATTTTAAGAAACCAGTCGCAGGCGCTCATCCGGTTGACCGAGGACGTCGTAGGTGTGCCAATTGACGTCGGCAACGGGTCGTGTCTGGCGTCGGCGACCTTGCGTGGGGCCATCCGCAAACGCATGACGGCAGAGCGGCAAGCCGTCGTGCGGCTCTCCAAGGAGGATAACTCGGTGCTGAAGCGCCTCGCCGAGGAGATGTCGTCCGTGCCGCCGTCTCACGCGGTGGGACGGGTCACCGCCAAGAGCTCCAACTTATCGTGGGCCGCGGCCTTCATCTACTTCTCCTTCTACACCAATGAGATTTCAACGACCGACCCCGAGGACGACAGGGGCGCCGACGAGACCGCCGCCGCCGACGACAATGGCGTCCGTGGTGACGATGCTGGCGCTGCTGGGGGGGTTGGTGTGGCCGATGACGAGCATCTCGCCGCAGGCGGGGACGGAGACGAGGCAGGCACCGGTGCGGCGCGTGCACGCGGGGCCTACTGCGTGAGCAAGCAAGTGCCCGGCGCGGTGGGCGTTGGCCTCAGCGCGACGGTCGAGCGCGAGCGGTGGCGAGTTTTCCGGCGGTTCCTGCTTACTTTTCTCGGGCACCCCGTCGTAGGGGCCTTCTCCGGCCTGCCACGAGCGGGAATTAAGCGGCTCGCCAAGAGGTTGGCGTTGGGCGCCCCGCTGGCGGAATGGAAGCCGCTGGCCAAGGCGGTGGAGTCGGTCGGCATCGTCTGGCCGTTTCTACAGCTCGTGGGCACGGCGGGTGAGGTGGACCCCCAGATGACCCGCGCTGTGGGCGAGCTTCTGCTGTTTACGTGCGGCGTGGACTCGTATTGGGAGACGCTGTGGCGCGGCCAGGCGGCCGCGAGCGCCAAGGACTTTGAGGACAAGTGGCGCGTCGCGTCGGCGCCAAAGTACGCCGCGTGGGCCGCTACCCGAGCGGCGCCTCTCCCCGACTCCTCCCCCCTTTTCTGCTCCCAGTTCTCGTCGGCGCGGGGCAAGGCCCAGATGGTCGAGGTGTTAAGCGGCCACGTGTGGCCGGACCTGCCGCCCGTCCGACCGTTTGCTACGGACAGCAAGGCCGAGGCGGTCAACGCCACGCGCGCCGTGAGGGTCAAGGCCGGGAGGGAGGCTCTAGAGGCCATGCTCAACAAGGAGCTCGGGTCGGACGACTGCCGGCACGCCTTCCTCGCCTCCCAGACGTTTATGCCGGGGGTTGAGAACTTCCTGTGCCCATGCGGCATGCTCATCGGCTTCGACTTTCTCGACCGGGCCGAGAGCCCGGCTCACGTGCTGGCCTCTTTGATGCAGCGGTTCCCTCTCCTGCCGTCCGTGGTGTATTTCGACACCGCCTGCCAGATGGCGCGCAACGCGTCGCGGCGGGTCCCGTGGCTGGTCAACATGTCGGCTATGGCGGCGAGCATTGACCGCGCGCACCGCCTACAGAAGCAGCATGGCTGCTCGCCCGTCTACGACGCGGATGCCTATCCGGGGCGGTCGGTGCGGCACCGGACGGCGTGCGCCGAGAGCCGGCACAGCATCAACAAGGCCTTCAAGACCCACCTCGTGCACCTACGACAAGACCACTTTATGGTGCAGATGCGCCTCCTGGGCGCCTTTGTCAACCTCCGGGTGATCATGCGCCGCGAGCTTGGCAGAGAGACGAACCACCGGCTGGCGTGCAAGTTCTTCCACACCCACGTGCAACTCTACTGCGACAGGGGTTCCTGCACGTGCGCGCACGGGCGCCGACAAGACGCTCAGGCAGCCGTCGCCGACGCCGCTGCCGCCGCCGCCGCGGAGGCTGCTGTCGTCCCGGCGCCCGATGCTGCTGCCGCTCCCGCCACCGCCAACGTTGTGGACGCCGACGCCGTGGCAGCTGCTGCCGAGCTCCCCGCTGTCGACGATCCCGCTGTTTCCGTCGCCGCGGTGCCCGTGGCTGCAGTGGCTCCTCGGGATCAAGAGGCACAAGGTCTTCGCCGTGCCGTCAACGATGCTGTAGTCGGCGCAGTGCCGCCAGCGATTCAAGCAGCCGTCCTCGCGGCCGTCCCCGTCGCTGCCCACCAAGCTGCAGCAATACTCGCCGCCCACCTCGGGAAGGCAGCTGGGCAAGCTGCTGTTGAGTCTTCCTACGTTGCCGCGCACGCAGCAGGTGTGCGACACGGCGGTGAAGATGTTGGCCTCGCTGCTGCTGCAGAGGCCGCCCGGTCGGCCGCGTGTGTGCCTTTGCAGGCCGACTTGGAGGCCGCAGTCAACGCAGCCATGATTTCGGCTGTGGAGGACGCTGCTGGTGCTGCTGGTGGTTCCGCAGCTGGCGTCATGGGCGACCACGTGGGCGTCACTGCCGGCCGTGCCGCTGGTCGTGCCGCTGTTCAAGCTGCCAGGTTTCGGCATCTCCCCGCTGCTGGTGTGGCTGGCACCGCTTCTGGTATGCGTGGCCCAGTCGGCGACCGGCCAGTTTTCGGCCAAGCGGCCCTGCAAGCGGCGTTGCGCGGTGCTCTCCGCGCCGCTGAGGTCAACATGGACAATAGAACAGGTGTTCCTCGTGAGCGTGTCGGGGGTGATGCGGATAATGGGGGTGGTGTGGGTGATGGGGGTGACGGTGGTGATGGGGATGTGAGGGTCGGGGGTGCTGCTAGTCCGGATGCGGCTGCGGGTGCCGGTGCCAGTGGGGGGGTGGGTGCTGATCAAGTCGACGGGATTGACATACCTCGTGTGGACACTGATGCCTCGTCGTCAGATGGGCTGTCTTCGTATTCCGCGGGCAGCGACGAGGACTAGGACAGAGAGAGCCATTTATCGTCTTGAGTTCCTGTTATGCTGTAGCTCTCTCTCGCTCTAGTCGCTCGCGTCTCTTCAAGGAAGCCACTGCACCGCATATATACATCGTTTGCTGCGCGTCAAAAAGGCGGGGCCGGGATAGCGACCGTGGCACAGGGCTGGGGGCGGGTCAGTGGCTGGGGAGCCATGGTGGCAGGGCTAGAGACCGCAGGGCAGGGACAGTGACCGCAGCACAGGGCCGAGGGCGGGAGCATTGGCTGGGGAGGCCACGGTGGCAGGGCCAGCGACCACGGCGCAGGGCCGAGGGCGGGAGCAGTGGCCGTGGAGGCCACGGGGGCTGGGCCAGCGACCGCGGCGCAGGGCTGGGGGCGGGGCAGTGGCTGGGGAGCCATGGTGGCAGGGCTAGCGACTGCAGCGCAGGGCCAGCGACCGCAGCGCAGGGCCGAGGGCGGGAGCATTGGCTGGGGAGGCCACGGTGGCAGGGCCAGCGACCACGGCGCAGGGCCGAGGGCGG
>ENA-ORXR01002934-ORXR01002934.1-marine-metagenome-genome-assembly--contig:-NODE-2934-length-15718-cov-10.399910_pt1 | contig 15718 bp, 9 predicted proteins | sample MGYA00237866_ERZ511479 | MGnify/ENA metagenome assembly ERZ511479 | reverse complement strand
ATCTAAACCACCATCTGAACTTCCATCGGTACTTCCATCAGAACCTGAATCTAAACCACCATCTGAACTTCCATCAGTACTTCCATCAGAACCTGAATCTAAACCACCATCTGAACTTCCATCGGTACTTCCATCAGAACCTGAATCTAAACCACCATCTGAACTTCCATCAGAACCTGAATCTAAACTACCATCGGTACTTCCACCTGGCGTCGGACTAGGTGTCGGTTCTGGAGTGGCAGTCGGTTCTGGAGTTGCAGTCGGTTCTGGAGTTGCAGTTGGTTCTGGAGTTTCAGTCGGTTCTGGAGTTGCAGTCGGTTCTGGAGTTTCAGTCGGTTCTGGAGTTGCAGTCGGTTCTGGAGTTTCGGTCGGTTCTGGAGTTGGGGTTGGAGCTAAATCCTCAACAAAACTAAAATTAAAAGTTAAATCTTCCATATTTGCATCAGGAGATTCAGCATTAATTTCTGGCATTCCACGCATAAGCATTGCATCATTATCTACCCCATCAGTCCCCTGATCTATTCGAGTTAATGTATAGTCTGCAAGTGGACCTGAACCTGTAAAATCTGCCGCATTATCAAGTATTATTTTATACTTTGTATTTGGAAGTAATCCATCTGTTTCATCAAAGTAATATTCTCCTAAAGAGTCTGTAAGAGTTGAAGCTATAACAGCTGTTCCTGTTGAATCACAAAGAGTTACCTTAACTCCTGAAACAGTTATATCTGTTGAATCTTGTAGACCATCTTCGTTTACATCTATCCAAACATAATTTCCAATCTTTACCTTATCAATACAAGATTGGTTTTCATCAAAAATATCAACATCTCCTCCCAAACCCTTTGGATCTGGATCACCTGAACTGCCACCACTTGGACTAGACTCCTCATATAAAAATTGAATGTAAGTAGTACTATCTTCAAGGGTAGTAAAATCAATATTATCTAAAGTGTCTTTTTTATAGCCTACAATTCCCCAATTAGAATCCTCATCTTTTAAGTCTCCACCTGACATCCAAAGTAAATCATTTGCTCCAGATTCAGAACCATTAGATAAATTCCAGGCAACTCCACCAGTTGATGTCTTATTTGCAATTGTAAATATATAATCTTCCTGACCAACTGTTGTTAAATTAGTTTGAATCCAAGAACCTGAAATATTTTCATAAACATAGTTTCCAGAGTGATGATTAGACATTTCTGTTAAACCATCGACATAATAACTACAACTAGCTGTTGTATAAGAACCTAATGCCATTTCACCATCTAAACTTATGTCAATGTCTGCAGCAACAGGGCAATGTAGCTCCATTCCAAACTTTAATTCATTAATAGCAGTCGAATCATCAAAATTACCATTAGCCAATAAAGATACTGAATCAACTTGCATCGTTCCACCATTTTCTACATTTTGAACTGTGTAATAAAGTTTATTATCATAAATATCTAAACCAAATGGTTTATTTTCAAATTCAACAACTTCGCAATCTCCACTGCTAGGATTAATACAAGAATCAGGATTATTAGTAGTATAACTTGCTGAAGATATACCTAAATCAGGTTTAAAAGAATCAAGAATTTCCCCATCACAGATATTAATCTGATATATTGTACCATTGTGCATATTTACAACATATAAGCTTTTAGTAGAAGAATCATATGCTACTCCACCTAAGCCAAGATCATCGTCACCATTGCCACCTTGAGGCAAAGATGCAAAAATAGATGGTTCTCCTGTTACTGAATCAAACTTATAAATTGTTCCAGAGCTTCCCAAAGAACCATAATTTTTTACACCTGCTCCTTTATACATTGCAGATGCAGGGGCATATATATTTCCTAAATGGTCAAATTCTGTAAAATATAAATTACCTAGAAGGTGTATATTCCAATCTGTATGCATAAACTTTGTTGGGGTTTGGGTGCTTGTGCTGTAATTTAGGCTATCAATATCGACTAGAGCTATTACATCATCAGCTGTGCTGTTAGATACACCCCCAAACGTTATTGCCATTTGGTATGTGTTTACCAGAGCATCCTCAGAAATAATATCACAAGCACAATCTGTTTGCGCATTTAGGTGTGTAGTAAATGAAATTAATAGGAATATTATAATTTTCAACATGCTTTAATCTTTTTGTTTATATTAATATCGTTATAATCTCTTAAAAACTTAACAATTATTTTTAATATAAATACATATTTTCAGAGATTGTATTATTAATTTTAAGCAATTAAAGATACCTAAACTTATATTTAGATTACTTAAATTAGATTTAACTTAAAAATATATTTTTAATCTATCTTTTTTAAATTTTGCTTTACAACTCTTTTAAACTTTCTAATTTTTCTCTTTATTTTAATATATTTCTTATTGGTATCTAAACAATTATTAAAATTCATTTTATTTTCTATATTTTCTAGCTTTAATAATGATCTTAATATTAATTTCTTATACCTTTTGTCATTAATACTTCCATTCATTTCAATCTTAGTCCAAATTCTTTTCCAAATTAGTTCATATAAAAGATTACTTCTTAAAACTAATTTATCTATTTGAGTTATATCCATTTGACAATTAGAATTTTTTGAAAGCTTAGCTATATTGTTATTTAAAAAATCTATTTTTTGAGAAAAAACATCAATTGCTCTTCTTACAGCTTGTTTATTATTTGAGAAAAACCCAAAATCTAAATTAGAATTATTAACAGAAGTGTCAACATTAATAATAACTTCTTCATTTATCAATTCAGCATCAGAATCAATTAAAATATTATTACCAAAGTTTTTAGTTGATAAATTAAAATTATATAGTGGTCCATTTTCTAGAAAGTCATTTGAATTATTAAGTTTAATTAGATATATCCCAGAAGTTACCTCAAATGAATACTCGCCATTTACATTTGTTAGAGTTTGAGAAATTAAATTTCCATTTATATCATATAAACCAACTGAAATTCCTGAGACTAATAAATCTTGTAAATTTTTAGTATTACTTAAATCTAAGTCATAAAAAATTAAACCTGAAATACTAACTAAGTCATCTGAGCCGTTATCAGAGCCATCATCTGAACCTGAATCTAAACCACCATCTGAGCTTCCATCTGAACCTGAATCTAAACCACCATCTGAGCTTCCATCTGAGCCTGAATCTAAACCACCATCTGAGCTTCCATCTGAGCCTGAATCTAAACCACCATCTGAACTTCCATCAGAGCCTGAATCTAAACCACCGTCTGAACTTCCATCAGAACCTGAATCTAAACCACCATCTGAACTGCCATCAGAACCTGAATCTAAACCACCATCAGTATCTCCTGTCTCTTCTAAATCTTTAAAACCAAAATCAAATGATTCATCGTCAAAACTTTCAACATCAATTAAAAAGGTCTCAGAATTAAACTCAGAAGGTAAACTTAGAATATCATAATAATAACTTGTAAAAATAGTTGGGAAACCTAAATCTAAAACAGAATCTGAATCTGTTATATCAGACCCGACATCTAGCAATGTTAATTCCTTGTCAAATAAGGATCCAGAAGAATAATCAGTTGGATTATTTAACTTTATAATTGGATCTCTTAACTCTAAAAGTTTCTCACCACCAAAAAGGTACTGTCCATTTGAATTAGTTATTGTAGAATCTATTAAAGTCCCAAAGCTATTATATAAATTAACAGTAACCCCTCCAAGTCCTAATTCTGTTATATCCTGGATACCATTTTCATTAAAATCATGAAAAACATAATTTCCAATACAAGTACTTCCATTGCTATTTACTGACGCTGTCACTTCTGGATCAAGAAAAGCTCCTCTAAAGTTTATACCAGTAATAATTGCTGTTGAACTACTTGAAGCTATGAAATGTTGAGACAATGAGTACCCAGAACTAGCGCTATATGTAATATCATTAATCCTTAATCTACTTAGATCAACTGTGTCCCCGCTTGAGTTAATTAAAGTATCATTAATTAAATCTAATATATCATTTTTATTTGTATTTAAATAAGAACCAAAATTTGAACAAGTAAAACCAGAAGTATCTATAGGAATTGTTATATTTCCTTCAGTTGAGATTAATTCAAAATCTCCACTTAAAAAAGGGTTTTGAGAGGAACAAAAAAAATCTGGATTTGCATCAATTGGTATTACATGTTCATAGCTATACCCTTTAAAGCCAAACTCAAAATCACATATTGAAGACACTGGCGGTGCTATATCTTCTATAAAACCAAAATCAAAACTATAATCATCATATTTCTCAACATCATCTGAAAATGTTTCTCGATTAAAGACAGAAGGTAAATTTAATATATCATAATAATAATTTGTAAAAATTGTTGGAAAACCTGATTCGATTACAGAGTCTGAATCATCTAAATCAGCTCCGACATCTGTTAAGGTTATAAGCTTACCTGCCAATAACCCAGAAGAGTAATCAGTAGCATTATCTAGTTTTATAATTGGATCTCTTAACTCTAATAGTTTTTCTCCTCCAAAAAAATAAAAACCAGTTGAATCAGTTATAGTAGAATCTATCAAAGTCCCTAAACTATTATATAAATTAACGGTAACTCCCCCTATCCCTATATCTGTTGAATCCTGAATTCCATCTTCATTTAAATCTTCAAAAACATAATCACCTATACAAGTACTTCCACTTTTAGGAGTTGAAATAGAAGGGAGTGGGTCTAAGTAAGCACCTTTAAAATTTACACCTGTAATAACTGAAGTTGAAGGACTAGAACTTATCAAATGTTGATAGATTGAATAGCTAGTATTACTGCTATAGGATATATCATTAATTCTTATATGACTAAGGTCAATAGCTAAACCGCTTGAGTTAATTAAAGTATCATTAATCAAATCTAATATATCATTTTTATTTGTATTTAAATAAGAACCAAAATTTGAACAAGTAAAACCAGACGTATCTATAGGAATTGTTATATTTCCTCCAGATGAAATCAATTCAAAATCTCCACTTAAAAAAGGATTTGCAGATGTACAAAGAAGATCAGGATTTGCATCAATTGGTATTATATGTTCATAGCTAGAACCATAATATCTAAAATTAAAATCACATTCTTGGGCAAAAGTTAACAAAGAAAAAAACAAACTTAAAACTATAATATAAAATTTCATACTTAATATATCGACACTTTTAGTATTATATTTTAGATATTTTATAAAAAAACAAAAGCTAAGCTACTGATTATTATCAATAAAAAAATAAACTTTAACTAATTAACTATTTACAAGCATTAATATAATCAGGAATTTGCACTAAATTAGTATTAACTTCTTTAATTAACTTATTAATCTTTTTCTTTAATTTCTTAACTCTTTTCTTTGAATCAGAACAAGACCTTTAACTAATATTGTCTTAATATAATTTAATTATTTTTAAATCTAGCTAAATAAAGATTCTGATAAACAAAAACAATATAAACTTAAATATATCATTAACTTATATAGCTAACTACTAAGTCCGTTATAATAAAAGACTCTTAAGATACTCTTTTTAAAAGCTAGAACCATTGGTATTAATATTTTTGTTTTGATTATATATATATATTGTAGAACCTGAAGACTTAAAACTTGTTTATTTAGAATATCATACTTCTAATTATATATTTGAGTACTATTTGGTTTTATCTAATTTAAGAATTAAAATATCTTCTGATACTTTTATAGTTTCATATTGAAAATTCTGGTCTAAATATTCTAAAAGTTTATCATTATATCCATTAACTATAATTACATTTGTTGAGCTTTTTTCTATATATTCTTTAAAGTTTTGAAAATATAAAACACCTAAAAACTCTGAAAATTTGTATTCTATTAAATGATATTTTAATACATTACTTATGTGGTTTCCAAGGACTATGCTTTTTAGCCCTCCAGATGAAGCTAAAGTAATAATATCTTTTTTATTAATATGTTTTTGTATTGTTAAAGAGCTGCTTTGATCGGCCAATGAAACAAACTTACCAGAATTATATTTAAGCATAGTAGCTCTAATATTAGTTTGATATAAACCATTCAATAAAAATCCTATGTATAAAATATTTAAAATAATAATAATAAAATATATTTTATGAAATTTTAATTTAGCATTGATAAAAAATAGTATTGGCAATAAGCCTGCAACGCTTACATATCTAACTAAACTTTTAGATTCTAGCCCGTAACCTTGAAGAGAATAATGCATAATATTAATTAGAGGGAAAATTAAAATAATTGCAAAAATAAAATAGTAATTAAAAGTAAATTTAAACCTAAAAAAAACAAAAACAGTTAACATAAAAAGAATAAGATAGAAATATTGAGTACCTAAAAAAACAATTGCATTATAAAAATTTAAAATAATATCCTTAATAGAAAATTCTTTGGACAATAACTCAAAACCGACTTCAATATCAGAAAATACTTGTTGATAATAAAAATAACCTATTAAACAAAATAGACTAAGAATTAACAAAAACTTACTATGAATATCAAAAGAAATATTTTTATATTCAAAAATAAGAAAAGAAACTATAATACGAATAAGAACGTAAACATAATATTGATTTGTTATTTTTAATAGGAAAAAGCTAAGCAATATCAAAAGGGCTTCAAAGAAATATTTCTTTTTATAAACAAAAATTATATAAGTTATTATAAGTATCATTAATGAAGATAAATAATCTGCATAATAAGTTTTTAAATACTGAAGCTTAGGATAAATAAAATATATAAAATAAATAAGAATTGATGACTGAACAAGTCTGTTTTTACTTAAGCTTATAACAAAGTAAAAAGAAGCTAATAAATAAAAATTTGTATATATAGCTAAAAGCTGCTCATGAACTCCTCCCATTGCTTGGTATAAAAGAAGTCCTGGAACGGCGCTAATATATGAATAGTTTGCAATATAAGTCACTCCAGTCGGATCGTAAGGAAGCAAGCCAGTTAGAAAATATTTTTTTGGAGCTACCCACCAGAAAGTAAAATGATCCCAAAAACCTGCATTTACAGTACAGATAGACATAATAGAAATTGTACAAATAAAAATTATTGGAACAGAGAAAAGAAAAGAATAAGGTGAATTTTTAATATCAATATTTTTAATATTAAATTCTTTACCTTGAAGCAAAAAAATAGAAAATGTAGATAAGCCAAGTAGTATCAATGAGGGTAAGTAATTATTTACCTTAATCCCAAAATGAGAAATTGATAAAATTTAAACACTTGAAATAAAAATACCAAAAAAAATTGAAACAAAACTAAAGAAAAATAAGTTAGTGTTTAAAGAAGAATTATCACTTCCAATCTTTAACCCGGCAGGAATACCGATAATAAAATAGATAAAAAATAAATTTAAAACCTGTAATAAGTGATTATCAATATTTAAAAAATTATTATAAATAATAAAAATTATAATCGGTAATAAAAATAACAATTTTTTCATTGAAAGTATTTTAAAAAAGGTTTCTCTCTACTGTTTCGTCAATAATAGTATCAGGAGTATAAAAATTTTCTGTTACATAAGCAACAAAATTCTTATCATAGGCTTTCCATATATATATAACGTTTTTAAAGACTGCTGATATATATGGCTGCATACTTGTCATAAAAGAATCTCTAAATACTATTAAATTCTCATTTATTAAAGGAGACTCATTTACTGTCTTAAAAAACCTAGTTTGGCTCTTATTTGCCCATTCAAGGGATTCAGGGACTTCTAAAAAATCTAATTTAAACTTATTACTTAATATATTATATGTATTTATCTTTTCTTTAGTAATATTCTTAAACCCAAGCATATTACTAAGATCTGGACCTGGGTGAATTTTAGATGATACTATTTTTAGATTATCTAAACTAAGACTTACTTCAGGATAAAACTTTTCTAAAAACAGCTTAGTTCCAATCAGCGAACCTAAGTTATTCCAATGAGTATCTGTTTTATAATATAATTGCCCAAGTTGTTTAAACTCAACTACCCTTTTTAAAGAAATAAAATTATCAAAATCTAAATCTTTTAGAGATTTTTCTAATTTTAGTAACTTTGAATCATTAATAACTTTTTCAGTAAAAGGAAATTTTTCTTTATAAACACTTATTTTATCAAGAGGAATTAATTTTATATATTTAACTCCTTCATTTTTTAACTGCTCGTAATTTTCTACAATACTGTTAGCTTTTTTATCCAAAACTTTTTTAGATATTCTTTCTATTCCTAAATGATCTTCAAGAAGCTTCTCTTTATTATAAAAAAACCAATTATCCTTTCCTACAATTACATCAGAGTTTATTGGAAGTCCTAAAAAAAACTTCAATCTGTTAAAATAATAAATTGAGGTAGACCTTAAATAAAAATTATCACTTAAAAAAAGTACTAAATTTTCTTTAAGCCCCTTTATTCCTTTAGCTTCTTTCAAGTCTTGAAATGAGACAAGCTCTCTTTTTTCTGAATTTAAAGCTTTCTCTGGTATTTTAAGATAATAACCAGAACTAAAAACTAAAATTATTAAAAAGAAAAAAAATGTATATAAATATTTAAACATTTAAAACCTAAAATAAATAAAAGGGTTATAAGCAGAAGATGCTATCGAACAAATTGATAAAATAAATAATATTAAAGAATAAGCATACTTAACAAAAGTTCTACTTTTAATTAAATCAAACACTCTATTTACAGTTCCAAAAGAAATTAAGTAACTAAAAAAGATAAAAAGAAGAAACGATAAGTTTAAATAAGGAACAATTAAAGGAATATCTCCATAAAAACTCTTAATAGAAAACATTTTAGAAATATATAAAATTGAATCAGAAAAAGTAACTAAAGAAAAGAAAACCCAAGAAAAAATTACTATTAAATTTAAATATAAAAAAGAAATTAATTTACTTTTTAAACTAAAATTAAAAACTCTCTCAAAACACAGAAAAAATCCATGTATTAAACCCCATATTAAAAAGTTCCAACTAGCCCCGTGCCAAAGGCCGCAAAGGATAAAAACTATAAACAAATTTAAATAAGTTCTAAAAGTTGAAAGTCTATTTCCTCCTAAGGGAATATACAAATAATCTCTAAACCAAGAAGATAAACTTATATGCCATCTTCTCCAAAATTCCTTAATTGATTTAGATTTATAAGGATAATTAAAGTTTTCAGGATAATCGTACCCTAAGCATTTTCCTAGCCCGATTGCCATATCTGAGTACCCAGAAAAATCAAAATAAATCTGCAAATGAAAACAAATAATCCCAAGCCAAGCCTCAGAAAACCCTAAACTATTTAAATCTGAACCAAAGACTATATCACTAAAAGCTCCTAATTGATTTGCAATTAATACTTTTTTAGAAAGTCCTATAATGAATCTAAATAAGCCATCATTGAATTTATCGATTGAAATCGATCTTGAATTTAAAGATTTTTCTATATCTTTATATCTAACAATCGGTCCTGCAATTAACTGAGGGAACATTGAAATATACAAAGCAAGATTAATAAAGTTTTTCTGTAATTTAACTTCTTTTCTATAGATATCAATTAAATATGAGACTGCTTGAAAGGTAAAAAAAGAAATTCCTATTGGCAAATGAATTGCTTTATTAAAATTAATATCAAAAAGGTTAAAAAAGCCAGAAAATAATAATTCAAAGTATTTAAAATAAACAAGAATAGATAAGTTTATAAAAACGCCTAAAAGAAGTACTAATTTACTTTGATATTTTGAAATAATAAAACTATAGCTATAATTAAAAATTATAGAAAAAATCATTATAAGAGAATAAGAAAATTCTCCCCAGGCATAAAAGAATATACTAAATAATACAAAAATTAGATTTTTAAAATTCTTTCCTACAAGAAAATATGATGCAAAAAAGATTGGTAAAAATAGGAAAAGAAATTCTAAAGAGCTAAATACCATTTTAGCTTATATTTATAATATTTAACATTTTGAAAATATATAATTTTTTAACTAAAAATTCAATCTATAGAGATACTTATCTGAGAATATTAAATAACTGATTATATTAAATATAATCAGAATATCCGATGAATAGTCTTAATGATATAAAATAATTTGTTTTAATAGTTTTATATAAAAGAATTCTATTTGACAATTCTCATATTTATAAACCTTTAAGCAGGTAATCAGGTAGAACTTAAAGGATTAATCTATTTCGAAATTGATTTGAATAATTTCATTATCTAGCTGAATAAAGTCCTTATAAAAACTTCCAGCTTTTAAGAGTTTTAATAAGGTCGTACTAGGTTTTATAAGGAAAACTTTATTAATTCTATTTTTAAATAAGAATTCATTTAATTCTGAATAGCTTAGTAATCCTAGAAAACGACTAAAATTTTTATCCGCTAAACCATACCTAATCGAAATCAACATATGATTCCCAGTTGTGACACGGTTTTCTGAAAAATCTGTTAATAAAATAAAATTATCGCTTTTTTCAAGAGCGCTCCTTATTATTTTAATTTTATACTCTTGGTAGTTTTTAAATACTCCTAAATTATAATTATATTTAAATACAATTTGATTTATAAAATAAAAATTTATAAATATTAAGATTGACAATAAAAATAAAGATACTTTTGTATAAATTTTTAAAGAAAAACCACCTCTGCATATCTTAATTAGAAATATAGGAATTAATGGTAACGTAGTCATTACGTATCTAGATAAGCTTTTTGAAACAAGGTGATAATCAGTAATATAATAATGAGCATAGTTGATCAGTGGTAATATAATTATTAAGAGAAATAAATAGTAATCATTTTTTTTGATCTTATTCATTTTTAGGAGAGATAAAAATATTAATAGGCTTATAAACGTTAAGAAATATTCACTTAATAAGAATAAAATGAGTTCTTTATTTTTACTAAAAAAATAAGAAGTAGATAGTAAATTGATCCTATGAGAGACTAAACTTGTAATGGTATAATTGTTTATAAAAATAAAGTTGGAGTAGTAAACACTTGAAAGTATTGAAAGTATTGAAAGGGTTAAAATAGATATATTAAATTTGGATAAAAGATTGTAATTAAGAAGATTTTTGTAATTTTTTATTAAAAATAAAATAAAAATAAAAATTGTATAAACATAATTTGTAGATTTTATAAAACAAAAAGATACCAGTAATAATAAAAAAAGAATAATATTATTTTTTTTGCTATTTTCGATTAACAGATACATTATTAGCACATAAAGCCCCATAGCTAAGTCTGCATAGTAACTAAGTATCCAGAATGACCTATCTGCCATAAAGCTAATTATAAACAATATAGTTAACACTACAGTTTGTTTGTTTTTATTTGAATATTCAACTAAAAGCCCTGATATGCATAACATATAAAATAAGCTTATATACAGGGTGTATTGTTCAAAAATACCATTAAATATATTGTATAATAAGAATGCTGGAATTGAGAAATATGATGAATATATGGCGGTTGAGTCATAACCATTAGGATTAAGAGTAAAATATTCTTTAAAGAACAACTCTTTTGGGTCAAGCCACCAAAAATTTAATTCGTCCCAATGTGCCAAGTTCGATTTAGAAATAATATATATTATAAAAATGAATAAAAGTATTAATGGTAGTAAAAATAGTAAACTACTACTAATTTTTTTGATTTTTATTTTAAAACGATATTTATTTTTAATTAAAATTCCGCTAGAAATTAATAATATCAAGTTATAATACAATATACTAATTTTAAATCCAAAATTACCAATTGTTAGGTAAATCAATGAAGAAATTACTATTCCAAAAAAAGTAGGTAAAAGTATTTTTTTACAATATGGATACTCTTCAAGTATATCTGTGTTAAAACTTAAAAGAGCTAACCCGGTTATATGCAAACTTCCAAAAAAAAGAATTAATAATAGAAAGTGATTAACCGTAAAATAAAAATATTGATTAGTAATAAAAATAATATTAAATAAGATTAGTGAAATTGTAGTTAGGTTAAGTTTATTGACGATTTTCATCTAACGATCCTTTAATTATATAATAAAGTGGTAACCCAAAGACTAAAATACACAGCATAAAACTTGCTCTATCTAAGGTGGAATATAAAAAGATTACTGTAGAATCAATATCAACAAGTTTAGCAAAGAAAATATTGAGGCTTTCTTTAATTCCTAATGAGCCAGGTGTTAAACTAATTAGTAAAGAAATATTATTAACTGCACTAAAGTATAAACTTTTAAGAAAGCTTAAATTGAAACCTAAAGCTTTTATCTCTATAAATACTAAAAATGCATAAATAATTTGGTTAAAAGATATCAATATGAATGTACTTAAAAGACATTTCCTATTCTTTTTTATTTCCTGCCACCCTTTATAAAATTTATTCAAAACATTGATTATTTTATTATTTGATTTAATTCTAAAATTGATTGTGGTTAACATTAAAAAAAATAAACCAATACTCAAATAAATTAAAAAAACTTTCCAGGAGAATATACCATTAAAAATATACAACAGCGTAATAACAGACATTCCTAAAAAAGAACCAACTAAAAAATTTAAAGCATATAAGCCGTAAAGCCCAGACAAAAATGAAGATACTTCATATTTATATTTTTTTTTTAAATACATTGCCCTCATAAATGCTCCTCCTCTAAAAGGCATAAAGAAATTACCAAAACAAGTTAGTACTGAGATAAGGAAACTCTCTTTTAATGAAATATTAACAGAGTGTGGGATTAGTAGATATTTTAAAATTAGTCCATTGATAAACAAAATTAATAAAATTAATAAAGCAATCGGGAATAATAAAAAAATATTTTTTATTTTTAAATTATTTAAATGTATAAAATTATCTTTTAAGTAATAGTAAGAGATAGCTAAAACTAGTAAACATATTATTATCTTATATATTTTTTTCATGTAAGCTCATTATAAATTTTATGATATTCATTAATCATTTGAGTAATATTGAATTTTTTTATATATTCTTGACCATTTTCTCCTAACTCAAGGCATTTTGATTGATCGTTAAACAAAAAGTTTATTTTTAAAGCTAAGTCATCACTATCATTAGATTTAAAGTGTATTCCTGTTTCATTATTTAAAATAACTTCAGGAAGAGCTCCACAATCAGAGCATAATACAGCTTTTCCATCATATGACGCTTCTGCAGCTGAAAAACCAAAACCTTCTGTAAGTGAAGGAACTATAACAAATAGACTTTTTTTTCTTATAAAACAAAGATCGCTGTAACTTACAGGGTCTAATATCAATATTCTATTATTAAGATTATTATTTTTAACGTAATTAACAATTTTTCTTCTTTGGTTTGAAGGCTCATTAGCTAATATTAAAACTATGAAAATATGTTTTTCTGTCTTCTTTAGGGAGTTAATTAAGACCCAGATACCCTTAGTTTTTCCAGGCCTGCCATAATACAAAGCAAATTTACTTGGCAATGAAATATCTAACTGATCAACGATTTGTTTTTTGTACCCTAAACCGCAGTAAATTCTTTTAACATTGTTATTATCCTTTGGAAGGCAAGTTTGAATTGATTTCTTTGTATAATTACTAATTGATACTATTTTATTAAATTTAAATTTAAAGGTAATTTTTTCAAAATAATATAGAATCAATCCTAATAGTTTGTTCTTTATCACTAAATACCAATCTTTGCCTAGAACTTCATATACTGTATACACAATAGGCTTTTTATATAACTTAGCTATTATAGCTGCAGTTTTAGGTCCTATAATTCCAGATGTATGAATTACATCACAATCTGAAATAAGATTTCGATAACTTTTATTAAAAATAGAATAATATAATACTAAGAATCCAAAAGTTGATCTACCTAAAATATATGGCACACGATAGATTTTAATATGATTTAAATCTTCATAAGATTTTGTGCCTTTAAGTTTTAAAGTTATGATAGAAATATCATAATCCTTATCTATAAGCCCCTCAGCTAATGACTTCATTAAATTTTGAGCACCTCCAACTGAAGGATAAAAACGGTCAAAAATAAAACATATTTTATTATTTTTTCTCATTCTTACACACAAAAGCTAAACCAGGAGCAAGTGGTACATATTTAGAGAAAAAGCCATTTACAAGATTAACTAACTTAGATTTTTCTTGGTAAAATCCTTTTTTCTCAGTAACTAAAAGATTATACTCATTTAAGATATCTTTTAAAGAAGAGTAGTTAAATAAAGTCTTATGACCTACTATTCTATTTCCTAGATTAAAAATTTTATATATAAGTTTCCTTCCATAAGTTTTATTTTTATAACTCAACTCGATCCCTAATGGATAAAACCCTAAAAACATAAAAATCCTGTTATACCAGCAAGTTAAGTTTGGAGTTGTTATTACTAAAATACCATTAGGTTTTAAAATTCTAGATATCTCTGAGACAAACTTATCCACCTCATGAATATGCTCAATTACTTCGCCAGCAATTATAAAATCAAAAGAGTTATCCTCATAAGGAATCTCTTTTTCTATATCACCTAACTTCACATCAAAGCCTTTATCTTTGCAAATAGCTAATGCTTTTTCAGAGATATCTACCCCTTTATAATTACATTCATTATATTCTTTTTTAAATAACTCTAAAGAATATCCATCACCACAACCAATTTCAAGAACATCATTAGGTTTATGTTGATTTAACAATGAAAAAAAATAGTAGTACCTCTTTTTCATTTGTACAAAATCTCTATCATAGTTTGCATATGCTTCTCTGCTTTCGTATATAGTCTTATCCATAATTATCTTTTTTAAGGTGATGTTTTTTATAAGATAATTCTGTCAATTTGTAAAATTAAAACTAAGAATATTAATACTCCTATAGAGCTTTTATTAGGATTAGAGATTTAAGTACTTAGAAAGAATGAGAAAAGTCTGTTTTTTAGTTCATTTTCTAAAATATAAATATATAGTACTGAAAAACATAAATAAAAGACTAGATTCAAGTTTGCTAATGCAACAGCTAATATAAACATACTAATAATCTTGAGCAAATCATTTTTTTAACTAAATGTAAAAAGTTAGCGGAATAAACCTTTGACCACCAATAACTGTAACTACATTTCTATAAAGTTGAAATACTCAAAGTCACAATAAAAGATAACTGTCTATTCAATAACAATTGCGCCCCCTGGATAAAGAGTAGGTATTAAATAAGTTATAAGTTTATAAATCTGTATTGCTTATCAAACCTTCTCTAAACGTTTTTTAATATAACAATAATTTAGAACTCAAATTTTTTTCTTTTTTTAATAAACCTTGCTGGAACTCCACCATATATTTCAAAGTCCTCAACATCTTTTGTAAGAGTTGACCCTGCTGCAATTATTGCGCCTTTTCCTATCCTATTAACAGAGGAGGATATAATTACATTATTACATATCCACGCCTCATCTTCTATTCTTAAACTACTCTGAGTAGTCACAGCCTTTGCTAAGCTTATTCCATTGTATTCATGTTTATGAGTATGTATTGTTACATTGTCAGATATCATAACATTATTACCAAATGTTATTCCTCCTGATATATCTATTTCAATGTTTCTAGAGGCATAAAAATCTCCATTAAAATTAATTCCCAAATTATTATTTTTCACGTCAAAATTTGTAATATAGCCTATCCAAAAAGTAATTTCCGAAAAAAGTTTAAAAAAGTTAACTTTAGATCTATCTATCCTGTTGAAAATATTGCAT
>ENA-ORXR01002933-ORXR01002933.1-marine-metagenome-genome-assembly--contig:-NODE-2933-length-15720-cov-19.974493_pt1 | contig 15720 bp, 15 predicted proteins | sample MGYA00237866_ERZ511479 | MGnify/ENA metagenome assembly ERZ511479 | reverse complement strand
AGCTTTCTTGCTACAAACGGGAACGGTGCGCTGCACCTTTTATATATAATTGCCCCTAATGTTTTACACACTCAAATCAATACGGTAGTGCTTGTTGTTGAGCGTGATACGATACTGACGTTTGATAAATGCGAAGCCCTTACCGAGTTCGAGTAGGAAGGCTTGGAGGTGGTCGAGTAGGCGTTCTTCGAGTTCGGATTCGGTGTATAGACTACCTTCGGGTATGCCGAGAAATTCAAAGATGTACGGGTCTTTGGTGAGGTCGTCGGGTGTTTTGATTTGGTGTCCTTCTTTGGCGAGTTGCAAGATACCTTCTTTATCTTTGCTCAATGCCAAACGCTGAAAAAGGGCGGTCTTTTTTTGTCGTTTGAGTTCGCGGATAGACCAACGTTCTATACGGGTTTGTTGTTCGTAAAATTGTCGTTCCAAGTCATCCGAAATGCTCAATAGTTCTACGTAGTGACTCCAGGATATTTCGCCGGATATGGTCGGTAGTTGGTAGGCTTGGTAAAATTGGCGCATGTAGTGTAGATTGGTTCGACCAAATCCTTTGCCATATTGCATAGTGAGGTCTTTGGATAATTCGATTAATAGTTTGCGTCCGTATTCAGATTTTATTTGTCCGGCTTGTTCGTATTCTACAATGTGTTGCCCTATCTCCCAATAACCTTTGAGTAATTCAAGATTGACTGCCGATATTGCAAGGATTTTGTGTCGGGTGTAGGCTTCACCAATTTTCTTAATTAGGTTTTTGTAGGCAGCGTTTTTTGTTATGATATTTTTCATATTAGTAATAAGTTAATTTAAATTATTCAGACGCGTCTGAACAATTCAGTTTATAGAAAAATAATTATTTAAAAAACAGGTAATTAGCGAGTTGTTAGGTATCTACATCCCCAACATATCCTCCATCCCAAAACACCCCTGCCGCCCGACCAACCACCGCGCCGCCATCAGTGCACCTTGTGCAAATCCTTCCCGACTTTTCGCGGTGTGTATGATTTCGATTTCGTCAATATCAGAGGCGTATGTGACAATGTGTGTACCGGGTGTTTTATCAATTCGGGCGGAAGTAATGAGCAGTTCATTATTGTCCGCTTTTTTTTGTGTCCATGCTTTGAGGTGACGAATATTTTCAATGATGCCCTCCCCCAATGTGATCGCTGTACCGCTTGGTGCATCCAGTTTTTGGGTATGATGTATCTCGTGAATGGAAGCCGTGTAAGTGGTGTGATTATTCATCACAGCAGCGAGTTTTTTGTTGAATGCAAAAAAGATATTGACGCCAATACTAAAGTTGGACGCATAGAAAAACGCGCCCTTTTTCTGCGTTGTCATCGCTTCTATATCAGCGGCTTTATCCAACCAACCTGTGGTGCCGGACACGACGGGTGTGCCTGCTTCGAGGCAGGTTTTGATATTGTCAAAGGCGACCTCCGGGCGTGTAAATTCGACCGCAACATCAGCTTTTTGGAGATTTTCGAGGCTGAGTTCGTGCTTATTTTCATCCGTAATACGCAGGACAATTTCATCGCCGTTTTGCACAGCGATATTTTCTATGGTTTTACCCATTTTTCCATAACCTATAATTGCTATTTTCATAATTTAAAGAATATTATTTCTAATTATAAAGTGTGTTTCGTTACCTTTATATATGTATTTCGTCTGAACTAGGTCTATTTTTGTGACGAAATTATCTAATTAATTTAATTAAATTCCAAACTCTGAGTACCAAATTCCAATAAAACATCGCGTAAAAATACGTTTTGAATTGGTATTTGGAATTTGTTTTTTGGAATTTTCAAGTGGTAAACAACTTGAATTAACTAACCAATTTGTTGAACCTAAATTTTCATCTATGAAAAAGTATTTAGTAGAGTTCATTGGAACTTTCTTTCTCGTTTTGACCATCGTTACTGTGGTAAACGACAACGCCCCCGGCAATTTCCTGCCTCCTTTAGCTATCGGTTCTGCGCTTATGGTCATGGTATATGCAGGTGGTCACATCTCCGGTGCACACTACAATCCGGCGGTCACGCTTGGCGTATTGATGCGTGGTAAAATAGCGGGTAGCGATGTACCGGGTTACATAGTAGCTCAAATACTTGGAGCTATTGTAGCAGCAGTTGTTGGGGCAACACTGCTCGGAAGAGGTGATTTGTTGGTCGGCGGTGCTATGCCCGATAGTACACCTGCCGCTTTTGTAGCAGAGTTGTTGGGAACATTTGCACTCGTATGGGTGGTCTTACAAACTGCAACAACGAAAAGTACAGCCGGTAACTCCTATTACGGTCTTGCTATCGGTTTCACTGTATTGGCAATGGCTTATGCACTCGGTGGTTTCGGTACAGGCGGATGCTTCAATCCTGCCGTAGCTATCGGTGCAGCGTTCAATGGTTTGGCAGGTTGGGGTACAGCTATTTTAGCGCTTTCTTCCAATTTTGTAGGTGCCGCGCTTGCTGCATTGGCTTTCAATGCGACTTATACACGACTTGGTGGTGATGATTAATAATTTTGAATGAATTGAATGATTTTTGATGCTGTGATTTTTGATTGTCTTTAGATAAAATTTTGCTTTGCAAAATTTAAATTAGTCGAAAATTTATTCATTAAAAATCGTAATCGTTCATTTTTATTTTTCTCACGAAAAAATACTGATAAATAAAAAAGCCCTCGCATATATGCGAGGGCTTTTTTATTTTCATTTCCAAAATTTGGTGCTGTTGGAGTAAAGTATGGAATAGTCGGCAGACGAAGGATTTGCCAAAATCGGTGGGTTTGTCCACCAAAATATGTTCCAGAGGTGAAACACGCTCGCGTAAACCGCGGACTGATAAACTGCGGACGTCTTACTGCGTAACATCAATCAATAAGTTTTCTTTAGCAATGTGTAATGCAACCAAATAATTCATTATATGGTCTATATAAATACAATTACGCAATTACAGATTATACAACATTTCGATCCAATTCATCTGTATATCGAAGAGCGCATTTCACTCATCCAAGGTGGTGCGCTTTTTTTTATTGGGAAATTCCAAAATCCAAAACTATGGACTGCGAACTATCGTCTATCGACTGATTAAGCAAATTGACAAATCACACCGCCCATCAAGGTCATTGCAATAAACCAATATCCGAAGTGCAGCATCACATATCGCCAACCACGACGCTCAAATAGTGAAAGAATACCAATCAAAGGCAAAGCAAATAATATCGCCCCGATACCGCCATGCAAGGCACCATGCCCAAATGTACGGTGTCTGTCGCCATACTTTTCCATAATATCACTTAGCAAAGCTTGTTCTTCGGAGCCTGCGGGAGCAGTACCAAACAATTGACCAATTCCCATTTGGTGTACACACAAACCATATAGAGCAAATGCCAAAAAGAAACTAAACAAATACGCCAAACCCAAAATCAAAGCTGCATTACCTGTCTTGATTTTTTCTTCGGTCATACCGGAGGCAGTCATCCATGCCGATTTAAAGATGACATTATACCAAACCGCACCAATCACCATCGGTATAAGGGCTGACGCAAAAAGTATTGAAAAATTCATATTAATAATTAATTAGTTAGAAAAATCGTAATTGTAAGATTGAATGATTGTAAAATTGTAATTACACAATCAAACAATTTTACAATCAAATAATCATTCAAAACTCTACCGTCCACGCGCCTTTTTCGTTGATGTCATGGTAAGCCAAACCAATTTCTTCGCATTGTTGCTTCCAGACATTGATGGCTTTACGACTATTTGATGCGTCAAATATAATTATTTTCGGTTGAAATGTATCTTTTATTTTATCAATTTGAATATATGGGTTATTTTGAACGAGTGCATAATCCGTTTTTATTGAGAATGAATGATTTAACTGATTCTCATCATCAATGACAAACATTTTTTTATCCTCAAATTGAATGAAATTTTGTTGTAAAAACAAGTTTGAATCTTCATAATTTCCCCTGAAATATACTTTATCATTCAGCCCTAGACCCGAAGCTGACTGATGATTGGAGGCAGCAAAACCTATTTGCCTTGTTTCCACTCCAATACTGCTTACTGTTCTTATCTTTTTATTTGAAATAAAATCTGCGATAGAATTTTTATACGAATGATAAATCGTGATTTCGCGTTGTGTGTCCTGCTGAATGAGTTGGTGAGCGCGACCTGCCATAATCAATAACAACAAGCCTAAAGTTGCCATCCCCCACACCGATTTTTTAACTTTCAGAAACCAAGCGAACGACAACAAAGCAAGATACAATCCTACGACCACCAAACCTGTAATCCATACGCCTTCGATGAGGCTAAACGGCAATTTTTGAATACCAAAAATCAAGAAATTCACGAACCAAATCAAGCCAAACAAGAGCTTACCCACGAACCACCCAACAAAGGGTATCCAACTGAATATCAAGGACATAATCCCAAAAGCCAAAATAAATGTAGCCGCCGGAATCACAATCAAACTCGCCAACCAAAAGAAAATCGGAAACTGATGAAAGTAGTACAAACTCAATGGAAGTGTCGCCATTTGCGCGGCAATAGAAACGGCGGTCAATGCCCACAGGTTATCGACCACCGCCGAGCGCGGAACCCACAATTGATAGATACGCGGCTGAAAATAAACAATGCCCAAAACCGCGATGTAAGAGAGTTGAAAACCAACATTGGCAATGAGATATGGATTAAAACACAACAGAAAAAACGCCGAACACGCAAGGGTGTTATAGACATTTGTGTAGCGTTTCATCGACAGCCCGACCACCAAGAAGCTAAACATCGTAGCTGCCCGCATCACCGACGGCGACATGCCCGTCAGCAAGGCAAATACCCAAATTCCAAGTATCAAAATGATAGGACGAGCGATGCGAAATATCCGATTTTTGGTTTTCACAAAACTCAAAAAGAAATTCAGAAAGAGATAAATCAACCCGACATGCAAGCCCGATACGGCGAGTACGTGCATTGCGCCCGTCTGCGAGTAGGCGTCGCGCACATCTTGTGAGATTTCGTCTTTGTAGCCCAAAACCAAGGCTGCCCCGACGGAAAATTCGCGGTCGGTAGGCAGGTATTCGCGTAGTTGGTTGATGCAAGCAAGGCGGATTTTTTGAGCAAATTTTAGTATGAGATTACCTTGATTCGTTTCGGTATGTTGCCAATCTTCTTTTTTTACAAATGATTGATAATGAACATTTTGATAACGCAAATATCGCTGATAATCAAATTGGTGTGGATTCATGGGCGGTGGCACGGGCTGTATCCAACCTCTGAGTATCAAGACATCGCCATAGGCTAACTGGGCTTTTGAGGTATCCCTTTCAAGGTAAACGAGGAGATTGCCCGTAGCGGTTTTCATTTGTTTCGTAGAATCGCTGACAGCAAGGATGGATAATTGAGTTTTGAGTCGCTTACCGACTTTGGGTGTGGTACTGACTTTGGCGATAAGTGTGTTTTTATTTTCGAGGAAATGACTGAAATGATTCGATTGGTTTAGCTCGTTGTGCTTGACGGAAAGCAAGTAGCCCAATGACATCAACCATCCCACCACAAATACACCAAACAACCAGCGATACCCAAAGTCAATTTTGCGATATGCCACACTCAGCATCGCCACAAAACACAACATTCCAAATCCGGCAATATAATATGAAGGGAAATCTATCCAAAAAGACAAAATGATACCCGCCACCATAGGCAGCAAGAGACGCACGAAGGGGACTTCGCGTAGGTTGTAGGCAGGTTCGGGTCGCATTTGTGGATGTCGGTTTGATTTGTAATGGGTCTAAGTTAGTATAAAATTTTAATTTGGAGAAAAATTCGGCAGTAAAAATAACAAAAGCGGTGAGGTTTGAACCCACCGCTTTCGCAATAAATATCTTTAAAAATGATATAAAATTTTGATTTCCAATTGTTTGCGATACTAATCGCGACATCATTCATTCACCCGCTTAAATGTGCGCTTTTTCTTTTTCCGTTCTCTGGCAACTTGCCTTTTAGATTTTTCAATCGTGACGGAGTAAGCATTATTGGCATCTTTCTTTAGAGTTATCTGCTCACTTGCCTCATTTTTATTTTTGAATGTAGCAGTGCGGTCATCATATTTTTCCAATTCAAATTTACCTTCTACCGCTTGTCCATCTACCATAAAAAAGACTTGGGCATTGGATTGTACGATTTTCATAGATTGAGTGAATGTCGTGTCCACATCAACTACAAAATAGCCCTTACCCTCAAGTATATTGGGCGCAATACGCTGCCATTCCTCGAAAGAATTGTCGTCTTCGTCCGTCCATTTACCGAGTAACCAATCGAAGCGGTCAAGTTCCGGTTCGGGCTTGGCAGCGGCAGCCGGGGTGGTGCTTTGGCTTCTGAAATCTTTTGCTGTCGCTTTGTCAGCAGAGCGTTTTGCTTTGCGTATTTTTTTCGTTTCTTTCGCTGCGACTTCCTCCATGACTACTATATCATCTTCCTCTGCTTCTACCTCAAGATAACTAGATGAAGGAACTTCTAAATCATAAGTACCCGCGACATTGCCTGTCGTTGTTGGAGGAGGAGTATAAGAAAAAGATGTTTCTTTTATATCTTTCGAACTATCAGTAGCATTATCATATACAATACTTTTGGAAGCATTCTTCTCCAATGCCAATGCTCCTTCTATAATTTCTTCATCTTCGATTTCTTCGGGCATTTTTGGTTCAGCAGCAGGTTCAGAATCCGCTTGCACTGTCATATCAATCGTTGTAATTCCATTAGTTGCGTCCGCTTTGGGCGCAGGTATAGGCTTACTGTTCGCTTGAGGGGCAATTTTTGCGGGAGATACATTCGTTGTCGGTTTTCTTGGTTTATTTTCTGCCAATGCGGGGCGCGTATTCATGCGCGTATTGGAGACATCATCAAGATATTGCACCTTTTCACGGTGCGACATCAGGATAGGACGCGCGGGAGTAGGGGCATCGCTCGCAATAATTTCACTGGCAAGTTCTTTCTTTGGAAATAATTCTGCGGTTTGATTCATCGTATTGCCAAGTGGATTGATATACATCCACACACCAATCATAGACACTGCAATAAATACAGCCGCCGCTATCGACAACCTTCGCCACATAAATTGCTTATGGTTCAAGTCGCGCTTCTCCAGACGCACTTCGAGTTTATCCCACACCATAGATGGGGGCATCTCATCCAACTTGTGTTGGTTGTCTCTAAATAAATTTTCTATTTTTTTATCTTCTATCATGGTCTATTGACCTTTTTTTTCGTTTGTATTTTTCGATGGTAGAAGGTGGACGGCTTACGGTGGACGGTACTGACGCGGGGTAGTACGCGATTTTTTTATATTTTTTGACGAAATAAATTTCTTTATAAATTTCCCAATCGGTCAAATTCCGTCAACCGTCACGCAGAGCGTTCTTGTTTACCTTCAATATTTTCAATGAGTGTTCGGAGTCGCTTTTTTGCTAATATCAATTGTGATTTAGAAGTATTGATGCTGATGCCCATAATGTCAGCAATTTCACGGTGCTTATATCCTTCAACTACATACAAATTAAATACCGTTCTGTATCCGACGGGCAATTTATTCAATAAATTCAAAATATCTTCTGCCGCCAATTTATCTTCTATACTGATGCCTGTCTGTACTTCAATATTACTAACCTCAACGGTCAATTGAAAGTTGTGTCTTTTTCGCAAAAACATCAATGATTGATTGACAACAATCCGCCGAATCCATCCCTCAAAGCTTCCCTGTCCTCTGAATTTATCAATATTGTCATAAACTTTAAAAAAACCTTCAATCAGTACATCTTCTGCATCTTCCCGACTACGTACATACCGCTTGCAGACCCCAAACATTTTGGGCGCAAAACGCTCGTACAACATCTTTTGCGCAACGCGGTCACCCCGCCTGCAACCTTTTATGAGTTCTGCTTCGGTCAATAGCTAAAGTTTAAGGTTCGTCTAAGATTAAGTTTACAATCTATTAATCAACGACTTACATAGTTCTAAATTGTATTTTACGGTATTATTTACAAAATTAGCGAATTTTCTGATGTTTCTCTACTTTTTAAGATGTGATGTTCGTCGGTTTTGGTGGGTGATAGAAAAAGTTTTTGAAAAATAAAATAAAAAAAAGGCAGTCCACACATCCTCCATGTGTTTGACTGCCTTATTTAATTTGATAACCAAAATCCTCGTAACACAGACATTTTCATACAGAGAAGAATGCCTGTGTTATGTTTATTTGGCATCTAATTTATATAATTCATACAATTCGATTGTCGAAATCAGTTTGTCTGCATATGCCGGGTCGGTAGCATAGCCGTGTTTTTTCAAGCCACGTGCCCATGCTTTATAGTCGTCGCGATGTGTAAGAAGGTCTTTGTATTTTCCTTCAGCAATAAACTTGCTGTGGTCACGCCAACTCTCCCATGCCGTACCATATTTTCGGAAAAAATCTTTGTGGTGGTCGTCTGAAAAATTGGCACAGTGTCCCTTTCCACATTTTTTAGAAAAACATTTGATCCCAAAATGATTATTATTTTTTCCGGCTAATTTGCTGTTTCCTGCGCCGCTTTCTAAAAGTGCTTGTGCCATTTTGATACTTGCAGGGATGCCATATTTGGTCATTTCTGCGACTGCTACATCTTCGAATCGCTTGATGTAAGCAAGGTGTTTTTCGTCTTGCAATGCGCGTCGTTTAGCAGCTTCACTCTCTACGTGTGCAGGTGCATTTTCCTGATTGACGACAGGTATTGCTTTGTAATCGCCGGCAATACCGCTATGAGCCGCTTTCATTGGTGCTTGAAGCGACAAATTGAAATTCATATCTCTCGTGAGCAATACATACGCGAGAATACCCAATAAAGCTACTCTCACCCACGGGAATCTCCACCCGCTTGTTCTGCGTTTAATTTTCAGCCCCATAGCACTGAAAAAGCCTTTTATTTTTCCTAATAAAAAATCTGCCAAGGCCTCCAACAATTCACGTAATTCAATAGTTTTTTGTTGAAAACTAGGTAGTCGTGTTTCTCTTTTTACGATTTGATTCTTCTTTGTGGCACCCATAATTCAAATTTTTTGTATCAAATGAATCAATATTATTGTAGATTCGACAAATTTGTGTCAAATTTATTTTGTTCTCAAAAAAACTTTTTGTACATTTACATTACGATTTAGAACAATCACGTATTATTTGTTCATCGTGTAATGCAAATTTAAAACAAAAAGTTTTAAAAATCAAATTTAATTCAAACTTTTTAAAACAAAAACTTTCTTTTTTATGTCAAATTTCATCGAAAACACTGTAAATCAAAAGTTTAGAGACATTTACCATTATTTGGAAAAAAACAATCTAATTAAAGGAAAATCAGATATTGCAAAACATCTGGATACATACAATCACGTCATTAATAGTATCTTAAAAGGAAAGCGCAATATTACGGTAGATCAACTCAACAAATTGGTGGAAAAATACAGTATCAATGCCAATTATATTTTTGGCTGTAGCGAAGAAATGTTGGCAGGACACGGCGATGTACCGGCACATCTACTGAGTGAATTGGGTTTTCAGGGGCGCAGAAATATCACGCTTGTACCCAATAAAGCAGTTGCGGGTTATGCTATGCAACGCGATAATTCGGACTATATAAGTTCGCTGCAAAAGTTTTCGATTCCGGGCTATGCCGGGCAAATGACAGCGTTTGAAATTAGCGGAGACAGTATGTATCCGACCATTACAAATGGTGATATTGTGGTCTGTGAGCCGCTCGAACGCGGCGCACCACTACGCGACAATAATGTATATGTTGTTGTAACGGATGTGGTCGTTGCCAAGCGGATCCAGCAAATCAAGACAAATGATCGCGTGACGCAACTCCGTCTGATTTCAGATAACAGCGTCATGTACCAACCATATAATGTTGATTTAGAAGAAATTACGCAAATTTTGCGTGTCAAATGCCGCCTCACCCAATCGGGTATTAATTGATAAAATTCCAAACCCCAAGCACCAAATTCCAAAAGTGATTCATAATTGGAATTTGGTGCTTGGGGTTTGGAATTTTATCAGCTGATTCTCTCCAACTCCGGCAGGTCTTTCACGACCATTTGAATCATATCACGGATATAGGCTTCCAGTAAGATTAACTTATTCATTTTCAACTGTTCTACTACTTCCGGTTTATAGTGTCGGACGGTGATGAGTTCAAGATTATCTTGTTTGGTAATTTGGAAATCTTCACTTAAATCCTCCATCAAAGCTGCGATACGTTCAGGTCGATTCGTCAGGCAAACCGAAAAACTAATCGCGGTGTTTTGCATCATATTCACCTTGAGTTGGTGCTTGGCGAGTGCCGCGAAAATCACACTCAAATTATCTTCTGCTACAAAAGAAAAATTGCGCGTAGAAATATGCAGTAAAATCTGTTCCTTCTCCACCACAATAATTGGCGGATAATGCACGTCGGTATCGCCACTAATGAGCGTCCCCTCCCCCGTCGGTTCTACGAAAGATTTGACATACATCGGAATGTTTTTGTTTTGGAGTGGTTTGATGGTTTTCGGGTGAATCACCTTTGCGCCGTAGTAAGTCATTTCGATAGCTTCGCGGTATGAAAGGTTATCTATTTTCGTGACGTTTTTGAAAATACGCGGATTGGCAGTCAGGATACCCGGCACATCTTTCCATACGCTCATACTCTCTGCATCAAGACAATAGGAAAATATCGCTGCCGTAAAATCCGAGCCTTCGCGTCCGAGTGTAGTCGTAAAGTTTTCGGAAGTACCACCGACAAAACCTTGTGTCAATACAAAACCCTTTTCGAGTAGCGGCGACACTACGCGATTGGCATTTTTCACCGTAGCTTCCCATCGAACCTTGGCGGCACGGTAGGTATTGTCCGTCAAAATCACATCGCGTGCATCCAGCCAAGTCGTTGGCAATTCGACTTTATTGAGATAGGCACTCAAGATACGTGTGGACAGAAATTCACCGATAGAAACGACTTGGTCGTAGATATAATCGTAGCTCTCTTCAGGAGTCTCTTCGAGTACCCATTCTATCTCTACGAGCGTATCGTTGACCGCATCAAAAATGGGGTCATTCGCTTCAAAAAGCGCCTTCAAAACCGCATAATGCGCTTGACAAACTTCTTCTAATCGTGCTTGTGCCTCGTCCGCTTTTTGATAATAGGCATCCGCAACTCGCTCCAAGGCATTTGTCATTTTACCCATCGCCGATACGACAATAACAAGTTGCTCTCCTTTATAATTTTGTAAAATATTAGCTACGTTTCTGACTGCTTCCGCATCTTTGACCGATGCGCCGCCGAACTTAAATACTCTCATGGTAATGCTACAATGCTTAAATGATGTAATGCTATAATAATTTTTTTTGAGGGCGCAAGTTTAATGACAAATATTTAGAATGTGAAATTTTTGTGTCGTCAATATTTTGTCTTTTCAAAAATACTCTATATATTTGATTATCAAATAGAACATAACCGATACCACACCAAATTAATTTGTTCACCTATTAAAAATAGAAGCCATGAAAACAATGACTCTTTCTACCCCCCCCACAAATTACACTTATCTATAATTTGTTGTTATTTCAACAACAACAGTCCGTCTATACCTGACAGGACTATTTTTTCATTTTTAAAATTTATTTGCCTATGAAAAGAAGCTCGTGCGTCTGTGCGTACATGTGTATGGTTGCACCTTATGTTAGCACCGAAAAGACCAAAACTCATAAAAATGCCGTGCGCTCTCGTGGAAGGAGAAACACACGGCTGTAATTCAACGCAGCTTTCTGATGAAAGACTGCATTTCTACAATTTTCAAATTTACGAAAAAATGAAAGAAAAAAATCATATTTTTGATTACCACACCCAATTATTCAAAAAAATAAGTCTATTTTTATTCTTATCAATATTATCAACTACTATAAAGGCACAAATAGGTGCACCGATTGTAATTGGTAGCGGTACCACTATTACATTTTCACCACAAATGTCTCCCCCTGCTACAGTTATGAATGGTATAAGAGTTATAGAAAAGTCAACACTCATAATATCAAGTTTTGATATTGAATTCTTTCAGGGCGCAAGGATTGAGGTTGAGGCAGGCTCCACACTTATTGTTAGAAACAGTACCTTAGGTGTTTTTCCCGGTTTACTCCCATGGGATGGTATATTTGTAGGTGGGAATAATGCACTATCACAAGGCCGCAATGCAGATGGATGCCTCGATCAAGGGAAAATTATACTTGAGTATGCTACAATTGAAAATGCTGTTTTTGGAGTAATCACCGGAGCGTTTAATGATTTTATTGTGGGACAATGTATTCCCGTACTACCACATCCTTCAACCGCAGGAGGTATTATTGAAGCTACAAATACCACTTTTAGAAATAACTTGATAGACGTTGACTTCCGTCCATATCAAGCTCCCGGAGGAGTTGATAATGTTTCTTTTTTCAATCAATGCCGCTCCTACATTACAGATGATTATGCGATAGATACTCAATGCCTAAACGATAACTTTAATATAGCTCCTTTTTTCAGGTTGAGGGACGTTAAAGGCATCAAAATAAGAGGTCATATCTTTGAAGACCAACGCTCTACAACCAACACTGCCTCCCCGTCTGACAAAATCGGTATCAGAACCTTTGCAGCAAGTATAAAGTTAGATAAGTTCGGATTTGGGAATACCAATCGAAGCAAATTCAACAATTTGGACTATGGTATTTATTTTGGCGGAAATAATCTGGGTATTTCAACAGTAAGAAATGCTGACTTTGAATCCTGGCACGGAATACTTGTACAAGCAGTATCAAACGGAGTGACTATATACAGTAACAATTTCACAGTAAAACGCACCACAAACCCCACTACCCCCTCTTATGGACTATACCTTGACAGATGCGACGCCTATCAGGTAAAATACAATACCTTCACTGCTGAAAATGTAAATGCACCTGCCGATGGTGGCGTGGGAGTCATAGCCAGAAATCAACACCCCAATCCGACTATGATAGATAATAACGATTTCAGTGGATTTATCATAGCTACTGAAGCCATCGGACAAAACACAGACCAACAGCAAGGAGCAAATGCAGATGGTCTCGAATACCGTTGTAATAACTTTTCTGAAAATCCTTTATTTGACATCATTGTAGCCGAAGACTTGACCTTCGACCCACAATCTACAAGCGTGATAGGCATTAAAGAATACCACTACCTGACTGCTAACCGATTTAGCGAAAATCCTAATGCGCTGATTAATCTGTACAATGCGCCTGTCGGTTTGCCATTTCGGTACATTCATCATAATGACGCTACGGATGGAAGACTTAGCCCCAATGTCAATCTTGGTGCAATTAGCGTAATTGAATTAGATGTGGATTATTCACTAAATGACTGCCCCGAAATCTTCCTTGTCAATGAGCCTGATATCGGTACACTTGGTGATATTAAGGAAACCAAAGGTGACTTATTTAATCAAACACTCGGTACTTTAGGAGATTTGGTGGATAATGGAAATACCCCTCAAATGGTCAATTGGGTACAAACCGCCAATCAACCGCGAAGAGCCATTAGAGCGTATTTTAAAATCATGCAACAAGCCCCTTTTACCTCTGACGCAGTCTTGGAAGAAGTCAGCAAAAAAGAAGTTGGCTTTAGTAAAGGGATGATTCGCAATATTCTCCGTAATCATCCACAAGCTGCCAAATCCGCTCAAATACAGGAAAATCTGGACAATCGCATCAATCAGCTGCCGCTTTTTATGCGAAATCAAATTAATCAAGGACTGAGCATGCTCTCTGCCAAAGAGGTCATGGAATTGGAAGCAAATGATTACAAAAGAGAACGCGACGAAGCCATCAATCAAGCCGTACTATTACTTGGTGCAGACACCCTTGACCGTAGTGATGAGATGATTGATTTCCTCTCCGGTACGGATGAATTAGGCTTCCAATATCGCATTGCCAACATACATGACCAAAATGGCGAGATAGAACAGGCAGATGCCATACTCTCGGATATAAGCACATGGGAACTCTCTGAAAAAGAAGCTGCCGACCATGAGGCATGTGTGGGCTTGCGTAGCCTGTTACAGGCATGGAAAGCAGAAGGTAAAGACCTCGCACTATTGGCAGAGGAAGACCTCGCTTTGCTTCACGAATACGCCGTACAACCTAACATCACCGCAGGAAAAGCCGTTGCGATTTTAAGACTAAACGGCAATACGGATTACCCCGAGCCTGTATATTTTCCTGAATTACCGACAGAAGAAAGGCGCATTGTTGAAGTACAAGACAATGATGTGATTAGCGACATATCTGTTTATCCTAATCCTGCAAGCATCTACTTGAATATTCGTTATGATCTGAGCCAACATGAAAGCTTATCATTACAGATAGTAGATATAACAGGTAAAGTTGTGCATCAAAGACAACTCAACCAATCGCAGGACGAGATTGTACTCATCACAGAAAACTATCCTACCGGACAGTATATTCTCAGTATTTATACTGATAATCAACTAATTGAATCTAAGAAATTCAATATTGTTAAATAATTTTCTCACCTTCCGCCTATTTATCCATGAATAGGCGGACTTCTTTTTTCCGTATGAACAAACAAATATTATTTACAGCTTACCTTACACTTATACTTTCAATATATATCAACGCTCAAGACCGCTTTTTCTTAATGACAGATGATTGGAAGACCACAGGCATACATGAGTATGACACACACTACATGGTTATAGGAAGCGGCTCCACCGGATATCCCAATTATACCCATTACATTAACTTTAATAAAATAGGGAAAGAAGGTATTATTTCTGATATATGGCAATATCCATTTGAAATAACAAAGACCAATGAAGCACGTAATCAACAATCGTTTAGTGTTTTAGGAAATAAAAAAGTATTAGGGATTACATACGTTGCACAAGTATTTTCGGGAAGTTTACGCAAATCAGCCCGTCTTGTTCTAAATGACGAAATGACGGCTATAATAGATAGTAACTGGGTACATTCGACTAATGACGATGCAATTATGTACAATACATTACAAAATAAAGATAAGATTTTAAGTAGCTTAGGTGTACAAGACGCCAATAATCTTGATGTCGCAAGATTCAGATTCATTGCTACTGACAGTACAGGAACGCTGCTATGGCAAAATAATTATATGTGCTCTGAACCTTGCTGGATGTTTCCCCAACACATTATTCCAACTCAAGATGGCGGTTACGTACTCACCTCAGAGGAATTAAGAAACCCACCACCTGTCGGTCCCGAACACGAAGTTTCCACCTTAATCAAAACTGACAGCCTCGGAGAATTTGAGTGGCGCATATATCCGGGCGGTGTGGGTATGCCTTATACCTCAAATGACATACTCGCCGTTGCTACCGACGACGGCAATATACTTTGTGCATGGACAGACAGACGTAAAAGAAGAGAAGTTGGATATAGTGTATCTTACCAACAAAATGAAGAACAAACTATATGGTTTGCTAAAATCGACCTGAACGGAAATAAATTATGGGAAAAAAATATCAGCGATGAATGGTCTGCATTATCACCTGTATATACCGAACTTTTCCAGATGATTTCCTTGTCTGATGGCAATATTGCAATCGCTACCGCAGGCTTGGTTGTCAAAATTACTCAAGATGCAGAGGTTATATGG
>ENA-ORXR01002932-ORXR01002932.1-marine-metagenome-genome-assembly--contig:-NODE-2932-length-15722-cov-16.432918_pt1 | contig 15722 bp, 11 predicted proteins | sample MGYA00237866_ERZ511479 | MGnify/ENA metagenome assembly ERZ511479 | reverse complement strand
AAAGCCACGAACCACTACGTGTTCACTGTAATGACGAAACGTGTCCAGATCCTAATGTCCCCCTTTAACTGGGCGTGACTAAGCACCTGCTGTACGAGTGGCATTGCTCAGTCAGCAATAGAAATCGATGCTGTCTCTGTTGCGAAGCTTTCAGTCAATGTCTACGGGGCGCCCCCTAGAGGTGGTCGCGCGATGCTTCGCCAACAGCACTTGCCCTTGTTATCTGCCATCGGAAGCCCCGAGTGTCTGGTTTGCGGAAGGGCATACATACACGCACATGACAATGCATATGTGTTCGCACAGGCGCAGCCCGTAGGGTTTCCACAGGTCTGTTTCAGGCGGCGGCTCCACCGCGCCAGGTCACGACGCAGCCGGGCTGTCCGTATCACCTTTGCCGAACTACGGTTGGTGCCTACATTGCTTCTCAACACAACAAGAAGCCATGCTAAGTCGGCAGTGTGCACAACGCATTGTTGAGAGGGAAGCGCCGTGGAATGCCCGCCCCTGGGAGAAACAGCACACGACCGAGCCGGCAGAAGGGCACAGGCAACTTGCACCGTGCAGTGTCGGTCGCACTATGGCAACGCGTACCAATCTCTATTCGCATACATCTCTTCCCGGCCATGATACTCAACTAGGTGCGCGGGGCCGCTCGCGTGCCGACCGATGCTTACGGTGGACGCCCGCCCGCCACTTGTTGCGGTTGCGACATGCACGACGCTTCCTCCCAGGCCACCCTCCACTGCAGTAAAAATGCAACGGGGTCATCCCTCCGAGCCGCAGCGGCCACGAAACGGCACGCCAAAGCCACAAGACCACTGCACAGAGCACGAGTCCGACACGCGCGCGCACGGTGAGGTGAGGTACCAAGCAAAGGACTGCACGCAACGCAAACACACACACAGCATGACGACAGCAAGAAAATATACACCTCTTACGATACAGGCTGCCGTCGCTTCAACAGCCCGTTCGTCGCGGGCCGCAACGCGCCGTCCTTTTGGATCCATGCCGAGTCCGGGTTGACGGACACCGACGTTGGAGACGGCCCGTGTCGCCTCATGTTCACCCCGGCGCCCGTCAGCGAGCCCGCAGCCGCTGGCGTCGCATTGTCGCCCGCCAAAACCTGCGAGCGCTTGCCCGCCGCCGCCAACACCCGCCCCCCGCTACCGCGGAAGGCCTTGACCAGCCCCCGCGCCATGAGGCTGAACCAATAAATATTCAAACCGTACAGGCCGACCGTGACAGTCACTCCAATAGCCAAAAGCACCTGCAGCTGGTACGAGGCCAACCCTGAGTAGAGTACCCGGTGCTTGAGCATCCACCCGCATGCAAACGGGATGTACAGCGGGCGGGCAGCGAAGAAGGCGAGCGTCATGGCCAGACCCGTCACCTTGTACGCGCCCGACTGGCGGTGGCGGAAAGCCATGAACCACCGCTGGTTGACAAACGGTGTCGACGCTTCGGTGAGGAAGAGCAGCGCCGCCCACACGGTGGCGAGCGGCAGCATGGAGTAGAGCACCCATGACACAGAGGAGAGGACGAGGGCGTGGTGGAAGAGCGTCTGGCCCGGTGCGCTGATGGTCCGCCGGTAAGCGGATACCAGCAACGCGTCATAGAGAAAGTAGCCAAGGCCAACCTTGAGCAGCGCGTGCACCGCGGGGCCCGACGAAAATGGAGCGCCGGCCGCCAGTGCCGCATCGCCAAACACGGTCACCGCCAGGGCGGGCGTCAGGATGACTGCGTGGAGGTTGGAGACGACGCGGGAGAGCCACTCCACGCGCACGGGGGGGGAGAGCTCCCGGTAGCTGGCGCTGAGCCTAGTCGAGAATACCGCCGAAGGTGACAACGCTGCCGCCCAGCCGGCGGCGGCACCAACAACAACCGCCCAGGTCGGGAGCGCTGCGTCGACCGCTGCCGCCGCCGCGGGCAGCGCTCGCAAGGCACTCACCAGGGTGCTCGTCATGGCGGCCGCCGCCACGCGCGTGCGGTTCTAAATGAGCTTTGGCCCGCGCACGTACACGTCCGTAGCGGGTGTCGGCCGAGAGGGACAGAGAAGGCACAATGGGTAGAAAGGCGGAAAGCACAAATGGCGAGACGACGGAGCGCCGCAAAAGCGGCGATGTCTCTAGACGGCCAGGCCCTTTGAGTGACCCGACGGTCGCCAGCGTCAGCAGTCGCAGCGTCAGTCGGTGCGTCCGTCGGCAGCCGGCGGACGGGGCCGAAAACCGCATGCGCAGTCTACCGGGACGGCCAAGAAGATGGTCGACCGCGGGGTAGGGGAGAAGGCGCACAGCTGTGTGCATTCCCTCACAGGGGAGTGTGTGCGGAGGGGGCCCAACGCTGACAATGGTCAATCTAACATGCTTACTGTTACTCAATGAGCTTACTGTACAACATGTGTACGGCCCCATTGATTGGTTGAGACACGATTCGTTGTCCTCTTGTCGACCAGCTGTTAGTTCGACTTCGCTGTCAGTATTCTTATGAGCCTGGCCATTCGTCGCCGTTCACGGTTACTTCCCTCAAAAACGATCACAGCAAGATGGTTGTGTCCAAAGTTTGTATTACAAAGCGCAAGACAGTGATGCGAAAAGGCGATTTCGGACGCAGTAAGTAACATGCACGTGCTTCGGAACGATTACTTATAGAGTCCAGACCTAACAAAAGAGTCGCTGTTCTGCGTTTGATTGGCCCAGACAGCAATAGGCTTGATTGGGGTCTCACGAGCTTTTGACGGAACGACCATATCAGTTCGACCCAGTGCTTGTTGTTCCTGCGGAGGGTGTAACTGACCATGGAGTAACTGAGTGCTCCCATCTGATTCACTCAGATGCTTCGCCAACCAATAGAAAGGCACGATTCCATGACGACCAGGCAGCCTTCTCATCCGATTTAAATGGCTCAGTTGGGACAGGCTGTGTGTTACGGCGGCCGGAAGTGATAACTATGATCGGCCCGGATGGTCCGCCATCCGGCATTGACGGGCACCGCAATCCTCAGCCAGATCCCTTCCCTGAGAATGATCGGCTCGTACTCCTCTGCGACAGGCTCCAGCGACACGCTTATGTTCGGCTTATCCCGAGCTGCAGGCGGGTATGACCCGAAGCATGCACCAATCGCATTCTTTGTCTCATCACCTCCAGATCAGGTTCGAGGGGCCCTCTAGTTACTATCTACGCACCGCCGATTCGCTCGCGGTCCCCTGGTCGACGAAAACGGCACCCTTTTGCGCGCGCTGCAGGCCCGTTGCAACCGCCACCATGGTGACCACGCACCCGCCCCCGCCGGCCGCGCCGGCCGCGCCCGGCCGCTGCTGCTGCTGCCGCCCCCGCCGGCCCCGCCGCGGCCGCGGCTGCCGCCCCGGCCCCCGCCGCCGCCCCCGCCCGCCGCGCCGGCGCCTGCCGCCCCCGCCCCCGCCCCCGGCCACCGCGCTCGCCGCTGCCGCGGCCGCCCGCGCCCCCGCTCGCCACGCCCGCGGCCGCCACCCTGCCCTCGGCCCCGCCCGCTGCGCCCGCGGCTGCCGCCCCCGCCCCCGCTTCTGCCCGCCGCTCCCGCGGCCGCCACCTCCGCCTCCGCCTCCGCCTGCCGCGCCCGTGGCTGCCGCCGCGCCTACCCCCTCATCCCTGTCCTCGTGGTCGGCCACATCCACCTATGGATGAGGACGGCGACAGCGAGGGAGACGGCTCTAAAGAGCTTGAGTGCTCGCTCGGGCGGCGCTTGTTGCAGCTGCGCGTGAGCACCTGCCAGGTGACCCCCCCTGTCGTCGTCCCCTCGGAGCTACAGTCGGCGATTGCCGCCGTCGCCACCGAGGCAGTGCAGCCGTCGCCACCCCCCATTGGCCCGAGGCGCCGTGTGCGCGCTCGCCGACGTGTACTCGGAGGCGGCACGGAGCCTGTGTCAAGGGCTGGAGGCCGGCGGGCGAAGCGGCGCCGAGTTCCCGGCGTCCGCGACGCGGCAGAGGGAGACTCCGACGGCTGGGCGCCGCCCGTCCCCCCCGTCGACATCCATGCGGTCGACGCGGACAGCGCGTCCGCGTCCGACGCCGAGGAGCTGGACAACGGGCCTCGCGCGCTGCAGCTCGTCGAGTATTACAAGCGGCGTATCACGCGCGTGCTGGCGCTGATGCTTGGCGACGCCACGCCCATGGACGAGAGCGCCGGAACACTCTTCCGTGTTGTCTGCGTCGGCGGCGGAGCGGCGGTGGTGTTCTCGGAGGGGGAGCGGGCCTACGTGGCTTGGGCGCGCCTTGAGAATGGCGTTGCCTCCTACTTGTGCACATGCGGCGGCAAGGACGGCGCCGAGGCCGTGCAGCTGCGGTCGTGGCTGGGGGAGTCTTCGACGTGCGGCCACGCCCGTGGTCTCAAGGCCTCGTTTGAGGATTTGGCGGCCGCGGACGGGCTGGCCGACGACGTCGCCCTGTTGGGGGTCTACCCGACGTTGGACAATGCGGCCTCGCCGCCCGCACCCGAGTGCCAGGTCTTCTACGCGACAAAGACGGCCAGAAAGAAAGGCGTCTTTGCGGTCTACTTCCGGTCGACGTGGGCCGCCGTGGTGATTCGGAACAAGCTGAACAAGCAGCGGACGCGCCGGCGGGTGCAGCGTCGCCCTGCGTGCTCCCTCATCAGCTGTGCAAAGGACCACTGGACCTGCCCACACGCCACCTCTGTCGCGTCGTGGTGCGCGGAGCTGCAGGAGGCCATGTCCGCCGCCACCGCCTTGGGCGGCGCCGTCGTGGACCCGTTTAAGGACGTGCTCCTACCGACCGTCGCGCCGGTACCTAAGACGCAGCAGACTGCTGCAGCTCAAGCGGCGGAGTGGGCGGCGTTTTCCGACGAGTCGCGGGGGAGGTGCTCCCGCAATCTGCTGCCGTGCAGCGGGGAAATTTCCGACTGCTTGCTCTTCGACAAGCTCGCCGACTCGGGACGGGAAGGCGGCGCACCCGCATTCCTGCCGGAGGTGTTGGTCGAGGCCAAGTGCTTTGCGTGCGGGGCGGCGTACAGCGGCCTCGGGATCAAGAACGCCGGCGCCATGTTACACACTCTGCGTGGGCGTGTGGCTGTTACGCTGCAGCAGTGGACGTGCATCTGCGTGGAGGTGGTGCCGTACGACGGTGCCCACGAGGGGCTTTTCGCGTCGAGCAAGGGGACGGTTTTTACCCGCACGTTCATGGACGTATTGATCCAGATGGTCTTCACCGGCCACGGCACGCTGTCGTCGGCGGCCTCCATGCTCTGCTTCCTGTTGGAGGCGACCGATTCCTTTTCCGGTGCTTCGGGCAGCCTCGCCCGACAGACGCTGATCTCGGCGGTTCACCGGTATGCCCGCACGCTCATCGTGCCCGCCACGCTCTTCCGGTGCTCCAAGTGCAAACGGGCTGGCGACCGGCCCTACCTGGCCATCATTGCCGACGGCCAGGTACTCTCCATCCTTCGCAACCAATCGCAGCCGCTGGTGCGATTGACGGAGGACGTGGTGGGCGTCCCGCTGGACGCTGGGCACGGCGCGTGCTTGGCGTCCGCTGCGACGCGGGCGGCGGTTCGCAAGCGCATGACGGCGGACAACCAGCTGGTCGTCCGGCTCAACAAAGACGACAAGAAGGCGCTTGACCGTCTTGCGGAGGAGTTGGCGGTCGAGCTGGTGGCGCACGAGCCCAGCTGGGTCGTGTCGCAGCCCGACAACGTGTCTTGGGCGTCGGCCTACCTCTACTTTTCGTTTTATACGAATGAGGTGTCGGATGTGGACCCCACCGGTGAGGACGAGGCTGCTGCTGGACTTGGTGCTCCTGCCGATGCTCCAGGTGGGGGCACCGGTGATGACGCCGGACAAGCCCCTGGCGGGGGCGACACCGAGGGTGGCGCGGCGCCCCAGGCGGGGGGATTGTTCTACGTGAGCAAGCAGGTGGACGGAGCTGTGGGCACCGGTTTGAGTGCGACCGCGGAGCGGGAGAGGTGGCGCATCGTGCGGCGCTTCCTCCTCACCTTCCTTGGGCACCCGGTTGTCGGGGCCCTTGCGGGCCTGCCGCGTCGGAGGATCAGGCGCCTGGCCAAGAAGCTGGTCTTGGGCGCGACCGTTGAGGAGTGGAAACCGTACGCTTCCGCGGTCGAGTCGGTCGGCATTGTTTGGCCTTTCCTGCGGCTCGTCGGCATGACCAACGAGGACCGTCAGATGACGCAGGCCATTGGGGAGCTGTTGTTGTTCACCTGTGGCGTCGACGCCTACTGGGAGACGCTGTGGCGTGGGCACGCGTCGGCGGGCGCGCTAGCCTTCGAGGAGCAGTGGCGGACCACATCGGCAGGCAAGTACGCCGAGTGGGCGGCTACGCGCACGCCCGCCCCCTCCTCGACCTCCCCGCTTCTCTGCAGCGAGCCCGCCAAGTCTCGCGGCAAGGCGCAGCTGTTGGAGGTGTCGACCGGCCACGTCTGGCCGGACTTGGTCCCGGTACGCCCGTTTATAACGGACAGCAAGGCCGAGGAGGTCAACGCGGCACGCGCCGTGAAGGTCAAGGCGGGGCGGGAGGCGCTGGTGGAGTTGCTCAACACGGAGCTTGGGTCCGACGATTGTCGACACGCCTTCACTTCGTCGCAGACTTTTATGCCGGGCGTGGAGAACTTCCTTTGCCCCTGCGGACTACTGATCGGCTACGACTTCCTGGACCGGGCGGAGAGCCCAGCTCACGTGCTCGCGTCGCTGATGCAGCGGTTTCCGGTGCTACCGTCTGTCGTGTATTTCGACACGGCTTGCCAGATGGCTCGAAATGCCTCTAGGCGGGTGCCGTGGCTGATCAACGCTTCCCAGACGGCGGCGAGCATCGACCGTGCGCACCGGCTGCAGAAGCAGCATGGCTGCTCGCCGGTGTACGACGCCGACGCGTACCCGTCGCGCTCCGTGCGGCACCGCACGGCGTGCGCGGAAAGCCGCCATTCCATCAACAAGGCGTTCAAGACGCACCTTGTGCACCTACGTCAGGACCATTTTATTGTTCAGATGCGGCTGCTCGGTGCGCTTGTCAACCTGCGGGTCAAGATGCGGCAAGAGCTCGGGAGGGAGACGAACCACCGGCCTATGTGTGCTTTTTTTCACACGCACGTGCAGAGCTACTGCGACCGGCGCAGCTGCACATGCCACCACGGGCGCCGTCAACAATCCGAGGCCGCTGCTGCCGCCGCTGCCGCCGCCGACGTTCCTGGAAACGTAGCAGACGTGGACGCTGCTGCGGCCGACGTTGCACCCGCCGGCCCGATGCTTGCACATCCTGCTCCTGGCGCCGACGCTGCGGCCAACGGCGCACCCGCCGTCGAGGCACCTACCGACGCCCCGCACTCCGACGCTGAGTCTGTGGCCGGAGCCGTCATTTCCGATCCTGCAGTTGAGCTCTACCACGCCGTCAGAGATGCTGTGGTCGGCGCCGTTGCCCCGGCCGTTGACGCGGCTGTTGTAGAAGCCGTGGCTGACGCAAGTGCTCCAGCTGCTGCTGGTGTCGGTGCTCGAGTTGGCGCCGCTGGTGGGCAAGCTGCTGTATACGCCGCATACCGAGGCGCTCTTGTCGCCGGTCGTCGACATGGTGGGGAGAATGTTGGTCTGGCTGCCGCTCAAGCGGCCGGGCAGTCCGCGGCGCTTGCCCCTGTGCAGGCCTCCATCTCCGGCGCCGTGGCGAAGGCCGTCGGAGACGCGGTGAAAGACGCCAGCCGCGCCAGCAGCGCCGCACCAGCACTGCTTTCCAGCAGCGCAGCCGGTGAGGCGGCCGGCCATGCCGCCGCAGCTGCTGCTGTTCGAGCCGCTGGCCTCGTGCAACCGGCAGACGCCGTCGGCCAGTTTGGTGGCGGTCGCCGACCCGGGGACGGTGTAGCTATTGGTCAAGCAGCCGTACGTGCCGCGCTGCGCGGGGCGCTGCTCGCTGCTGGTGTTGTCGTCAAGCAGGAGGGTCCGTCCGATGCGGCGCTCCAGGCTGAGATGGGGGGTGGCGCGGGGGGGATTGATGGCTCTAGAGGTGGTGTTGGCGACCATGCGAATGGTGGTGGTGGTCATGCAGAGGCGGAGGCCCTACCCCCAGGCGTTGTCGTCAACGACTCATCCTCCGACGCTGACTCCTCGTGCTCTTCTGTCTCTGATAGCGACTCGGAGAGTGATGGCGATTGAGGGTGTGTGCTTCTTCCATTGCATTGTCTTTGTTGCTCGTGCGTTGTTCTCTTGTTGTCATCACCCCGGCCGTAAAGATGAAGCCATTACTTTATTTGCGAGCGGCTTGACAGCCTCCCACTCTGTCTCATCCCGCGAAACAGCCCGCAGCACGGTCCAAAGCATGAGGAGTAAGCTGACCCATCTTCCACCAGCGCGAAAGACCACGAGGTCCGCTATGCATGCTCTCGCCGCAAAAACAACGCCAGAGTAATGCATTCATAGAGAAACAGAAATGGTCATGCGCAACAGAAGCTGCGGTGACGACAGAGACAGGGGGGGGGGGTGCGGTGGCGGCCGCAGCAGCCGCAGTGGCGGCCGCAGCGGCGGCCCAGGGGGGGGGCCGGGGGGGGCGGCCACAGCCACGGCGGGGGGGGGCCGGCGGCGGCGGCAGAACAGAAGCCGAGCGGAGCGGGACTGGCGAGTGAAGAAGCAGCAGTGACAGGGCGGGGCGGGGTCCGCAAAGGCGGCGGCTGCTGTGGCGGCTGCGAGGCAAAGCCGGCGGGGCGGCAGGACCATCGGCCGGCCGCGACCGGCGCGGCCGGCGGGGGTGGGGGCGGGAGCCGCGGGCGCAGCGGGCGGGGGCGGCGGCGGGGGCGGCAGCCGCGGGAGCGCCTGGCGGGCGCAGGTGCGGGGGCGACAGCCGCCGGCGCAGCGGGAGGGAGCGAGTGCGGGGGTGGCAGCGGTGGGCGGGGGCGGCCAGCGTCGCCGGCGGGGCGAGGGTACGGGCGGTCCCAATCGGTATGTGTGGATAACAATGCGGGAACGAGCCCCCACCGATGCGCCAGGGCACGTCAGCAGCACAGAGCACAAGCAGTAACCGGGGGAAGCGAAAGGGACTGGCCCAGACTCTGGACCGCCGTGGGCGCTGGGAGAAGCAGCGCGGTGTTGGCTCATTCACAGCGCTGGACCGTGTGACTTGTCCACACTGGAGATTGCTGGGGCGTCCTGCTTTGCTGAGTTGACGACTCGGATTGCCGGGAGTGACCACCACGTACATAGCAGATTACAGGTCGCATGTGTAGTAGCATGGCAGACAATATGCTCCGGCCAAGGAGTCAAGTAAGTCTGAAGAGAGGCCAGGCTTCTTGTCAGGGTCAGACATAACCATAAGTGCTGATCACAAAGTAGGAGCCCCAGGCTGTACACGCTTCGCTAGCCACGTCGTGCTGTCCCAGCCGTTTCCAAGCCGTCACCAACGACACCCATTGGTGTGAAACTGTATGACATACGTGTGGTACCCCGCGCGGAAGGCTGCGCGTGGTGGCGCCGACAGGGTCGGCGGCGCCGGCGCGTGCGCACGAAGTACCGGGTCAATGCCAGTAGCTGCCAGGGAAACAGGGCTCTTCTGGCGTGCCAGCATGGATATCATCTCAGTCTGTTTGGCGGTTAGGGCAGGGGTGCGGTTGCCAACGAACGAGAAGCGAGTGAAGTCGATTGGACTTCGGGCCGGATCGGTTGGGTCGGCAGTGTCGCCCTACCTGTGGTATCACACTCTACGGTGGTGTCGCCAACGGCTGAAGGATGCTACGACAGCCTCGGCCGGGGCGCGGACTGCTGCCATGCTGCCTAAAATGTTTTTTAGTTGGACGTCACTGACGGACTAGGAGTGTTCGATGAAGCGCGCGCGAAGGACATATGGATGTCTAGACAGCCTAGACAGAGACATCCATGGGTGGAGACATACCGACGGCAATCCATAGCTCCGGCCAACCGAGCGGGGCAGCCTGGCGATGCATTCAGAGCGGCCTCGCGATACCTTGGACAGTGACAATGCATGTGGCACGTGCCACTCAGGGAGCGTCGCGACGGTCGAGCTGCTCATCCAATCAGATGACAAGAGACGTCGTCGAGATACACCTGCTCAAATTAACAGACGCAGCATGGCGAGATCTCGACAGCGGGCACGTGGCGTGCCGTCCCTATCGCGAGATGCGTGCAAGGCAGTCTCTGGGCGTGGCCGCCAAGCGTCATATCCGCGCGCCGTTCCCGATCTGTGAGGGGCATGTTGATTTAGCGCGCGCGGGCTCAACAGTACAAGGAAGCACCGTATCCTGCCCTCTGGCACCGTTTTCTGCGCATGCTCTTCTGTTTTTCAGGTTTTGGGGCGGGGGGCGAGCACGTGTGTGCGTGAGCGGGGTCCCTCCCCCGTTACAACGTTGGGAGTCCATCCAATGGCTCCGACGGCACGTGTTTGTCTGTGTGGCCGCGACAGCGTAGCCGCAGACAGCCGAGGCTGTACGGGCGGGTCCCTACAGCGGGTGGATGTCGTGCTCCGCACGGTAATGTGTCGGTGTTCATCAACATCCCTTCCCCGCTCTCGTCCAGTAGTCCCAACTCTGGTGCTCACTCTTTTTTTCTGCATTGCCAGCCTCCCTATGTGGTGGCTCTCGTCTTGGAACCAGTTTTGTCCACAACCTCCTGACGGGCCAACGTGGGCATGCGCGATAGCCTGCAAGCGCTCGGTTGCATAGCAGATAGCACCAAGTCGAATTTGCTGTAGTACGAGAAACGGCCTTGTGTGGCTTCACGACTCAGAGAAGCGCGCCAAGGATAGACCAAAAGCGAGGGCGCAACGGGGATCCAAACTCGGGAAGGGCATACAGAAAAGGTACTCAAGGCCTTGTATTTATAACCACTGGCCGCGTTGGGACGAGGTATCCACTATGAACAGAAAAGCCTAACAAGGAAGCACCAAATCACTGCTCCAAACGATGTAGGCCCCGACTGTCTCTCCCATTGACCGACGAGACACAGCGGGAGGTTCCACTGGGAAGTCCTGCTCAAAGGGATACAGATTGTCCGCTCCAGACGGCTGCACCGCAGTAACCTGCACGACGACCAAGTTGGCCGGCACCGCCCGGGTGTGCAACACCCGGCGACCGAACTCGGCGATGCCGGTGGCGACGGTCAGGCCGTTGGCGCCTGCCAAGTCGACTGGCCCGTACCCGGCCGACGGTGGTTTGTCGCCAGCGCCTTGACCCTGGCCGCTGCCAACAACTGGACCGCCACGAGCACGCGCACGACGTGCGCGCTTGGTGGGTCCGGCGGCCGCGGTCGAGTCGAGCGCGCGCTTGGTAGCAGCTGCTCCCCCCGCAGCTGCCGCACGCGCGGCTGACCGCGCTGCCGCCGCGTCCGACACGACAGCGGGCAGCGCGCTGCTCGAGCCGCCACCGCGACCGTCCACTTGCGCAGCGCCGACACCCGAGGGCACTCCACCGCGAGGTGCCAAGGCCGGCGCTCCAGCCGTAGAGGAAGCGCCGTCGCTACTGGTTGGCTTGCGCCGTGCCTGCTGGGTGCGCTTTGACGCCGCATTGGAAGACCTCTCCTTGTCAGCCTTGAATACCTCCGCCTGCATGATCGTGCGCGACGACTTCTCCTTGTCCCACAAGAGAAGAATGGCGGCCACTACGTCCTGCTGCTTGGAGTGCGACGTGTCCGTCGGAATCACCTTGATGGTGACGACAACTGCGGGATTAAAAGCAGCCCTCGCCTTGTCCGCGCCGCCCTCCTCCAGCTGCTCACCGTTGTTGAGGTCGTCCGTGCCTCCGTCCGTCCGTTGCGTGCCGTTGTTGTCCGACTCCTGGACCTGGTCGCAAAAGCGCGGCAGCTCCTTGCTAGTCTTGACCGGAAGGAACTCAACGGGCACGGCGACGCCGAGCGGCCAACCCGTCTTCTCCTGCAGCTCCCCCGACTCCGTCTGCTCCAAGAGCAGCTGGCGCGCCCACCAGCGAGCGAAGCCCTCATGGATGCTGCGCATGCCCTGGCCAAAACGCATGGCAAAGAAGAGCATGGCGGCCCGAAGGACAGCACGAAGCAGCGTGATGGGCGCACGGCGGTTGAGCATAATCGTCGCCATGAAGCGAAAGGCAGAGATGGACGGCTTGTGCGGCTTGGGTGGGCTCAAGGTCTCGAGCACAAATGGAACGACGCCGGGGACATTCAACCCCTCCAGCAAGCGCGTCGCGCGCCTCTGGTCCGTGCGACCGCCGCCTTGCCCCTCCCCGTTGCTGTGGCCACCGCCTCCGTCGTCCGCGGGTCCACCGCCACTTGAAGCTCCGGACGCAGGCGTGTCCCCGGCGTCAGTCAGCGGCAGCTGGTCGGACAGCGGGCTCGGCGAGCGCGACGCCTCCTCCGCGCGAGCGGCCAGCCGAGCGAGGCGCTGGATGTCCAGCGGTGGCGGGTTGACGTCGTCCAGCTGCGGTGCCACCATCGCGTGTAGCATCTCGAGGTCTGCGGCGGTGGGCGAGGGGGGGAGTGGTGCAGCCGCCGATGGCTGCACACCGCCGCGGTGACTAGTCCCCACCAGTGTTGCCGATGAGCAAGACGCAAACAGGCTGGTGCGCTGCAGCACATCGCGAGCCCGGCAAAAATGGTGTGCCTGGCCGAAGACGCGGAGCACGTCGGGGTCGACGTAAGCATGGTCGCCGAAGAGGCTGGCCCAGCCCAACTCCCCGCCCGCCGAGACGCCCGACAGGTGCACCACCAACCGGAGCTCAGGGTGCGTATCCTCAACCCGAGAGGCCGCCGAGATGACCGACGCCAGGTCCTCCACCGCGCTGTCCAGCACTCTGCCGCCTTTGACCGCCGAGGCATAGAGACTCAGGCGCTTGTGCAGCAGAGTCGCGACTGAGGCGCCGTTGGCGCCACGCTGCCGGGCCCCCGCCGCAAGGGAAGCCTGCACCATAGAGGCCGGCGACGGTGCGACAGGAGCCGCCGACTCGGGCGGCACGGACGGGGTCGACGCCGTATCCGCCGACGTGCCAACAGGGGTGGGGTCCGTCGGGGTGGTGCTCACGGGCGCCGCCGTCGGCGCGGCCGCCGCCGCCGCCGATGCATGCGGCACGGACGGGATCGACGCCGCGTCCACCGAGCTGCCCACCGGCGTGGTGACCGTCGGAGTGGTGCGCAGGGGCGCCGCCGTTGTCGCGGGCGCCACCTCCGCCGCCGCCGACGCGTGCGGCACGGACGGGGTCGACGCCGCGTCCGCCGACGTGACAGCCGGCGTGGCGACAGTCGCGGTGGTGCGCACGGGCGCCGCCGTCGGCGCGGCCGCCACTGCCGCCGCCGCCGACGCGTGCGGCACGGACGGGGTCGACGCCGCGTCCGCCAAAGTTCCAGCCGGCGTGGCGACCGTCGAGGTGGTGCGCACGGGCGCCGCTGTCGGCGCGGCCGCCACTGCCGCCGCCGCCGGCTTGTGCGGCCCGGACGTTGTCGACGCCGCGTCCGCCAAAGTGCCAGCCGGCGTGGCGACCGTCGGGGTGGTGAGCACGGGCGCCGCCGTCGGCGCGGCCGCCACCGCCGCCGCCGCCGACGCGTGCGGCACGGTAGTTGTCGACGCCGCGTCCGCCGACGTGCCAGCCGCCGCGGCGACCGTCGAGGTGGTGCGCACGGGCGCCGCCGTCGGCACGGCCGCCACCGCAGCCGACGCGGGCGGCACGGACGGGGTCGACGAACCGTCCGCTGACGTGACGACGGGCGAGGCGACCGTCGGGGTGATGTGCACAGGGGTCGGTGATGGCGATGACGCGACGGCGGGAGAGGGCGACGACGTCGACGGGGTGACACGGAGAGGCACCACCCCCGTCTTGTAGGCTGCCACGGTAGGAAGCACGACCGGGGCTTCGACAGTGGTCTTGAGTGCAGAAGGGGCCCGCACCACGTTGACCATAGGGGACATGGCGGCGACAGAGAGATGGCGGCGGGTGGAGTGATGGGTGGGGAATGCACAGTACCGAGGGGAGAGGCAGCTTGTAAACGAGGGGTAGATGTGGACAGCGAATGCGTTGAGAGCAAGTGGACAGCGGTGAGTAAAGGTACAGCGGAGTGCCGCCACTCATTCATCATATACCACATCGGCAGCACCACCACTACCCGTGAAGCGCCGTGCACATCAGAGTGGCGGCCAGTGAAGCGCCGCAGCAAGCGCACGGCGAGCGCCGAGACCCACCAACGGACGTGCGCGCGGTGCGTTTCCCGCCTGCAACGACAGAGAAAATGCAAAACGGCTAGCTCACAGATGTCCCGCGCAGCAACCCGGTGTCATAGCACAACCCACGTCATCCCCAGCAGCCGGCCAGAGGCAGCACTGTGCGGAGGAAGAGGCGAACACGCCCGCCCCACCCCCCCGAAGCGGCCCCCATTGGGGGCCCCAGCGGCCGCCCAGCGGCCGCGCGGTGCGGCGGTGGCGCGGTGCGGCGGGGGTGCCAAAATCGGCCGCCGCACCCCCCCGCAGCGGCCCCCAACGGGGGGCCCAGCAGCCTGCAGACGGTGGCGCGGTGCGGCGGCGGCGGAAAGCGCGTCCGCCCCACCCGCCCGCAGAGCCCCCCCACGGCGCCCGCGCGGCCCGCCAGCGGCGCCGCCGTGCGGTGGCGGCGGACAAAACGCCCGCCGCACCCCCCCGCAGGGCCCCCCCACGGCGCCCCCGCGAGCCGCCAGCGGCGGCGCGGTGCAGCGGGGGCGCCAAAATCGGCCGCCCCGGCCCCCTGCAGCGGCCCCCAACGGGTGGCCGAGCAGCCGGCAAACGGTGGAGCGGTGCGGCGGCGGCGGAAAGCGCGCCCGCCCCACCCGCCCGCACGGCCCCCCCACGGCGACCGCGCGGCCCGCCAGATGTGCCGCTGTGCGGTGGCGGCGGAAGCAAATCCCGCCCCGCCCCCCCGCAGCGGCCCCCAACGGGGGCCCCAGCAGCCGGCAAACGGCGCCGCGGTGCGCCGGCGGCGGAAAACGCGCCCGCCCCACCCCCCCGCAGTGCCCCCCCACGGCGCCCCCGCTGCCCGCCAGCGGCGCCGCGGTGCGGCGGCGGCGGAAAAAACGCCCGCCCCACGCCCCCCGCAGGGACCCACCACGGCGGCCCCGCGAGCCGCCAGCGGCGGCACGGTGCGGCGGGGGCGCCAAAATCGGCCGCCCGACCGCCCCCGTAGCGGCCCCCAACGGGGGCACCAGCAGCCGGAAAACGGCGGCGCGGTGGGGCGGCGGCGGAAAACGCGCCCGCCCGAGCCCCCCGCGGGGCCCCCCCACGGCGCCCGCGCGGCCCGCCAGCGGCGCCGCGGTGCGGCGGCGGCGGAAAAAACGCCCGCTCCACCCACCCCGCACGGCCGCTCCGCGCGGTCCCCGCGGCCGGCTGGCGGCGGCGCGGTGCGGCGGCGGCGCCAAAAACGCCCACCCCACCCCCCTGCAGTGCCCCCCCACGGCGCCCCCGCGGCCCGCCAGCGGCGGCGCGGTGCGGCGGGGGCGCCAAAAGCGCCCGCCCCACCCCCCCCGCAGGGCCGCTCCACGCGGCCCCCGCGGCCGGCTGGCGGCGGCGCGGTGCGGCGGCGGCGCCAAAACGAGCAGGCTGGCGGCGGTCTGGACTGCTTCTCACAACGGATGCTGGAGCTCATCCGGCATGGATCTGTCCAGGAGATGTGCAGTCTATCCGCCATCCGGGCGATCTGAGGCCATGGCAAGAGACAATTGCTGCGAATTGAACGCCAGGTGGTCGTCCATGCCTGCGCCCTTTTCATTGGACGAAGAAGCTTCTGAGTGAAGCAGATGGGCATGGTCAGTTA
>ENA-ORXR01002930-ORXR01002930.1-marine-metagenome-genome-assembly--contig:-NODE-2930-length-15728-cov-9.745384_pt1 | contig 15728 bp, 6 predicted proteins | sample MGYA00237866_ERZ511479 | MGnify/ENA metagenome assembly ERZ511479 | reverse complement strand
GGGGGGGGGGGGGGGGGGGGGGGGGGGAGTGCCGCCGCCGCGGCCGCGCACCCACCGGCGCGCACGCTGCGGGAGGCGTGGCGCGCGGCGCGTGCGCCGCCGGGCGGTGGCCACACCCCCCGCCGCCGCAGCGGCGCGCGCGGCGCAGGCGGGGGCCCCGCGGGACGGGGGAGGGGGGGGAGGGCGCGACCGCCGCGGGGGTCGGGCGTGCGGTGGCGGCACCCCGACAAGCGCCGACGTGGAGGAATGCAAGCAAGTCGTGTCATCACGGGTGCGCCTCGTCGGCCTGGGCTAACAAAACAGGACGGCTTGGCGGGGGGGGTGAGGTGGGGGGCCAAGGGTGCCTCGCAGGCCTCTTAAGCCACGTCCATCAATCAGACTAGCGTGTAGTCGGGTCGCGCCTCCCAACACTGCCTGCGAGGGGCAGCGGAAGGGGGGCGGCGTCTCGGGCAAAGTAACCCATGCCAGTGTAAATTCTTGGAGGGCCACTCAGCGCTCTTGGTTGCTCGCGCACCAGCCAGTTGGGCTAAACTATGAATCATGTGCAAGCATGCGCTGGCGGAGGGCGCGTGCTGTCGCTCGGGGCGGACCTCATGGAGCAATTGCAACAAACTTAGAATCCATGCACACACGAATTTGATGTCAGTTTTCAAAGGTACCCCAGATCGACAAAGGCAGGCGAAAAACAGCAAAAACCCGAGGACGGACGGCACAAGCGGCGACTTTCCGAGGCTGCTCTGCACAGAGAGGCCGACCGTCGCGCCCCGTGATGAGCGCGCACACTCACGGCCACTGTGGCACATACTGTGTCGAAAGTTCCTAGGCGTGAACCTCCCACGTGTAACGTTCGTTGCCGGCGGGAGGAGACAGCACGTGGATCGCTGCAGAGGGGAACCTTGATGGCGGCCAGTCACCGCCCCCTATCCCCCTACCACTGCTGCTCCTTGGGCCAGCGACCGGCCGCGCCGCACCATACCATGCCGGGGCGCGCCCCCAAGGATCTTCAACGGCGGTGAGTGACAGTCCGCAGTGGCGATGCAAAGGCACTGGTGGGTTGTGGGTTGGTGGCCCGCCCCCCTGCGGCGGCGCCCGTCGTCGGCGTTGCGGCGACGGAGACGCTGCTACCAAGACAACCAGATGCCGTGGCGGAACTGCACCATGCCAAGGCGCGGTCAATCATGGCGGCGGCCGCCCACGGCGCGCAGGGGTGGCGGTTTGGCTCCGCTCTCGACGCCGCGTCGGCGTCCGCGGGCGGTGGCAGCGGCCGAGTTCACAGCCGCTCTTGCACATGCAGTGACTCCAAGGGGCGCGGACAGTGGGCTAGACATCCCCGCGTCGGTGCTGCTGGTGCGAGAGGTCGACTCCACGTCGTAGGCGTGAGGCGACGCGCGAGAAGTTTCGCGTGCGAGGATGGAGCCGTCATCCCTCATCGCCGGAAAGGCGCCTCCCTCGTACCTGGAATGACTGAATGGCCGGGCGCTCCCGTATCGTCCGGGGGAGTGTTGCTCGCCCGCTACGCCGCCCATGGTGCTGTTCCCATGGCGCTCGCGGCCACGTCCCTCACAGTCATGGCGAGCACCGAGGGCATCACTCGCAGAAATCTCTCGACGAGCACACGTGATGCGCCAGCGCTGAGGGAGCCCGAAACCCATTGGCACGGGTGGTTGACGCGCCGCGCGCCACGTTATAGAGCGAGTCACGCGGCAGTCGCGCGGCGTGGCACCATCAGACGGCACTGCGCTTCTTATTTGATTTTTCAAGCTCGTACTGGAAGAACGTTTGAAAAGGTCGTAGCGATGACGCTCGTGGTGGGTGTACCCACCCACGTCAGCGCAGCGCAGGCGTGCGCGCCGTAGCGCCGCCGCTTCCAAGAGGTGGCCAACAAGCTTCCTCGCCGTTGATCCGTACCGGGGTGGGGCCTAATTACCGCTCTCTCCCCCACATCAATTCCGAGTGAGATCAATTCTCGCAAACTTGTCACCGCCGTCGCGCTCTGCGGTTTTGGGGCTTGGCGCCGAGGCCGGCAAGCGACCGCGTCGCTCACGACAAAGTCACTCGTGTCCGTCGGCGTGGCGGCAGGCGACGGAGGTACACAGCGAGTGTCCCTACCTTCCATCGCTGCTCTATCAGCAGGTGCCTTTTCATCCACCCCTCCGCCTCTCCCTGCTGTTTCCGCCAGTCCCTGTCGTCCGGCTTGCCCTCCCGCCCTTGCCCCGCCGCTCTGTCCCGCCCCGCCCCGCCCGGTCGCGGCCATGGCCAAAAAGGGCAAGAAGATTGGCAAGAACCGGCAGGACAAGTACTACCACCTGGCCAAGGAGCAGGGCTTCCGCTCCCGCGCGTCCTTCAAGCTCGTCCAACTCAACAAGCGGTTTGACTTTCTCGGCGGCGCCTCGCGGGGCGTCATTGACCTGTGCGCCGCCCCCGGCGGGTGGCTGCAGGTCGTCCGCAAGTACGTGCCCGTCACTGCACCCTGCGTCGGCATCGACTTGGTGCCCATCCGGGGGCTCCCCCACATCACCGCCCTCGTTGGGGACATTACCACCGACACGTGTCGGACCGACTTGAAGCGCGCCCTCGCCGCCCACCCGACCGCCTCCCCCGACGGGAAGGTCGACGTGGTGCTCAATGATGGGTCCCCCAACATGGGCACGGCGTGGCTGCAGGACGCGTTTGCACAGTCGGAGCTGGCGCTGGCGGCCATGAAGCTGGCGGTGGCCTTCCTAGCACCGGGCGGCGTTTTTGTCACCAAGGTGTTCCGCTCCACCGACTACAACAGCCTGCTGTTTGTGTTTAACCAGCTCTTCCGGGGGGTGCACGCGACCAAGCCGGCGGCGTCCCGCAACGAGTCGGCCGAAATCTACGTTGTCTGCAGTGGCTACCTGGCGCCCAAGCGCGTTGACCCGCGGCTGACAGATGCCAAGTACGTTTTCCAACACATGGCCGTCGGGGGGGCGGTCGGCGGCGTCACTGCCGACGCGGACGGGGCGGACGGCGGGGAGATTAGCAAGACGGGCAAGGTGCGGGACCTCCGCATCGGCCACGACGACAAGCGGCGGCGGTACCGCGAGGGCTACGCCGACGGCGCCCTCACGCTCTTCACGCGGGTGACCGCCCTCGACTTTGTGCGCACGCTCCGGCCCGTGGCCATGATGGCCGAGGCCAACGAGATTGACTTGGTCGTTCCGGCGGTCGGGGCGGACGCGCCCGCCGAGGCGGCCGCCGAGCAGCGCGCCGCCGCGGCGGTCATTGCGCTCGCCCGCCAAAACCCAGACACGGTCGTCAACTGCGCCGACTTGCGGGTGCTCGGCAAGAAGGATATGAAGCGGCTGCTCAAGTGGCGCACCGCCTCGCGGGCGCTGCTCGCCACGCTTGCCTCCACCGCTCGTGGTGCCGGCGCGGACGGGGAGACACTCGACACGCCCATGGCCGACGCGGACAGCGCCTCTGGCAGCGGCAGCGACGCCGACGACTCGGACGCGTCGGGCGACGAGGCGGGGCAGCTCTCCCTCACCCGCCGCCCCGGCGAGACGCAGATGGATGCGGACCTCCGCGCCGCGCGCGCGCGGCTGGAAGCCAAGGACAAGCGCAAGCGCCGGCGGGCGGCCAAGCTGCGGACCAAGCTCCAACACCGCATCGACCTCAAAATCGTCATGCCCGAAGATGAAATGGAGTTGCCCCAGCCCGAGGGGCTCTTCCAACTCGAGACGGCCGCGCGGGCGGCGGCGGCGGCGGCGGAGGCGACGGCCGAGGGCCAAGACGAAATGGTCGTTGCGAATGAGTTGGCGGCGGAAGCCGAGGCGGAAGACGATGCGCGCGGCGGCCAAAAAATTCCGGAAGCCGCCCGCTACCTCGATGAGCTCAAGGGCCGCGGCGGTGGCGGCGGCGGCGGCGGCGCCACCGCCACGGAAGGCACGACCGGCACCGATGCCGACAACGAGGACGACGAGGACGACCCTCAATACGAAAAGGCGGTCGAAGCGCAGCTCGACAACCTCTATGGCGAGTACCTCAGCCGCCGCAAGCGCAAGGGCGCCGCCGTCAAAGCCGCCAAGGAGTTTGTCGAGCAGGGCGGGCGGAGTGGCTCCAAGGAGGAGCGCGCCGCGGCCCGTGCCGCCGCCCGCGCCGCCGCCGAAGCGGCCGACGTGGCGCCCGTGCCCGCCACCGTACAGGCGGCGCTGTCGGACGATGAGGGCGCCGCCCCCGCGGCCGCCAATGCGGACGTTGACGCGGGCGCGGCGGCGGCCATGGCCGACGACTCGGACGACGATAGCAGCTCGGACGAGGAGGTGGCGGCGGTCGGCGCGGACGAGCCGGTGGCGGTGCCCGCCAAAAAGCCGTCGCGGCAGGTGCTCGCCACCCGCGAGGCGGCGCTGTGGTTCTCCCAGCCCGTCTTTAAGGGCGCCGAAGCCGACCGCAAGGTCGCCCTCGCGTCTGTGGCGGGGGTGGCGCCTCCCCGGGCGGCGGGCGGCGCCGGCGCCGCTGCTGCCGGCGCGTCGGCGCCCAAAAAGCCGCTGGACAAAAAGGCGGCCAAGCTCGCCGCCTGGCGCGCGGGCGGCCGCAAAGCCGTGGCCGCCGCCGCCCCCGCCGGCGACGATGTGGAGAATGCCGAGATGGTCATGGTGCCCGCCGCCCCCCCCCTGGCGGCCGCCTCGGACGAGGAGGGCGACGTGTCGGACGCCCCCTCGTTTGACTCGACCGGCCTCGACGCGGACGACAAGGCGCAGCTGGCGGCGATTGGCCTCGAGATGCGGCGGTCGCGGCGGCGCGCCGCCGAGATCACTGACGACTCGTACCACCGGCACGCGTGGGACGACCCGGCGGGCCTCCCCCGGTGGTTTGCCGACGACGAGCCGACCTTCCGCGCCATCGCCCTGCCGGTCACAGCCGAGGAGGTGGCGCTGCAGCGGGCGGCGGCCAAGGAGGCGGCGGCGGCGCCGTCCAAAAAGGAGTCGGAAGCGCGCGCCCGCCGCCGCATGCGCGCCGCGCGTGCCGAGGAGAAGGTGCGGTCGCGCGCCAACGCCATTGCGGGCCAGGAGGACGTGTCGGCGGGCGCCAAAATGCGGGCGCTCGAGCAGCTGTACGCGCGCGCGGGGGGGGCGGTGGCCAAGAAGAAGAAGGCGCAGCGCGCCAAGCAGTACGTCGTCGGCCGGCCGGGGGGGATCAAAAAGGCGGTTGGGTCGGCAGCAGGCAAGGGCGCGCGCACGACGTACGTCGACAAGCGGCTCAAGAGCGACAAGCGGGGGTTGGAGCGGGCATCCAACCGCAAGGCGGGCAAGGGGGGGAAGGGGGGGGGGAAGAAAAAGTGAGAGGAATGGGGGGAGAGGTTGCTCTTTGGTTGTTTTCTGCGTGTCGCGCCTCGCCGTGGGGTGGTGGTCGGCTGGGCGGTGGGCGACCCGGTGTACTGATGGTGCCATGAGAAGAAGTCCAACCGACTATGGCGAGCTCTACACTCCGGACCAGCGACTGCACCCTGCCGATGTCTCACCTGCGCAAAAGCCTACGTCGTGTCCATCAACGCATGGGACAGTATCACCCGCGCAAAGTTCTTTGTCAGCGTCCAGCACACCAGCCACCCGCGCCCGAAGTTGCGCCATGTGCGGCCCTATGATGCAGACTCTGCCGACACTGCTGCAGTCAACGCCGGCAACCGCAGCTCATTGACCAGACATGCCCACGTGCACCGCACGGACCAGACAGACGGTAATGAAGTAGGAACCAAGTCAACATCTTCTCAAGCTGTGCAGAGGAAACAGTATCGATGCAACCGGCGGCTACGCTCCAATGTGCCAGCCGCACTCTCGACCGCCCTAGCCCGTCGTAGCGGGTCCAGCCCACACGGACACCCATACGCACGGCCGCCGCCCCCAGCAGCGCATGCACTCAAGGCCACCCCATTCCGGCCGCCAAACGTCCAATACCACCTTGACACATGGGCCACCAGGCATACCAACGCCACGGCCCAATACGAAAGCTGGTTCTCCGCCAGCCGCTGCCAACGCCGACACGCCGCAAGCGCACCCAGCTCCGCTCCGCCGCTCCACAGCCTCCAACGAGGCACCGCGGCATGCGCCCGCCTTTCCTGCTGCGGCCATCACGCGCCACTGACACCGCAGCTCTGCTCATGAGGCTGCCACATCGGCCGCGCCCGCGGACGAGGGTGCGGGTGCCGACGCATCCGCGCCCTTGACCGCCACCGCGGGGCTGGCAACCGCCTCGGTTGTAGACGCTGCGACGGCAGTGACGGCCAGCCCCCCCCCCATTACCCCTGCACCGTCGGCTAGCGCGGCCTTGCCCTCCCGGATCAGGTGGGCGTTGGCCTGCATCCTCGCCGTGACCGTGCGGCGGTTGGCCTTGGCCGACTGCGACAGACGGAGGGGTTTGGTGAAGCGGATGCGACCGTCGAGGACGGGGCGGGTGGCTCGAAATGCACCCCACATGGTGGACGGGGGGGACGGGGGAGAAGGGTTGTAGGCAAGTCGCAGAGGGAAGAGTTTAGAGAAGACGAGCGAAGCCGAGGAGCGCCGTGGTGCGGTGTCGCAGAACAAGAACAACGAAGACCAGGACGGCGGAGCGATCATGACAACGACCTAATTGGTCGAATGGCTCAGGCATTACGGACAAACTTCATGATATGTGCGTCACATCAGAAGATTTTTCGTTCATTGCAGACAGAATCATCGAGAAGCATTCCACTGACGCCTCGTGGTTTGGCCATCCAAGTGGCTGGCCGCTCGCCATCACAAGAACGGGTGCAGCGTAGATGCCCTACCCACTGGCTGTGTCACCTCCACCCCATTTGTGGGTGCTGACGGCCTGAGAGCCTCTGGATTGTCCGACGCACACCTGTCGGTCGGACCCGTCGCGTCGGAGCCTACCCCCCCGTCCCCCGCCTCATGGGTCCAGTTGTCCATCCCGGGCCGCCACGCGGCGGTCGCCTGTCCGCCCAACTACCCACCTTACATAGCATTGTGCGCGGGGGGAGGAGGTTGGCATCGTCAGCTGCCTCAATCACGTAATTCTCTTTTGCATCCTCGTCTGGGCGGGTGCGCACCCTGAAGGAGCCCCCTCTTGGGTGGGGTGGGCCTCCCCACGCCGCGGATTGGTGCCACAAGCAAACAGGTCTGATTTGAGCGACGTGTCCTCGGGGGCCGCTGCGGGATATACGTGAGGCTCTCGGGAGATGAGCGAGGTCCACGTTTTGGCCTGTGCCGCCGGGTGCGCTCCCGAGCCGGAGCCCTCTCTGTCAGCTGTGAGCAATTGCGCACCTCGCCGAGACGGCTGGTGATGCACGACAGGTGTGCTGAGTCGTTCATCCGGATTGCTGATTGCTGCTCCGGGCGAGGCCCACTGCAGGTGTGCACCTCAAGCGGCGCAAGGACGAGGCCATGATTGGCCAAGGCTGCGTGGAAAGTGGCCGTCCACAGCGTTCCGTTTCCGGAAACAAGATTTCGACACTCCGAATCCAGGATATGTCGTACAGCCTGTAGGTCGAGCGTATCACAGGCCCTCCACTCTGTGAGAGACACCCCATGACTATTGTCGTTCCGCCAAAAAGTGGAGAGTCCAGGACTGTCAAAGAGGCGCTTTTGTGCGTTTGATTGGCCCAAACGTCGATCCGCCTGTCTGGGACTGTCCAGCTTTTGGCGCAACGACCATAGCTTTCTGACTCCTGCTCAGCCAATCCTTTGTCCGGCAGCCAATCCCGTGTGACATTCGCCCGGTCACTTCGCGCCAGGAGCGGGATTGTTGAGGGGCGCCACGACGGGCCACCCGACACTGATCGCAGCTTCACTCCGGACGCATAAAATCAACCAAAAAACGACCTGTTGAGTGGCCCGAGGGGTGGCAGACAGCGACTGGCCCAGATTCTGACGGGCACTACAAGTGTGAACCTGGGCGCCCCTCACTCACCCCCTCACTCACCCCCTGCCTCGCACGCTGCGCGGCGGGATTTGTCCAGCTTGGTGCGCGTGAGTCACACGCCCACGCTGCCGGCCGTAACCGCGGCCTGTCGTGCATTTTCACACTGTGAGCGCCCAGCGCCGGGGCCCGTCAACCGCCAGCGATACCGCCCTTGTGGCCATTTTCCGCCTCCGCCGCCGCGGTGACGTGCACGCCGCAGCGCGGGGAGACGCCACGCCGTAGCGCGAGGAGACGCCGGCCCTGGAGGTGGGCGCTTCTGTGCTGTCGCAGTGCGGCCCGCGTGCCGCACACCACGACAACGCTGTGCTTGTCGCGCTGCTGTAGAGGCGCTGTGTGACCGCATTCGACTGAGCGGCGGTGCTGGTAGAAGGTGAGCCCCGGCCGTACGCGGGCGTGGGTGGGTTGCACGACGGGACGCGTGTCGGTGTGACGTTGCGTGAGGTTTAGACGAGCGCTGTCGACTCAGACGGTGGCGCCGTTGAAGTTGGTGGTCACGTCTCGAGAAGGGTACCGAATTTCTTGTCCTGTCCGCCGCACCCCTGTTGCTCTTTCCCCACTCTTTGTCACCATGGGCTCTGGGGGCGGCCCGACGCGGGGCTCCCACGAGGAGACCCTCGCGCTCGTCCGGCGGCTGCCAACGACCTCGGCGGGGTGGGTCCACTCCCGCCCCGTCGCTGCCGTGCCGGGCATGCGCCGCGCCTTCAAACGTACCTGGGCCGAAGTGCGCGGCTCAACGCTCCTCCTCTACGCGGTGCCGCCGTACAGCACTGCCGCCACCGGTGATGCTGTGGCGGCCGACACTCCCCCCGACGCTGTCGCGCTGATTGGCCTCAAGGACTGCCGCGTGAAGATGGAGGCGGTCAAGTTTCGGCTAAAGACCAAGCACCCAGTACCGACGGATGCGGGTGCCGGCGCTCTTGGCATTGGCATTGAGCTGCAGCTGGCTGACAAGGACATGACGGTGGCGTGGAACCAGGCCATTACGGCGGCGGGGACGACGCGGGCCATCGGCTTATCTGACTTTGAGGTGCTCAAGCCTATCGGCCGTGGTGCGAGCGGCCGCGTCTTCCTTGTGCGGGAGAAGAATGGTGACGAGGATCTCGCCCTCAAGGTTATTGAGAAGGAGAGCGTGTATGAGAACGATGACGCGTTCCGCCACGCGCTCGACGAGCGGATGGTGTTGGAGCTTGCGTGCGAGCACCCATTCATCCTCAAGATGCGGCACGCTTTCCAGACGAGCAAGCGGCTGTACATTGTCACGGAGTTTGCAAAGGGCGGCGACCTTTTTGACTTTCTCAAGAAGCGCGGCAAGCCGTTTACGGAGCAGATTGTTGTGCGGATGGCAGGGGAGATGCTGCTCGCTCTGCAGCACATTCACAAGCTTGGCGTCGTGTATCGGGACCTCAAGCTGGAAAATGTGCTGCTCGACGTCAACGGGCACATCCGGATTGCGGATTTTGGGTTGTCCAAGATGCTCGGCAAGCCCCGCAAGAGCACCGAGCCGGGGGTCCTCGACGACGGCGGCGGGTACGGGCAGGACCAGGACATTGGGATGACACGCACCTTTTGCGGCACCCGCGAGATGATTGCGCCCGAGGCGCTCAGCGGCGCCGCCTACGGCCTGAGCGTTGACGTGTGGGCGTTTGGCATCCTCGTGTACGAAACGATGGCGGGGCGGACGCCCTTTTACTCCAAGAACCGGGACGAGGTGTACGACCGCATCGAGTCGGCGCCGCTGCGGTTCCCCCGCCACTTTTCCGCCGAAGCCGTGTCTCTCCTGCGGGGGCTCCTGGACCGGAACCCCAAGACCCGCCTCGGCATGGGCTCCGACGGCCTGGACGCGGTCAAGCGGCACCCCTTCTTCCGCACCGTCGACTGGGATGGGCTGTACAACATGGAGCCGCACCCAGACAACATCGACGTTGTCGGCACGCTCGGCCTGCCCGACCGTGGCCAGAAGCAGGCGATCAAGAAGCCGTCGGCCAACTCGGCGGCCGGCCGAGAGATTGCCGACGTGCTGTCGGCGGAAGACGAGGCGGGCGCCGCGCGCGGCAGCAAGCAAAACCTCTTCTCCCGCTTCTCCGCGGGGAAGAACAAGGTCAGCTCTATCGCTGGCTACTCCTTCACGTCCGTCCCCAAATCGTCGGATGTGCACCTGTCGCAGGTGCCCAGTGGTCTCTCCTCCGCCCCCGCCTCGGTGGCCACCTCGTCTGCCCGATCCACCCCACGGACGACGCTCAGCTCCGCGCCTGCCTCGTCCATGAGCCAGCCCGCCCCCCCCGCCAATCGGACAACGCCGTCGCCGCCGCCACCGCCGACGGCGGTCAAACCCGACTCGCTCCGCGAGGCGATGCTGGCGGCCAAGGACGCGCGCGGCCCCGCCGTGGGGGCGACGGCCCCGGTCGAGCGCTCGGCCAACCCGTCGGTGCCAGGGCGGTCGCCGACGCCCCCCACCGACGCGGCGCGCGTCAAGAGCGCTCGCTCGCCGACGCCTCCGGCGACAGACGAGGGCGGGCGGCCCGACACGGACCGCGTGCGGGGTCAGGATGCGCTCGTGCGCAACTCGAGCAATCGCCCGGGCACGGGTGTGGCCGCGGCGGCGGCGGCAGCGGCGGCGGCCGACCCGGCGTCGGGCAGCCGCCCGCGGCCGCCGACACCCCCCCCAATGCGGCGCGTGCCGTCTCGCCGCGCGCCTCTGCCCCCGAAGCCCGACGACGCCGGCGGCGCCGGCTTGGCGTACGCTCCCGCGTCGCCTCTGCCGGTGCGGGAGGAGCCCCTGCCCGCCGAATCCGCCACCCGCTCGGGGTGGGCGCAGCGGCAGGCCCCGGTCGAGGCGGCGCCTGCGCCTCCATCGACCGCCCCAACGGGCCGCCAGTGGAGCGACTTGCCGTCCTCTCAAGACGACGAGCTGTTGCGGCAGCAGGAGCTGCAACGGCGGCGGTTGGAGAAGCGCGCCGAGTTGGACAGCCGCCGCGCGGCGGCGGCTGCAGGGGCGTCTGCCGGCCGGGCGCCCGTGGAGCGGCCACCCCCGCCCCGCGACGCGCCGCCGCCCCGTGACGCGCCGGCGCCGGCGCCGATGCCCGTTGGTGACTACTACAACGCCGGCTCCTCGTCCCGCTCCGCCCACCCGCACGCCCTCCAATCGTCGGCATCGGTTCACCAGCCGGCTGGCTACGACAGCCGCGGCCGCCAATCCCCCGGCCTCCCATCCTCCTCCTCGGTCCGGCAGCTGCCGAGCGACGGCGGCCGGGGGATGCCCAACATTGACGACATCCGCGCGTTGGCGGCGCAGCTGTCGCGGGACCAGGGCGGGGGCGGCCGCCACGTCGCGCCGGCCTACGACACTCGCGGGGCGGCGGGCCAGGGGCATACGTCCTCCCGCTCTCGACGGGAGCCCCAACCCCATCCGTCTGCCTACTCGGGTGGCCGCGGGATGGAGGCGCGCACGCGGAGCGAGCGGCACACGCCCCGCCACCCGGACGGACCGGGGGTCGACGACAGCCGCAGCCGCGGGGGCCTCGCGCGCGTGACGAGCGTCGGTCCCGTATCGTCGTCGTCGCGGGGCACCCCGTACGTCGTCTCGCCGGGTAGCGGTGGCGGACGTAGCGGCGGCGGGGGCGGCGGCCGCGGCAGCGACCGCCCCGACGTGTCGGTGCGGACGGTGCCGGCGTCCAATGGGCTCGTGCGGGTGACGAGCGTCGGCCCGCTGCCGCGGCAGTCGCCGTCGACCAACGCGCTGTACGGCCGCACGTCGTCAAACAAGCACCAGAGTGTGCCGTTTGGGTCCCCGGCGGACGCGCTGAAAAAGTCCGCGTCGAGCCGCACTGCGGCGACACCGGCACCGGGGTCAACGTCGCAGCGGCGCCATTGGTAGGTCCCCCGGGGGGGAGGGGGGAGTAGCGCTTGTTTTGCTTGCGTCCATATCACTATTTCGCGCGCCCGCCTTGGGATGGAGGGGGTGGGAGGAGGGAGGGAAGGCGCCTCCTTTTGAGGAACACGCTGTACAGCTGTTCGATCTGCACAGTTTCTAGCACAACGCGTCACAGGAGGCACGCAACAGGCCACAAGCCAAGGTCAGCCACCCAACATGGCGCCCCCCTTCAAGTCGACCGTTCCGTGACGCTTTAGAGGCAGACGCACGTCAGCACAGCAGCGGGCGTCGCCGGTCTGAGGAAGAAAGGTGGAACAGTCACGCACAGATGGTCGCAGCGAGTAGAGCAGGACAGAGTGGATGGGGAGCAAACAACCCGGGAGAGGAGCGCGACGTACAGTCCCTGTACATCCTGTCACCCCCCGACACCTGCACCGCCGGCCTCACCGCCCCATATCCCCTTCTCCCCCGTCCTCTCCCCCCCCCGGCTTGCGCGCGACGATCGCGTAAAAGGGTTCCTCCAACGCCGCTTCCCGCCCGAGCCGCTGCAACTGCCGGTGCGTCACCGCCGCCTCCCGCGGCGCCGACACCGCCACCTCCTCCACCACCTCCAAGCCCGCACCGGCGGTCAGGTAGTGGCGCACGAGCGCCAACCGCCCCGCCGGGTCGGCCGACAACCACCCCGCGAGGGCCTTGTCGTAAAAAAGGGCGTCGGACCAGGCGACGATGGCCACCCCACCGGGCCGCAGCAGCCGCCCAAATTCCGCCATAACGCCCTCGGGGCGGGTCAGGTACGCAACGGTGGCGTTGCAGAGGAGAGCATCAAAGTAACCGGGGAGGTAGGGGAGGGCGGCCACCTCCCCGGGCGGCCAGCCGGCCGTCGCGGGCGGCGCACTGGCGGGCGCCGCGGCGTCCCCGTCTGGGCCCGCCCCACCAGTGCCCGCGCGGGCGGGCGCGCCCGCCGCCCCCGGCGCCGCGTTGAGGTCGAGGACCGCCCACGCGTCCAGGGCGGCGTTGCGGCCGAGCTCCACCGCGTTCATGCCGAGGCCCTCGACATAGGCCGGCGCCGCGGCACGCGGGAGGTAGCTGTCCCACGAGGCGCCAACGTCCAGAATTCGCTCCCCGCCCGCCAAGTGGCGGGCATACAAGGCGGTGAGGCGCTCGGCGTAGGGGGGGGTGACCGCAGGCAACAGGCGGGGGTGTTTGTAAAACGCCGCATCGGGCGCGGTGTTTTGCCGCAACCGCTGTGCGGGGGCGAGCAGGGGGGGGCGGCGCCCGGCGGGAGGGGGGGACGCCGGTGGCGGTGGTGGCGCGTCCGCGTCTTGCTGTTGACAGCAGGTGCGGCGGCCTGCAGAGCGGCGGACGGCGGCGGGTCGCCGCGCGCGCCGGGGGGGACCGGGCCGCGGCCGTGGCGGCAGCCGGGCGGCAACAGGGGTGAGAGCGACAAAGGCGGCAGCGGTTGAGACGGCCATGGTGGCGGGCAGAGGGCCGCCCAAAGGTCGTTCAGAGCGCAGGCACGGGGCTTGGAGGCGTGGTGGAGGCGAGCGGCTGGCCAGGTTGGCCAAGGCGATGGGCGGCTCCCCCCCAGATCAAAGCAGGCCCCCCTGTTGCGTCGACAGTGAAAGTGAAGGTCATGTGGCCAAGTCACAATTGATCCCTGGGAATCGACGACCGAGGCTCAATTTCTCCCGCGACCGGGACGCGTGGAAGCATCGGCGGCACGAACAGCGTCGAAAAGGGTACAGCGAGGCCTTCTGGGGTGAGTGCCACGATCCCGGTCCATCCCAGCCGCACACCTCGGCGAGTGCCGTGTCCCGGACCGAAGCTGTCGGGTGGCGCCAATCCCTGATTGCGGCACACACACTTCGGGCAGACGCACGTGGCCCGCGGCGGGGCCCTCCTCTCCGGGGGCCCTTGTATCGTGCGCACCCTGCTTCCTCGTTGTTTCTCGTGCGGGACGCCGCCCCTGCGTCTGCGTGTATTGACAGCCAGACTCAGATCGCGGTACTGTATTGCGGCGGCGGTCCCTGTCCAGCCGCGCGTCCCGCTCGCAGCACCTCTTTTATGAGTCGTAACGCACTCTTCATTGCTGCCACCCAGCTGCACTCCCGACGAGCCCTCCTCACTTGCATGCGACAGCTCTCCCACCACCTTCATCTTTGCCACCGCGTTCCTCCCGCACCGCCACCACTTCTCATTCACTCGCGATTCCACTTCTCCTCCCTACCCCCCTGTCACTAATCCCTTCTCTCCCCGCGCACCACCATGGTCGCCATGACCCTCGTTCCAGAGGCGCTGCCGCCGTCACCCACCAAGGATGACCCGTTGCGCCCCCCTTCCCACCTGGCCGCAGCTGCCAAGGCGCGGGGCGAGACCGACGCGGCCCGCTCCGCCGGCCTCGACGCCCTGCGGTCCCACCTGGCCACGTCGGCTGCCGCCGTGGCGACCCCTGCCCGTCACGGCCGCTTCCTCACCGCCCTGGCCGTGGACGTGCCCTTTCTCCTCGCCTTCCTCCGGTGGGCCCGCTTTAGCATCCCCGCCGCGACCGCTCGCCTCGACCGCTTTACCGCCTTTGTCGCGGCGCACCCCTCGTGGGCGGCCCGCCCGTCGACGGCCGAGGTGTCGGCGGTCCTCGGCGTCGGCGTCTTGTCCTTTACGCCGTGCACAGACGGACGCGGGCGGACGGTCGCGACACTCGCCGGCGGGGGGCTCGAGGCCCTCATCGCCCGCGTCGGCTTGGCGGCCATCAACCGCGTCGCGTTTTGGGCGTACGCCGCGCTGCTGCGTTCCCCGTCCGTGTCCATCGCGGGGGTGGTGCAGGTGCAACATTTGGCGGGCCTCGGGTGGGGCATCCTCGGCTCCCTCCGCTCTGCCAACGGTCTCGAGGGGTTGACAACCCTCACGTCGGTGCTGCCGCTGCGACTCGGGGGGATTGCCATGGTCGAAGCGCCGGCGGTGATGGGGCTCGCGTGGCGCCTCGTCCGCAAGGCGCTCTCCCCCAAGGTCCGCGCCCGCGTGCGGATGTTGCCGTCGATGGACCATTTGGCGCCCGACGTGGACGTGCGGTGCTTACCTGTGGCGCTGGGCGGCCAGTGCGCCGACGCCGCGGCCTACACTGTGGAGCTCGTCATGGCGGGCGTCGTCGCCACGCCGTGGATGGAGCTGCAGTGATGGGTGGACGAGTCGTGCCACGGACGGCGTCAGCCATCGTTCCGTTCGCCGTCCTCGGACGTCCTTTGCGACGCTCCCTGTCGCCAACGTCGCCTGTGCGCCTCGTTGCACCAGACGCCTTGGCGCCGTTGCTCCAGCCAGACGCTGCCGTTGACGCACCTACATGCACTCACCCGCAACGTTGCCACAGCGCCGGCTTGAACACGTTCCATCTAGGTCGCACCAACAACCGTCGCCATCTCCTCGTGATGGCGGCAACGGTGACTGTCGTTCGGACTGTCCCAGTCCTGACACTCCTGCTCGCCTCTGCCTTAGACGCCGGCGGGGGCAGTGCACATAGGTTCTCGCGTGGAGGAGGTGTGTGGGATCCGGCGCACATCACTGAAGTTTAGTGATTTGCACTGTGACACTGCCACACACTCTGTACAGAGTACCCAACAGCTGTTGGGCGATGTAGAAAGTACCCGTTTTGTAAATACGAGTGTCCAAGGTGCTTCTTTGATGGCAACCATCAAGTAGGCTGTCGGGCCCGTTGCTCGTGGGGCGACAACCGGACCAGGGTGGCTCACGGCGCCGAGTCTTGTGGGCCTCGCCGTCGCACCCCGCCCGTTACGCTCCCGCCGCAGCCGAGGCTGACAAGACCTCACTGTCTCCAGCCCAAACGGGCTTGCGAGGCCCCGCAGTCGCCATCGTCAGCTTTGACTAAGATTCCCAACGATTCCCCAACGAAGCAACCGTTGCGCCAACGAGCCAACGATTCTCG
>ENA-ORXR01002923-ORXR01002923.1-marine-metagenome-genome-assembly--contig:-NODE-2923-length-15741-cov-102.930924_pt1 | contig 15741 bp, 11 predicted proteins | sample MGYA00237866_ERZ511479 | MGnify/ENA metagenome assembly ERZ511479 | reverse complement strand
CATCAATATAATGATTTCGTGCAATCTATTTCATCTGGTACAGCTCAACCTGAGCGAGTCACCAAACGATTTGAAGCGATCAATGGCATTATTCAAGAAACACTAAATCAAGCATGATTACATCCATTCACCTGAAACAATTCAAATCACATAAAATTACAAATATAGAGTTAAACAATATTACTCTATTATGTGGTGAAAATGGTTCGGGTAAATCCTCTTTAATACAAAGTTTGCTTCTTTTGCGGCAATCTTTTCAGAAAAATAGATTAGATAAGGGTTTGAGTTTGAATAAGCCACTTTGTTATCTTGGCGATGGTAAAGATGTCATATTTACGTTTGCAGTGAATGACAAAATTCAGATTGCACTCAACCATCAAGATACTTCTTATGAATGGCTTTATGATGCTAAAGAACGGTTAAGCTCGGATTTCATTCCCAACCAGCAAAATACTAATATTTATTCTAATGATGACTTAAAAGAAATACCTATATTCAACAATTCATTTCAATACATAAGTGCCGGAAGATTAGCTAAATATGAATCAGATGATTATGCCGTTGAAAGTGAGCGACAGCTTTCCATAGAAGAAGGAAAAGCTGAATTGACTGCACATTTTTTAGATTATCACAAAAATGAAAATGTAATAGATGGTCTATTGCATCCGACTCAAAAAGAGGATAAATCGCTCATTGCACAAGCTACCGCATGGGAACAGGAAATCTGCAAAGGCGTAAAAATTCACCCTCAAAAAGTAGGCAATGGTTATGAAATTCGATATAGTTTTCCAACTAAAATAGGTCGAACATACGAATTCAGCACCCAAAACGTTGGCTTCGGTCTATCTTATGCTTTGCCTGTGATAGTTGCCATTCTATCCTCTAAACCCGGTTCTTTAATTATTATCGAAAATCCCGAAGCGCACTTACACCCTTACGGACAAGCAAAAATCGCCGAATTGATGTCACTCGCGGCACAAGCGGGCATACAAATTATTGCTGAAACCCATAGCGACCACATTATCAATGGCGTATTGGTACAAAATAAAAAATCTGTCATCGACAAGGAAAATATCAAAATTTGGTATTTCGATAGAAACGAAGAGCAAAACGCTTCTGAATTAACCGAAATAGAAATAACGGATAAGGGCAGAATCAAAAAAGCACCACCCGGATTTTTTGACCAAATCGGCAAAGACCTCCGCGTATTGATGAGCACAAACCCTTCGTAAATGGATAAATTCAAAGCTAAGGTATTTCTGCATTTTCTCACCGAAAATATTGACCGCCATATCACCACTGCGGACGAAGGTTTGGCTTTTATGGAATCCGTCTATATTTGTATTGACAGGGCTGATTGTGAGAAAGGTACGGAGTTGTTTTATCAAGGTTCAAATAAAGATTTGTTTCTCCAACAACTCATTCTAATTCAAGAATTTTCAGAAATAGGCAATTTTGGAACTATCCCTCCTGACGTTGCAATAAACATCCTTTTACAAGAAGCATCCGCAGAAAATTGGGAAGAAAATCTTCATTATACGTCTGATAAATGTGATTATCAAATAGTCCGTAATAAAGGTGGTCATCAATTTACCATAAATAATATTCCTGATGTCTTAAAGGAAATATACGAGCGGAAAATTGTGGATAATCAAAGCGAATACATCTTATTCAACCTTTATAATAACTTCATTATTAATGATATAAAAATAAGTATTTGTAAAATTTGTAATAATACGCCATCTGATTGCCAAGATGCTTTTCATATCAAAAACTTCAAAGAGTTAGACCAATGGTTGGATGAAAACAGAACGCCTCGAAGCTACAATTTTGAGGATTATCGCCATATTGAAGGACATCCTAAATATGTCAAAAACCCACCCAAGTCACCACTTTTAGGCGGACTCGGAGGAAGACAATATGCCGAAGAGTTATTACCTCATGCCGTAGGTGATAAAAAAGAAACTCAAAGACTTTATAATTTTGACGAAAAAAACGAGTGTTACATTCAATTTGAATATGAAGGTGACAATCCTGCCAATCAATATCACGGCTACCATCTTCTGAAACCCAAAACTCACGAGGTAGATGAAAAAGCCATAAGAGATATTCCTCAAAGAATCGTAAACATACTCGAATATCGCCAACGAAATAAGTAGCTCGAGAATAGCCTCTAAATATACGATTCATTCCACATAATTCCTATCGACTATCGACTAAAAACTGTCAACTAATTTCCCTATTTTTGCGCCATGTCAATGTCCTTACAACAACGCATCGAAGTACTCGCCGAATTGGGTCGCCGTTTAGGTGAACCCAACAAAAAATTAGACGAGATTATTCAAAAAACGTATCTACATCATAAATGGTCTACTACTGAAAACACCCAACTTGCGCTGCAAGCTATCCGCCAAGAATTTTTGGATAAAAACAAACTTCAAACATGGGCGGCACAATACAACGTCGCCGACCACCCGACCCCTAAAAAAGTGTGCATCATACTATCGGGCAACATTCCCTTTGAAGGCTTTCGGGACGTCCTCAACGTCTTTGTGGCAGGACATCAATCCATCATCAAACTTTCCGAAAAAGACGAACACCTGATTCCCTATCTTTTTACACTTATGCAGGAAATAAACCCCGATTCCACTAATTATTTTGAAGTCGTCGAACGCATAAAAGATGCTGATAACGTGATAGTTACAAACGTAGATGAGGCTACACGTTATTACAAAACTTATTTTGAAAAATATCCCAATATCATCCGAAAACGACTCACATCAGTCGCTATTTTGACGGGAAATGAAAGCGAAGAAGATTGGAAAAATTTGGGTATCGACGTGTTTCGTTTTTTTGGTTTGAGCAATAGAAATGTCTCCAAATTATACCTGCCCAAGGGCTACGACCTTGCGCCGCTATTAGAGTTTTGGAAACGATTCGAACACCTCATTCATCATAATAAATTTAAGAATAATTTTGACTATAATTATTCGCTAATTTTAATGAATGGTTTGCCCCACATTTCAAACGGAATCATATTGATGCAGGAAGCCGATGACATTTCAGCACGTACCGCCATGTTGTACTACGAATATTACGAAAACCTTGATGAAGTCGCACAGAAATTGCAAGCACATCAAGACGAAATACAATGTATCGTCACCAATCAATCCATCGAAAATCTAAACACCACTCCATTCGGACAGCCCCACTACCCCACCCTCGATGACTACCCCAACCGTATTGATACGATGAAGTTTTTGACAACACAGCCATAGTACACTTTAGCTTAAATAACAAGACCATTATTTCTATTTTTTCAGAACATTGTATCGAAAATTTCCTTTTAAGCCATAGTGTACTAGTGTATGCCTCCGCTACTCCACTACAATTTTTTCGCAAAAATACTGTCCGCCAATAATGACCTTGACAGTATATAAACCTTTAGAGAGGAGCGATACGTCAATTTCATTGCTGATGAGCTGAGTTTTAATTTGCTTTCCCATCGTATCGAAAACAAGTATCTTGTCTATTATTTGTTCATTGACATTGATGTATAATTTATCTTTTGCGGGATTAGGATAAATGTTGATATGAGGGCGTATATACTCTAAACTTGTTATATTTGAATAGCTAAATTTACCGCCAAAATCAACTTGTTTGAGTCGGTAGTAAGAGGTGTTTGAAAAGGGATTTTCATCTAAGTATGTGTAAGTGTGCGGCGTGTAGGTATTGCCTTGCCCGACTTGCCAGCCAACGCGCTCCCACTCTATGCCATCTTTGCTTTTTTGAATTTCAAAACCTGTATTGTTGGTTTCGGTTTCGGTTTGCCATGTGAGGATAACGACTTGGTCTTGGAGGCGAACTTGAAGGGGAAGCGACATTTCTACGGGCAGAAAACAGCTTTGTATAACTTCCATATCGTTATTACATCCGTCTGCATTGTCACTGATAGTAGCTACACCACCATTTTCAAGGTAATCGCATATTCCAAAAACATTACATGTATTTAACTGAGGATTATTAACTATAGTCAATTCACAGGCAATAGAAATTATGTTTTCTAAACCTATTAAATTATTCAAAGCATTATTATTAATAATACTCAATCTCTCAACAGAACTTATGACATTGAGTGGTGTTAAATCCATAACTACGTCCTCACTTGATTCTATGGTTAAATTCGCCACTGACAAGTCAGGATAATTAACAGCGAAATCATTAACATCTTGTTGGGAAGTCAGGGTAACAGCATCATAACCCAAAGGACAGGAACAATCAGCGAATGTGTTTAGGGAAATGTTGTTGATATACATTCCTTCTGCAACAGTCTCGTATTCAAACTCCGTAGTAAATTCATAAACATCGGTACGGGGCCAGTCGCTCTGCGTAAGCCAGTTTAAATCTAAAGGAACGTTAATATCCAAGACATTTAATGCAAGTGTTCCAATGTGTACCCATTCAGTTTCGATAAGTAAGCTGTAATTTCCGGAGAAGGGTACATCATACCCAACTAAAGAGTCCACAAGCGGGTCGGGTAGTATCGCGTGAGGACCGTAAAATCCAAAATCACCCTCAGTAGGCGCAATAATACCACCTATAGTTCCTTCACTTATAACTTCCATACCCTCTATCGCATTTGGGTTAAAGGAAAAATAATATCTCTGAAAAGCAATTCTAAATGTAGCATCAGGCGAAGACGCTCTTATATAAAGATTAGCAAGTATTTGATTCGTGCAACAATTACAACTTTCTAATTCTAATCGAACATCGTATTGTGCATTTTGAGCAAAACTAGTAGTACTTGTAAATATTACTAGCAATAATAAGGTAAATATTTTTTCCATGTTATTTATTTTTTTTGTTAATACTTTACCACAAAAATACAATATAAAACATCATCTTCGCAAATCAAATATTTTGTTTTACGGACTTTTCAACAGAAAAAATAAAACAATAATTAACTGGTTATCAGTATTTTAATTGAAAAAATTATATACTTTTAAAATCCACTAAAATAATTAAAACATTTCACCTCAAAAATCACACTTTTTTGCTTATAAAATAAGAATATTCAGGTCTCCATAAATCGTATTCAAACAATCATCAAGATGTGAAACACATTAGTATTTGTATTTATTCAATATTTTCAAAAAGTTAATATCATAAAATTATACGCTCAAATTTTGATGATTCTTAAAACTAAATTCTAAATTGAGCCAAATCGTCACATCAAGCAAAAAACCTAAGAACATGAGAAAAATAAAAACATACACACTACTTTTCACCACCACATTACTCCTAACCGCTTGCACACCCGACACTAAAATGAAAAACATCGAAATACAAGGACATCGCGGCGCACGCGGATACGCCCCTGAAAATACCTTACCGAGCTTTCTCAAAGCCCTCGAACTCGGTGTTGATGTACTCGAACTTGATGTCGTCATCTCTGCTGACAATCAAGTCATTGTATCGCACGAACCGTGGTTTAATCATAAAATCTGCACCAAACCGGACGGCACAGCATCCACCATAGAAGAGGAGGATGGTATTAATATCCTCGACCTCACTTCTGCCCAAATCAAACAATACGATTGCGGCAAACGCGGCAACCCAGACTACCCCGAACAAGCCCAAATAGCGGCTACAAAACCGCTTTTAAACGAAGTTTTTACTACCATAGAAAAGCGAGTAAAAGATGGTAAAAACGCTGAAATAAAATACAACATCGAAATAAAAAGCCGCCCAATTTGGGATGGTGTATTCACGCCGCCTCCGACGAAATTTACGCGATTGGTGTATGATGAAGTTGTAAAAGCGGGACTCAAAGAGCGTGTATGTATCCAGTCATTTGATGTACGTACTTTGCAGGAAATTCACAAAATAGATGCCTCTGTGACCACCGCCCTACTCATCTCGAATAACGACGGCATCGACCAAAATATCAAAGCACTCGGTTTCACGCCTACGATTTATAGTCCCAACCATTTTCTTTTAAATGCGGAAGAAATTCGTAAATTGCGCGATAAAAACATCCGCGTCATCCCCTGGACGGTCAATGAAAAACTACATATTCGACGCCTCATTGAGTGGGGTGTGGATGGTATTATTTCCGATTACCCTGATAGAGTGCAGGAAGTTTTAAATGAAATGTAAGTGAAAGAAATTAAATAACATGTGCCATTATACTCGTCTTTTTTCCGTCTAAGAATCCTTTGAAATCCTTATCCCGAATCGGGGTTCGGGACAGGCTGTAGCTAAGGCTATGTGCGGCTTTCAAAAAATCCTTAGACAAAAAAAATACTTCCCATTATGGGACATCTTATTTAATTTCTTTCACTAACGTAGCACACCGTAGCGTAATGCCTCTGGCTTTCGCCGCATTGGTTGGGCTATATGTATGTGACGAACGAGCTATAAGCATCGTTCTACGGACGCGGACTGAAAGTATCGCGCTATATCTTATAAATCTATGAAAATCAAAAAGTTATTAGTCGCTAATCGTGGAGAAATCGCCTTACGTGTCATGCGTACTGCGCGAGAAATGGGCATCAGTACGGTAGCCGTTTATTCGGAAGCAGACCGGCTTGCGCCACATGTACGTTATGCAGATGAAGCTGTTTGCCTCGGTCCGCCGCCATCGAATCAGTCCTATTTATTGGGCAAAAAAATCATTGAAGAGTCCTTACGCCTCGGGGTGGATGCGATACATCCGGGCTATGGTTTTTTAAGTGAAAACGCCGTTTTTGCAAAAGCTGTAAGCGAGGCAGGAATAATATTTGTCGGACCCGGCACACACGCCATAGAGGTCATGGGCAGCAAACTCGCTGCTAAAGATGCTGTAAAAGATTACGATATTCCGATGGTGCCGGGTATTGACCGTGCGGTTACGGATGCTAAAGAAGCCCAAGAAATCGCGGCAAAAATCGGTTTTCCTATCCTCATAAAAGCTTCTGCAGGCGGTGGTGGAAAGGGAATGCGAATAGTCGAAAATTCGGAGGAATTGCCGGAACAAATGCAACGAGCAGTGAGCGAAGCTACCTCTGCATTTGGTGATGGTTCTGTTTTTGTTGAAAAATATATTACTTCGCCACGCCATATCGAAATACAGGTTTTGGCAGACAATCACGGCAACGTCGTTCACCTATTTGAGCGTGAATGTAGCATTCAGCGTCGTCATCAAAAGGTCGTCGAAGAAGCGCCGTCGGTCATTCTCACACCCGAACTTCGCGCACGTATGGGCAAGAGTGCAGCCGATGTAGCACGGGCTTGCGGCTACTCTGGCGCAGGTACGGTAGAGTTTTTAGTGGATGCTAATTTGGATTATTATTTTCTGGAAATGAATACGCGACTCCAAGTAGAACACCCTGTTACTGAACTTATTACGGGTATTGATTTGGTACGGCAGCAAATTCTCGTGGCGCAAAACGAGCCACTTGCTTTTACTCAAGATGACCTCAAAATAGAAGGTCATGCCCTCGAATTGCGCGTTTATGCCGAAGACCCAAATAATAATTTTCTACCAAGTGTCGGCAAGCTCCAAACCTACCGCCCACCACGCGGACACGGCGTTCGAGTGGACGATGGATTTGAGGAAGGTATGGATATTCCGATTTATTATGATCCGATGATTTCGAAGCTCGTCACTTACGGCGAAAATCGCGAAGAAGCCATCAGCCGGATGCAACGCGCCATACGTGATTACGAAATTACAGGCGTGGAAACTACGCTGCCATTTGGTCAATTTGTGATGCAGCACGAGGCATTTGTTTCAGGGAAATTTGATACGCATTTTGTGAAAAATTACTTCGTAACCCAGACATTCCTGTCTGGAGAAGGTGAGGACAACCAAACAGAAATGTCTGGGTTATGCGAAGAGGAAGCAAAAGTAGCGGCTTTGCTGGCTACTCAAATTTTGAATCAAGCCAAACCAATCAACTCAAAAGCTGATTCAGCCCAATCAAAAGTGTCAAAATGGAAACGACGTAACACGATTTTTTAAATCGTAAAAATGGCGATATTCGATTAAAATAGTATAGTCGGCAGACGAAGTTTTTTATGAAAATTGGTAGTTTTAACGCTTAAATATGCTTCATTTATAACCAGAATTCGTCTGGCGACACTGGAATTTGTAAAACGATTTCGTAAATCGTAGAAACATTCAACATGAAAAAGTTTGAATATCAAGTAGTACGTACTAAGACCATTAGCCTGATGAAATACAAGTATGATTTTGAAAAAATGGAAGCTATGTTGACAGGTTTTGGTTTGAAAGGCTGGGAATTGACAAATGTCGTTCAAGATACCGGCACGGATGGTAGAAAATATTTAATACTTTTTCTCAAAAGGGAAATTCAAAACGTATAGTAGTGTTGTGGTGTTGAAGTCTCGTTGTGTTGTGGCACGTACACAAACATTTTCATTTTTTCAGATTTCCCCCATCTTCTCCAACAACCATTTCTTATCATTTACCGATGCGAAACCCTCAATTTTTTCGCCTAATCGGGTGGCATCTGTTTTATTAATATCGTGTTTGATTTTGTAAAGCCCTTTGGCGGCATAGAGGAAATTGCCCCATGCTTTTTTGTCTTGAGTCGAGAGTCTTTTATGAAGTCTGACAGCTTGTATGGCGGTGTCAAATCGTTGGAGGGTGGCTTCGCTGTATTCTCTGTCGAGTTCGTAACAGGCTTTGAGTTCTATCATGCGACAATTGACATCATAAGTCGGATTGATGCTGTGTACACGGATGCAATGATGAATGACTTGCTTGTAGTTTTTCTGGTGAAATTCGATGACTGCACTATTAAAATGAAAGGTCTGTTCTCGCACCTCCGCCCTGGTAAATACTTGATATTTTTCAAGCATATTTTTCGCCCATTCAAATTCGCCTACACGACATGCTGCTGAAATGATGTTTTTCAAAAAACTGACCTGAATAAAATTATTATTTACCAACAAATCTTCTCGCGCCATAATCTTAAAAATTTCAAAACTGTGCCGATAATATTCCTCCTTGCCTTCTTTGGTGCGGCGAGCGCAAAACGAGGCAGCAAGTATGTAAAAATCAATCAAATTATTTCTTGGAATCATCATCTTATTTACGGCAATCAAATCCAGTAAATCACGATATGCCTCCCCGTTATTGTGCTGTATCATATCAATAGCCAACTGATAACTTCTAATCAGAGGATGTGCTGCGTATTGCGGTAAATGAGCCAAGCCCAAAACCATATTAAAACGCTCAGAATCATAGGGTTTAGTATTAGCAGATGCGCTCATAAGAGATAGCGTTGTCAGGTGATATTCCAACTGTTGAATCAAATAATAGGTATCAAAATTAAAGGCTAATTCCGGCAAATTATCCTGCTTTAGTATCTTTCCTTGTTGGTACAAAAAGTCTAAAATCACCTGCTCCGCTTGCATAGCTTCAAAGTAATAGTCACTACCTTTTTCAGACTGTTGGTCAAGGGTTCTTTTTTGCTTTCTGATACTTTTTTCAAGGGTATAAAATTGTTTTTTCTCCAATAATTTTTTGTGCAGTAAAATGTGCTGATACGTTTCGTTTTCCCTTAATGCTTCGACCATTAAAAACTGTTTTACCGCATCGGTCAGTAAGGCAATTTTAGCCGTTAGATAGGCTTTTTGTTTGTCATCTAAGGGTGCACCCACAGCACCATTCGGCAAAATATAATTATACATTTTCAATCGTAAAGCATCATCCAAACCAGTTTTAAAATGATGTTTTTTAATATATTTTTTAAAGTATAAAAATAGCCGTTCCACCGCTTTATCAGTATTGAAATATTTATTTTGAAGGAAATATTCAATTCTTTTCATTTCATTCTTCGACAAACCTTCTAATAATTTCATTATAATTGACCTCATTTTATATGCTAATTTTTATTATTATTTTATATTTAAAAAACTAATTATCAAATAATTATAATCAACTTAAAAGCTAATTAAATTATTTTAATCATAAAAATACATAAATAACTCATTATAACCAAATGAAACCTAACGTACAAATGAATGAAATAGTATCTATCTTTGGAGTACTAAAAAAGCACATTGTTTCTGAATATCCACACCTACCCCTTTAAATCAATTTATTTTGTTGATAATGACGAGTTGAAACATTTATAACGAACGACGCAAAAATAAATTCAGGTTTTGACTTATTCTTTTCTCCTTTTTCTTCGTTATGAAAATCCTTGCGTAGCTTGGCTATGCGCGGTTTTCATGCCTTGAAAAAGAAAAAAATAGCGGCGTCAAAAAACTTAATTTACTTATGCCTCGTTCCTAATTAATAATTAAAAAATCAGAAACATACATTATGAAATTGAAAGCTGTACTTGCTATCTTTTCTGCTTTAATATACACTTGCACCACCTACGGACAAGACCTCTCCGAAGGCTTGTCTGTTATCAATGATACGAGTGATTATTCGCAGCAAGCCAAAGCCAAACCCGCCTATCTTGATACCATTATCGACCCTTCATTTGGTACGGTCATTCGACGCATTACGGATATAGGCTCAGGCAGTGCAATCGTTCCCTTGCATAGCTCTATTCAAGCCTGGAATACAGATGAATCTATGATGATTCTCTATGACCAAAGCAATTCCGTACACCAACTTTTACATGGCAAATACTATTACTTTATAAGAAATTTAGATGACATTCAACCCGATGATATTGAGGAGCTTTTCTGGGATTTTGATGAGCCGGAGATATTGTATTATTTGGAGGACATGACCGACGATTTTATCCGATACAATGTGGTCACTCAATCAAAAGAAGTTTTAGTCAATTTGGATGATATAGTAGCAGATTGTACGGGGGCAATCAGCATGGGCAATGCCGTACAAATGATGTCTTGGGATTCGGATGTCGTTGGTTTTCGATGCAATAATGACGCTACATACTCATATCGGATTTCTACGGGTGAATTGACGGAATTTGTTATCGAAGATGTAAATTGGGAAGCACCAATGCCAGCCCCAAGCGGTAATTTATTTTATCATCAAACAAATGTATATAATTCGGACGGTAGTTTGCACCTGACACTCAACGAAAATGAGAGCGAAAATTCTTGCCTCGGCAAACTACCCAATGGCGACGATGCCCGTTTTACAGTCACTTTCTCCCAAAGTCCCGACGGTGGATGTGAAGGAAATATTGTCGCACATAACCTCGTGACGGGCGAGTGTTTTGAGGTCATTGGTGAAGGGCAAGGCTACCTTCCCTCACAGATCGGCACAGATATATCTGCGCTCGCACACAAGAACACGGAAGGCGGTTGGTTGGCAGCTTCGATAGCAGGATTCGACCAAGACGGGCAATCGCTGCTCGATCAGGAAATCGTCATCGCCAAAGCCGAACAAGGCGATATAAAGGTATGCAGAATCGCACATCACAGAGGCGATAGAGATGAGTTTGACCCATGGGGAGCACCTCGTGCTACCATCAGCCCCAGCGGAACGCGGGTCTTATTTGCTTCCGATTGGAGTGGTGTAGACGACGGACAATCCGTTGAGTGTTATGTAGTTGAGTTGCCTACTTATGGGTCTTTATTGGCGCAGAGCGACCCACCCGTCTATCCCGGCGATTGCAATATGGACGGGCAAGTGTCGGCAGATGACGCGATTTATATCAACTTGGCACTCGGTAGCTCACTACTGCCTCGCCCCAATGCAAGTACAGATTGGATACCACAACTCGCCTACGATTCGGGCGATAGCATACAAGGTATAGATTTAAAATATATAGATGCCGACGGAAATGGCTTGATTGACACGCTGGATTTGGCGGTAATTGTGCAAAATTTTGATAATGCACACACTGAAGGTATTGCCACAGCAGTAGGTACAGTGTTGATTGACCCCACAAATTTCACCTACGAAAGTACTCAAAACGGCACCTTTATGACACATCGATACACCTATCATTTTGAGAAAGTTGATATGACTTCTTCGGTGTATGGTAGTAGCCTGAGTTTTGATTACGATGAATTTGAATCGGTGGTGAGTATTGAAGTGATGGAGGAAAACATGTCTCCTGATGTCAATGTATTATTCACTCATAATGACACTACAAGCAAAGATTTTTATGTCGTCAATCAATTGATTGATATTGACGAGTATGATATGGAAATCGTCATTATTGAGGATATGGCGAGTACTATGACTGAATTAAATATGCCAGATAATGGTATTAGTCTCAGAGCAAATGACACCCCTGAATTTCATCTCAACAATCAAATTATTGTGAATGAGGAAGGCGAAAAATTTCAAGTGGAACACCCGCTCGTCACTTACACCCTTCCGACAGAAACAACAGCCCCGTTTCGCCTCGCTCCAACCTTACTCACTCCCGGTAATCCGATATTTATTCATGCTGATGTGCAGGCAAAAATACACATTCAATTTATCGACATACAAGGAAAAATACATCATCAATTTAGCCAACAATTACAAACGGGCAATAACATGCTAACAGACGCATCCGCCCAACTACCAAAAGGCATGTATTTCGTCCGAATCATTGACGGGGATAATTATTTTTATACATACAAAATTGTAATTATTTAATTTGAAAAGGCTACTCAAATGAAAGCATCCCGTTGAGGATGCTTTCATTTCCCCTCAATACGTTTCCGATTATTCTCCCCACACAAAATTTCGTTTTTACTCGGTTTGGAAGTCTTGAAAAAGACCTTCCCTGTGCGAGCTATGCCTCCGTACAGGTAACTTCACAGGCTGTCCGCGAACTCCGTAATGACTGCTTTAGATGTCAAGTAAATAATTATTTTAATTTTTAATTAACATTAAAACAATATTTTACAAATATTTATATAACCCACTTGACAGCTAAAGCAGTCATTACGGTACTCCTCCAAAAGCGACAAATTCAATGAATTATTATTACTAAAAAAACATGCAAATACTATGTTTGCAAATAAATACATTATTCAATTTTACATTTAATAATTATTTATAATTTTATTATTAAACTATAAAAAATAAATATTATGAAATTAAAAACAGTGATTATCATGCTGTTTTGCGCTGCATTTATGCAGGCGCAAGACCTTTCTTCCGGCTTGCAAGTCGTCAACGACTTAGGCAATTATCCGATGCAAAACGTATCCAAACCTGCCTATTTGGATAGCTATGTTGACCCTTCGTTTGGCACTACGATTCGCCGGATTTCGAATGTCGGAAATGGCGGAACTGTCAAGCCGATGTACAGCACTATTCAGGCTTGGAATGCCGACGAATCGTACATGATTTTGTACGAACGCAACGCAGGACACCAACTCCTCAATGGCATGACCTATGAATTTATTCGCTACTTGGATGATATTCGTCCTGATGATATTGAGCAAATATTTTGGGATTTTGACGACCCGAATATTTTTTATTATTTAGAATCCGGCAGCGATGATTTTATACGGTATAATGTCAATACTAGCACCAAAGAAGTTATTGTAAATTTGGATGACATTACGACAAATTGCAATGGGTCGATTAGCATGGGCAATGACGTACAAATGATGTCTTGGGATTCGGATGTGATTGGTTTTAGATGCAATAATGACCGGGTGTATTCTTACACAATTTCTACAGGAGCATTACGCGAATTTAATGTTGATAATGTAAATTACACTGCCCCCATGCCCGGACCAAGTGGCGATCGTTTTTATCACCGTAGAGATATTTATGGTGCGAATGGCAATTACCAACGCAGACTCAACGAAAGTAATATCGAACACTCTTGTATCGGCAAACTTGCCAATGGAGATGACGGTCATTTTGCCGTAGCTTTTTCGGCGGCTCCCAACGGTAGCTGCATGGGCAATATCGTCCAACACAATATGCGAACGGGCGCGTGTACGCCTTTGATTAGTGAAGACCAAGGCTATCCTTATCCAAAATCAGGCACGCACATATCTGCACTCGCGCACAAAAATACGCAGGGTGGTTGGGTCGCTGCCTCCATGGTTGGTTTTCAAGAAGACGGGCAGTCGCTACTTGACCAAGAACTCGTATTGGCAAGAGCTGACGCGCAAGGCAATGTCACCGTATGCCGAATCGGACACCACAGAAGCGATGAAAATGAGTTCGATTATTTCGGCGAACCACACGCTTCGATTAGTCCGACAGGTACGCGCGTGATTTTCGCTTCCGATTGGAGTGGCTCACAAGACGGACAGTCCATAGATACGTATGTCGTGGAGCTTCCGAGCTTCAACTCGAGTTTCAGTTGCAATGACGGCATACGAAACGGCAGCGAAACAGGCACAGACTGTGGTGGAAACTGCTCGCCTTGCCCAACGAATGATTATTGTACAGCACAAGGAAGTGACACAGATTACGAATATATACAAAATGTAACCGTTGCAGGCATCAATAATACTTCTTCCGGTAATAATGGTGGTTATACCGATTTCACTGCACAAGTCGGTACAGTTAGTGCTGGCGAAACCTACGCTATCAACTTGACACCAGGCTTTCCAGGAACCATATATAATGAAAATTGGAGGGTTTGGATAGACTTCAACCGCGACGGAGATTTTACCGACTCCGGCGAGCAATTACTCTCCGAAAGTGGAAATTCTACTATCAATTCGAGCATTACTATTCCTTCCTCCGTATCAAGTGGCACAACAAGAATGCGGGTCAGCATGAAATGGAATGGTACACCTACACCTTGTGAAACTTTCGACTATGGCGAAATCGAAGATTACAGCATTAGTATTGGTGGTGCCGGTTGCAATGTCGGTGCGTCTTGTAATGATAATAATATTTGTACGGTAAGTGATGTCTATGATGCAAATTGCAACTGTATCGGTACATTCCTTGATTCGGATAACGACGGTATTTGTAATGCCAATGATGAATGCCCGAACGACCCGAACAATACTTGCAACAACTCCTCCTACTGCACATCGCAAGGCAATGACACTAGCCTCGAATATATAGAACGTATCACTTTTGCAGGCATCAACAATACCTCTGGCAATGACGGCGGCTATGTAGATTACACCGCACAAGTCGCTAATATCAATGCCGGACAAGAGCATGCCATCAGTTTAGCTCCCGGCTTTACGGGCAATAAGCGTAACGTAACGTGGAGAGTTTGGATAGATTTCAATCAAGACGGAGATTTTGACGACTCTCGCGAGCGAGTAATCATGCAGGCAGGAAATCATACAATTAATGTTAATATATATGTTCCCGTATCCTCCATTGCATTAAGCGGACAGACAAGAATGCGAGTCAGTATGAAATATGGTGTTGCACCCGATATTTGCGAAACCTTCCAATATGGCGAAGTCGAAGATTATACCGTAAATATCTCGAATGGCAATAAAATCGCTGACGAAACCGCACTCAATATTCGCAATTATCCCAACCCCTTTAATGATTATGCCAATATCGAATTTAACATATTAAAAGATAGTCCTGTCACCTTAAAAATCTATGACCTCACAGGCAGACAAATTACTACGCTGTTGGATAATGAACTGAAAATAGCGGGCGAACATCGTATTAGATTTGACGGTAGCGAACATCCTTCCGGGATGTATATCTACACCCTACAAGTAGGCGAATACACCGCTACGGGCAAGATGAATATTATAAAATAATATAAATAAAAATGGTTCTTTGACAAATCCCGTGATTGTTTGTTTTTCTGCCTCGCGATTGTTCGTCCCTTGCGTAAGGGATAG
>ENA-ORXR01002919-ORXR01002919.1-marine-metagenome-genome-assembly--contig:-NODE-2919-length-15754-cov-126.776807_pt1 | contig 15754 bp, 13 predicted proteins | sample MGYA00237866_ERZ511479 | MGnify/ENA metagenome assembly ERZ511479 | reverse complement strand
TTCTTCCACTGCCACCTGCTGTACCACATGGATGCGGGGATGGCACGGGTGGTAAGTTATCGGGAATTGGGCAAAGATCATGTTCCTTCGCTCGATCCCAAACTCATTAACCCCGCGTTTTCAATGGTCGCGGGTACGGTACAGACGCATATGTCCATGGGGTCGGCCCGCATCATGAAAGGGCGCTACGATGCTTACGCAGGGTGGGACGTAGGGTACCACGACCATGACGAATACGAGGTCGATCTTGGACTTCGCCGCTACATCGACCCCAACCGGTCTGTGTTTGGCGGATATCGACTGACGAACGAGGACGAGGCTGAGAATCGTGCTTTTGCCGGTTTGTACTACCGGCTTCCCTATCTCGTGGACAGCACGCTCTCCGTGGATAGCGAGGGAGATGCAAGAGCCACGTTAGGAAAGGAATTCAGGCTCACAGGCCGGTTGGCTTGGGATACGGAAGTCCGATACGACACGAATTCCGAATGGGAATGGGCAACCGGCCTCGCCTACCGCCTAAACAAGCCCTTCTCCATGGTGGGAAGCTACCACTCTGTACACGGGGCCGGACTCGGCCTCGGATTCCAATTTTAACCTCATCCATCCAAAAAGGACCCCCATGAAAACAATGAAACGCAAAACCCTCATTCTCGCTCTGATCGCCGCACCGCTCCTGTTAGCTGGTTGCGCGACTCCAAACCCATCTGGCGGAACAACCAAGTCTGCCGTGAAGCCCTATCCGCTCGATGAGTGTATCGTCACAGGAAACGAACTTGGGAGTATGGGTGACCCCATCACCATCGTTCATGAAGGCCAAGAGGTGAAGTTCTGTTGTGCCCCTTGCGAGAAGAAGTTTATCGCCAACCCTGAGAAGTATCTCAAGCGTTTGAACGGCGAGTAACCCTCTGATTGCTTCCCCATTCTCGTGAGGCCCCTTGGCATTTCACATCCAAGTCAGGTGCAAAGTTTCAAGGCCCTTGGGTAAAATTTGGGTAAAGGGAAAAGGGCGGAGGCTGAAAACCCTTTAGAGCAAGGGGTTTTCAGCCTCCATAATGGTGGAGGCGGGGGGAGTCGAACCCCCGTCCGAGAATATATTACTCAAGACGTCTACGTGCGTATCCGAACTGTTAAATCTCACGCTTGCCACCGACAATCGGCCAACTGTGACAAGCGCCAGTCCCGCGTAAAGTCTCACTCCGCAACCCGGCACTCAGCGTTGGAGCCAGCCTGTTAAAGTCGATGCTGCCACTCCCTAACAGGCGTCAGGAGCAGCAACAGGTTACCTAATGTTAGGCAGCCAGTGCGAATTGTGTATCTGCACTTATAAGTGTTTCCGGTTTTTTAACGAGGCCAACCGAAAATCCTCGGCACGCAATCCCGAATTCAACAAACCCGTCGAAACCGGAACGCCCCCACATAAAGTGGGTTACGATCATTCGTACATCTGTTTGGTCGTCTGGCAAGGGTGATTCATTCGGAACTTCACTCGGAAACCGCTTCCATTTTTCGGTTCGGCCCGCAAAAACAGGCATGTCCGTTCTTCGCTTTATCATTCGCCGAAAATTTCAACTCACGTCTCGGGGTGGAGCGGATAGGGTCATTCGCAAGGAGGCGTCGCGTTCGGTGGCGCTGGCGCGCGAGCTCGGTCCTGAACTCGCGGTGCGTTCGGTGAAGGTCCCGAAGATGCCTGGCGTCGACGAGGACATGCGTGAGTGGTCGGTGATCGAGACGCTCGAGCACAACCGGATTGTGAACGGGATGATGATGCGGGTGTTCGACCACTTGGCCAACGACGCGCCGGTGCCGCCGAAGGTGGACACGAAACGCGATGTGATGCCGGTGGGCGAACTCGGCTTCGACGCGGTGCTCGATGGGTTTGAACAATCGGTGTCCGCCTTTTTAGCGGCGACGAACAAACCCGAACGAACGCGCGGCACAGAGCGGCGGCCTCATCCGCTGTTCGGTTCGTTCGACGCGCATATGTGGCATTGCATGATGGGCTTCCATCTCATGGTCCACCGGCGTCAGATGGCTGCGGGTGCTAAATTGCTGCGGAGCAAGACGTAGGGCGCCGGGGTCGGGATGTTTTTTCGTCCACTACTTCTTCTGCTGCTCCTGTCACTGGTTGGCGCGGCGGATCCGTCGACGTGGAAGCCTCTGCCGTTTTCCGGTGCTTTTGGATTTGTCGAAGGCAGCAAGTCTGGGGCGACCGTCCGTGTGCCGCCGTGCTTCGAGGAGGCCCGGCCGTTTAGCGATGGCTTAGCAGCCGTGCAACTGTTCGACCGATGGGGCTATCTCAATCAGACTGGCCGCTTTGTCATTCCGCCCCGCTATGTAACTAACTAACTATCTAATTACTCGAACGCCCGAAGAACGAGTCTACCTACTTGTAACCGGCTACCGGCTGTTGGCTACCGGCTGGCTACTTACTTAATCGACATCAGTTCAACGTCGAACACCAGCACGCTGTTCGGCGGGATACGCGGCGGGCTGCCGCGTTCGCCGTAGGCGAGGTCGCCGGGGACGAACAGGGTCCAGCGCGAGCCAACGGGCATCAGTTGCAGGGCTTCGGTCCAGCCGGCGATGACGCCGTTCACAGGAAAGGTGGCGGGGGTGCCGCGGTCACGCGAACTGTCGAACTTGGTGCCGTCGATCAAGGTACCGGTGTAATGCACCTCGACCGTGTCGGTGGCTTTGGGCTTGGCACCCTCACCCGCAGTGACGACTTTGTATTGCAGTCCGGACACGAGTTGTACGATATCGGCATCGTTCTTGGCGTTGTTGGCGAGAAATTCTTTGCCGGCTTTCATGCTTTCCGCTTGGGCAGCTTTGGACGCGGTCTCTTGGAAGGCCATGAACGCGTCGCGTCCCTCCGCGTCGGTCATCGCGGCCTCTTTGCCTTCGAGTTGGTCGCGCAAGGCGCGCACAAACAAATCGATGTCGAGTTGCTTGGCGATCGGCGCGATGTTGCGGCCGACGTTCATGCCAAACGCGTAACTGCCTTTTTGCTGTTCGGTCTCGAGGGTCAGCGGGGTGGCGGGGGTGGCGGGGGCGGCGGGGGTGGCGGGGGTGGCGGGGACAGCGGGCGCGGCGGGGACAGCGGGTCCGGGCTGGGCGAACGCGGGCAGCACGAGCAGGGCGGCGAGAGGAATGGCGAGGAGCAGAGGGAGTCGTTTCATGAGAATTTGTGGTCGAGGAATTTAATGCGAACTAGGCACACTGCGTGCAAATAGCCAGAGAAAGGCGGGGGGAATTCCCAGCCACCGCTTGCAATGGACGGACCCCAAAGTGTAGGATTTCTTTCCGCAATTGTAAGCTCGTATCAGTCATGCGCACCCGTTGCCGATTGTATATAATTCAGACATACTGCACTTTAGAAAACACCAGAAGGAATCACGCACATGATCGAACCATCCCGCAGAGAATTCATCGGGGGCGCAGCCGCCGCCACCGCTACCGCCACTGCCGCCGCCCTGACCGTGGCTCAGAGCGCCCACGCCCAAGCCAGTGGCGAACTAAAAGTCGCCCTCGTCGGTTGTGGTGGTCGCGGAACCGGCGCAGTCGCCCAGCACCTGCTCAACGACGGCGTGAAACTCGTCGCCATGGCCGACGCCTTCGAAGACAAGGTCAACGGCGCGCATAACAACCTCAACAAGAAGTTCAAAGAGAAGATGGACGTGCCGAAAGAGAAACGCTTCTTCGGCTTCGACGCCTATAAAGAAGCGATCGACCTTGCCGACGTCGTGATCCTCGCTACCTCCCCGGGCTTCCGTCCGCTGCATTTCGAGTACGCCATCAAGCAAGGCAAGCACGTCTTTATGGAGAAGCCGGTCGCTACCGACATGCCTGGTATCCGCAAAGTTCTCGCCGCCGCCAAGATGGCCGACGAGAAGGGCCTCAAGGTTGTGGTCGGACTTCAGCGCCGCTATCAGAAAAGCTACATGGACGCTTACGCGGCCGTGAAGGATGGCGCCATCGGTCAAATTATCTCTGGCCACGTGCAGTGGAACGGCGGCGGCGTCTGGGTGCGTCCGCGCCAAGACGACCAAACCGAGATGCAATATCAGATGCGCAACTGGTACTACTTCAACTGGCTCTGCGGTGACCACATCACCGAACAGCACGTGCACAACCTCGACGTCGCCAACTGGTTTATCGGCGAAGTGCCGATCTCGGCCGAGGGCATGGGCGGACGTGAAGTTCGCAACGGCATCGACAACGGCGAAATCTACGACCACCACTTCGTCAAGTACCACTACAAGTCCGGTGCGATTGTCAGCAGCCAGTGCCGCCACATCAAAGGCTGCCACAACGGCGTCTACGAATATCTGGCTGGCACCAAAGGCCACGGTCGCGTCGGCAAGTTCAAGACGTGGTCCGGCGAGAACATCGCGAATGGCGACGGCGGCGAAGTAGAGTACAAGAACCCCTACGAGGAGGAGCACTTCCGCCTCATTCGAGCGATCCGCAACGACGAGCCGCTGAACAACGCCTACTACGGCGCCACCAGCACCGCCACCTCCATCATCGGCCGACTCGCCACCTACTCCGGCAAACTGGTGAAGATGGAAGATGCGTTGAAGAGTGAGATCAGCTTGATGCCCGACGACTTCGCCTGGGACGCCCCCGCCCCGGTGGTGCCCGACGATAACGGTTATTACCCGATCGCCGTGCCCGGCAAGTTCAAGCCGGTCTGATCCCAAGCTTGGAACGAATCACGAAAACGTCTCCGTTCGGAGACGTTTTTTTTATATCATGACGACCCATTCGACAACATTCCGACAGTGGGTGACGAGTCACCTGAATCTGATTACGCATCTGGTTCCCTTTGTCCTTACCGGCTTCGCCTTGGCGGGCTTTTTCATGTGGTTCGCACTGACCGAGCAGCCGCCGAACTGGGCTGGGGCCGTTGCGGCCTATCTCGGGTTCGGCCTCTTTGTTTTCGGGGCCTCCAGTGTCTACCATTCCCGGGAGGGGCAGCCCGACTACAAGTGGTTCGACGAACTCGACCACACCGCCATCCACGTGCTGATCGCCGGCACGGGGACCTTCCACATGACGGTGCTGCCGTTCATCAACGAACATCTGGTGCCACGTATTCTGATTTACCTATGGTTCGTTGCCGCTGTCGGCATTGTCATGCGCTGGGTTTGGCATCCTTTGAACGACGACATAAAGAGTCGAACACAGTACGGCATTTATATCCTCATGGGAATTTCGGCCGCGTTCGCGATTGAGTGGGACGCGGTTGGTTTCTGGAATAACTCAGCCATGCAGATGACCGTCGCGAGTTTAGTGACCTACGCAGTGGCTGCCATATTTTTCATCGCCGCTGGCAATAAGGAGAGCCGAGCCAAGCGCGCCGGAGCAAATGAGGAGGAGGCCCATGCGGCCGGCATTCGCTACCACGCGGTGTGGCATAGCGGAACGTTCCTCGCCTATGGCCTAGGCGGACTGGCGGCGCTCGTCTAGCGCCTAGCTAGCTAGCTACCGGCTACGAACGACCGGCTCCTACCTACCGACTACTACTGCATTCTGAACCACTTCGCCAATGTACGGCAGTTCGCGGTAGTGGTTGTCGTAGTCAAGACCGTAACCGACCACGAACGTATCCTCGATGGTGAAGCCGACATAGTCGGCGTGGATGTCGACCAGACGACGCGAGGGTTTGTCGAGCAGGACACAGGTTTGAACGATGTCCGCGCCTTTGTTGCGCAGATGCTTCACCGCGAACGAGAGGGTGCGTCCGGTGTCGAGAATGTCGTCGACCAGCAGCACATGTGCACCACGGAGATCGACGCTGACGTCTTTGATCATGCGCGGCACGCCAGTGCTTTCGGTGCCGCCGTGATAACTCTCGAGGGTCATGAAATCGATCTTCGGACGACGTTCAAGCCGGTCAAGTTCGCGCACGAGATCGGCGAGGAACACGAAGCTGCCGCGCAAGACCCCCACCATGACAAAATTAGTTTGGCAATCGTTGCCCCCCATCTCGTCCACCACCGCGGCGATGCGGCGGGCAATTTCATCGGCTTCAAATAGGCTCTTGATGGTGTATTCCATAGTCATCGCTGTCAGAGGCCGTGGCGAAAAGCAAGCGAGGTATCTGCTTGCCTGACCGCCTGCACGACGTATTTATCAGCCCGATGAAATCCCCAGAAGCCCACCCCGCTCACTCCTCTCACCCCGCCCACCCCGCTCACCCCGCTCACTCCGCTCACCCCGCTCAGCCCGCTCACCCCGCTCACTCCGCTCAGCCCGCTCACTCCGCCTTCTCCATCCGACCGGTCGCCGTCTTGCTGATGGCCGGATTTCTGGCCTTTCTATTTGCGGGCATGGGCTGCGTTGATTCCTCCTCGTCGAGTTCGGACTTCATACGCAACGTCAGTGTCGACTACACCGGCATCTATACCGGCACCGGCGATAATCTGGTCTCGCAGAACTCGGGGGAGCCGATCAACACACTGAACCTCGTTCAGTCTGGCAGTGGGCTCGAGGCCTTCGACAACAACGGCAATCTCTGGCGCGGCGACCTTAGCCGCGTGAACGCAGATTCTAGTTCCTCGTTCCGACTCGACGGACAGACCACCTCCGGCGTCGCCGCCCAGATCGTCGGCACCCTCAGCGGCGAAGACACCACCGGTTCGATGACCGGCACCTATATTGAAGACGGGGTGTTCGGCATCGTTTCTGCCACCGCCGATATCGCCGAGGTCACTACCAACACCGCCACCGGCGCTCTTTCAATCTCCCCCACCGGCGACCAAACCCTGACCACCGGCGAGACCCGCCAGTTCACCGCGAGCGGCGGCGGCAATGCCGCGAACAGCATCATGTGGACCTTGAGCAACAACGGCATTGGCCGCCTTTCGAGCACCACCGGAACCACCGTGACCTACACCGCCGCAGGTGCCGGAACCCAAACCATCACCGCCACCATCGGCACCCAGACGGATTCCACCAGCATCAGCCAATCCGGCAGCAACCTCGGTCTTAATAATGGCCTCAACAATGGCCTCAACGGCCTCAACGCGGGTGGCCTCCAATTCTAAGCCTGAAGCCAATGATGTTGATTTGTCCGAGTGGACTTTAACTCTCCGAAAATTCGAGGACGTATTTCCTCAGGAGAATTTTCGTTCCTTGAAGTCCTATTTTTCCTCCTCGCCGAAGAGCTGAGTGGATTGGCACATCCCAACGATCCTCAATGCTGCTGTTCGTCGCTGGACACCCTGCGGACGATGCGCAGGTGCCCGTGATCGGCAAGAAACCGCTCGACGAAATTGCCCGTTTCTTCGAAGCGTAGACCTTCGGTCGGGAGTCAATCAGTAATCGGTCATCTCCGCTTAGCGGACGGTGAATTTCGGCCGTTCGATTTTCTTCTCGCCCGAGTCGTACAAGGTCGGACTGCGCCAGTTGGCCAGTTCATCGGCAACGGCTTTGACAATTAGGTCATCGAGGTTGTTCTTCTTTTTTGGCTGCTTCACCTCGTGCTCGGACGTGCCGGCCTTTCCCCCGGCCCCGCCCGCGCCATAGGTGATGTAGAGAAATTTGCCCATGGTGCCTTGAGCCCACTGGCGGAAAATGTATTCGCCGGTTTTATCCAAACCGCTGGCGGCGGTCGGGATGATCTTGATGCCCTTGGCGACGGATTCCTTCATCTTGTCGACGTAGGTGTACGGACGGCTGTAGTCGAGATGCGGGCGGGCGTCGGCAATGAGGAACACCAGACGGATGGCGTCGCCACTGTCCCAGGCCATTTCATTCACGGACGCGTGCAGGGCTTCGAGCGCGCTTTCGGGCGTGTCGCCGCCACCGGTCATCGCCATGTTGAGCACCCAGTCGTGGAGTTCATTAACGTCTGGGGTGAAGTTGTAACGCCGGACCACGTAGGTGTCGCCGCGGTCGCCGTAGAGCACCAAGCCCCAGCGAACGGTCGGTCTCGGATCCATGCTGTCGATGCGTTTCGCCACCGATTGGAGCGTCGCCTGCACGGCGCGGATTTCGTCGCGCATGCTACCGGTGGTATCGATCTGAAAGACGAGGTCGATCTTGGGCGCCTCGACCGGCAACTTGCCGGGCAGGCGGAGCACCCAATCGCCCTTCGGCACGGTTTTCACCCGTTCGGGGGCGAGTCCTGGAACCGGGTCGAGAGTCGTATCCTTGAACGCGGCAGCGACGTCTTCGCCGAGCAAGTCAAGGGCGTCCGCAGAGAGCGCAACCGGGGCCGTCTCGAGCGCCCGCAAAGCGGCCGGCGCGGCGGCGGCGCGGGCATCGCGGGCCATTGGTTTGAGTCCGACCGCGCAACCGGGCAGCGGCATGATGTCGATCGGCATCGGCTGTTCGGGCATTTTTTTGGGGTCGAATTTGTTCTTTAGTTTCGCGTCTTGTACAACGTTCAGATCGACCGACCACGAACGCGAGACCAGTCCTTTGGCGACCTTGATGTCGAGGGTGTGTTTGCCAGCCTTGAGTTGGGGAACGGTGGCGGGGCAGAACAGGGTCTGGCCGTTGGCGAGGGTGCGACCGGCGAACAGGAGTTCGTCGCCTTTCTTGATCGCGACGTCTGCGTTCGAGACATGGCGCCCCTGGCTGTCGAGCACGGTAATGAAGCGGCGCTGAGCGATGTCCTGACACATGACAGCGGGGCTATTGCGGTCTTTCAGGAAGGTGAGGAAGTCGCCGAAATCCTTGTTGTCGTCAGTCGCGCCGGCGGTGAGCGTTTTGGCTTTTTCAATTTCGCCCACCGCCTTTTTGAGTTCGGCGGCGTCGAGAAGGCGCGCACCTTCCGCTTCAGCATCTGCGGCAACAACGCGTCCGCCAGCTTCCGCCTTCCCTTTCATTTTCAGTTCGCCAAGGGGCGCGTCCGGCGCGCGAAAGAACCCGTCGGCTGGTGCGTCAGCCGCATCGGCAAGTCCGGCCACACGTGCCTCCCCAGGCTTCGCCGACATTTTTTTAACCGTAGGAGGTGGGCGGCTCGAGGGGTCAGCCGCGAACCCACTGGAAGAATACCGTGAGCTCCGAGCCGTCGCAGGTCCGACCGGCGGTGGCGCGCCAATGGCTCTGGCACCGGGGGCCATGGTTCGGGCTGGCGTCGAAGCATCCCGAACGCCACCGAGGTCGGAGGGCAAGCCCGGCGAGGCGATCATCGGCGCGGGTGTAGCCGAAGGAGCGGGTGTAGCCGAAGGTGCGGGTGTAGCCGAAGGTGCGGGTGCAGCCGCAGGAGTGGGCCTAGATAATGTCGCACCGCCGCCGCGCGCACGACTGGAGGGTTCGGTTTTAGCGGCCGCGGCAATCGCCCGACGTTTTGCACCATCCACCACCATCCCGTCACGTCCCTCGGCGAGTTCGGCGAACAAGGGACCCGCTGATTTTTCCACAGTGAAGCTAGCCGAGAACGTGGTGGTATCTCTGCCGAACCGCGAGCCGCGTTTGGTGAGGCCGACCGTCCATTTGTGCCGGCCGACGGGGAGCCCTGTGAGGCGCAGGGTGACCAATTCGGTCGATGCTTTTAGCTGAGAGACGTTCTCGCCCCGAAGACGCGGCGCAATCATGCCCGGCGCGGTGAAGGTGTCATCCGCTTTTAGGGAGCGCACGGATCGGCCGGATCCGGAAAGCAGAATATAGACGTCGACCACATCATCGGCCATGGTTTCGTCGAGACTCAGCATGAGGGTCTGCACATCCCCATCGTTGATTTTGTCCTTGGACAGGGTGAGTCCGGCGGGGGACTTGGCAGAGGCGCCAGACGTGATGAACAAGACGAACGCCGCAGAGAGGGCAACGGTGAGATGGGCGAGGCGGCGGGACGCTGGGACAGTGGGGATTGATATCATGGGATTCTCCGAGGATTGAATCATACACCCCTTAGAACGGCCCATGGATCAAAAAGGTTCACCCCTTTTTCACCTCGGATTTCAAATCACATTCGTAATCGAACTCGGTATTCGACGGGCGCAACCCGTTATCGTTGGCTGGCGAACTCCGGCGAGATGAAGGCGAGCGCCAGCGCAGAACGGTGCTGCAATGTCGGGGTAATGTTGGGCAGGTTGGTGAGCATCGAGGTGCGCAGCGGACTGCTCATGCGCCCGCCAAATAAGCGGTCGTCAATCATGTCGACCAACTGGGGCACGGTGAGCCCCGCAAATTCATCCACCTCGAATACGATGTCGTCCAGACTGAAGGCGGCGGCGCGTTCCTCGCTGGTTAAGTCATTGGGTATCAGCAAATTACCGGTGCTTTTTCTACCGCCGAAATAGAGGAGAAAGGTCATTGAGTTGACGTTTTCCACGAGGAAGTTGTCGGTGAGAATCTGCGTCTCCGGCGCGTGGAGATTGTTGTCGCTGATGATGCCGGCCGGCGCGTAGTCAGGAAGGAACCAGTTGAACACGGTGGGGGCGCGCAGGAAGGACTGTCCGAGATCGAAGGAGCCGCTGTCGGTGTTTTCGAACAGCACGCGGAATGCGCCGCTTTGGTAGCGGTTCGGATTCAGACCGTAGGGAGCGAGTTCGGCAAGCGGCAAGCCGTTGGTGTAGCTGAGGGCGCGCAGGGCTGCGGTGTAACGCAGCAAGGGCTCCTTGGTTTTGCCGAACGAAGGCACGTCGTAATACACGGGATTGCGGGCTTCCTGATCGAGCAGAATGGCACGGGTGACCGCAGCCATATCGCCGCGAACTCCCTGGCCGTTGTCCTTGAAGGCTTGGGCGACGCGGTAGATATAACCGCGGCTGGGATTGCTGGTGGTGAGCCGTTGGATCAGGCGGCGCGCGATGAACGGGGGCGTGTTCTCGTGATAGAAGAGCGCGTCCATGACCAGGTCGATTTCCACCTCCATATCGAGATCGGCCGGCACCACCACATCCTTGAGAATCGTCTTCTCGTCGAAGTCGTGGTAATTATCGAACATCTTCATCGGCTCGAAAATCTCGGTGGAAACCACCTCGTTACTGTTGTTCGGCGAATAGAAGAAATTGGTGTTTTCACTGCCGTCGTCTTCGTAGGCGATGGCGAAACCGGTGAAGAACCGAGCCAGTTCGGTGATGTCGTCGTTGGTGTACGTGGCAACCGGCTGACCGGTCGTTGCGTCGAGCTTCAGGGATCCGTCTGGGTGGAGTTCGAGCAGGCCGATGGTGAACAGCTGCATGACTTCGCGCGCGTAATTTTCATCCGGCTTGGTTCCCGCCGCGTCGTTAGCTTTACGGTTTTTGATATGGCTGAGGTACAAGCCCATCACCGGGTGACGGGACACATCTTCAAGCAGATCGCGGAAGTTGCCGAACGCGTGTCCGGCCAGCATGTCCCAATAATGGGACTTGCCCAGATAACTGCCGTTCACCGAACTGTCCTCGGCGGAGATGACAAAAATTTCGGAGAGGGCGAAGGCCATCCGCTGACGCAGCTGGTCGCGACCATCCAAGGCGCTGTTCCAAATACCCGCATTGGTGTTGCGCCGATACGGGGTGAACAGATCATCCCAGTCCCGGTTGTAAGCGAACTGGCGGTCCCACTCATTGGCCGCTAAGTGATAGTCGACCACGGCGCTCAGCGGCGTGTTCATCTGCTGGTTGATCCAAGCGCTCATGCCCATCGATTTTACTGCGGCGCGTTCACTGGCGATCGGTCCGAAGCTGGCTTGTTCGAGGAAGCGGAACACCTCGGCATCGGGGGCGTTCGGGGCACCCGGATCTTGCGGCAGCGGGTCCGGTGGAATGAACAAATCGGAGCCGTCCGCCAATCCGTAATTGCCGCGGATCTCGCCCGAACCATACACCGCCGAGTGGACGTTGGCGTAGAGCCGGCCGTTGGTGAGGTCGTCGAGAACGCCTTGGTGGTCGGTGGCCGCCATCACCATGCCCGGCATGTTCATATTGGCGGGCGGGGCGGCGAATTGCCAAGCGAGATTGTCGAAGGTATCGGTCGGCAGACCTTGAACCACCGGCCCAGACACGCCAACGGCACCGCGGTGGATGTGTGCGGCCGTCTGCGGTGAGGTCAGGTTCTCGAACGAGGACGAGACCAGTGCGCTGCCGCGGTCGGCGGACAACAGCAGGGTCGAGAACCCAGTGGCACCGGTGTCGGCATCGCCCTCGGGACCATACTCGGCCACGAACAGGATCGGCTGCGGATCGAGTTCGTCCTCGATGCTGAAGCCGCCGTGGGGCGAACCGACCAAGGTAACTGTCGGTGGCGGTTGCACGGTGATCACTGCGAACTCGGCGGGTTCGAGACGATTGTCGTTGAGGGCGTTGAAGGTGACGATCGCCTGCTCCGCATTTTGACTAAAGACGAAGGCGGGCGCCGAGACGTTCAAGTCGGACGCCTCGCTCTGCCCGCCAATGGTATACGGCACGGTGAGCGGACCGGTGCCACTGAGACGAGCTAGCGTGTAAGTCACCGAACCGCCGGTCCCTTCGATGATAGTGGACTGCGGGTTGGCCACCAGTTGCAGCGTTTGGTCGACGCCGCCGAGCAAGTTTGCCGCCGTGATGCTGTCGGGAACGCCACCGATGCTGGTCGGGTTCCAAGGCGCGAGTTCGAGTTCAAGTTCCTCCCAGTCGGTGACGCCGTCGTTGTCACTGTCGCGGTCGCGGACCAACACGTCGAACACGGAGCAGTCGCTCTCGGCCAGCAGCGGGTTCAGTTCGCGGTCGACATCCAACCAATAGAAGAGGTCGGTGCGAACCGGCAAGGTCGGCGGGGCATTGGTGTTGCCGGGGATCTCCAGGGAAATCGACCAAGCCGGGTCCACGCCGGATGAGGGATTGGGCATGTAATCGATTTCAAAGGGATAAGGCTGGTAACGGCGCAACTCGATCGGCGCGCTGTTGCCAACCGAGGAAGACAAGCCCGCTTGGAACAAGTTGGTCACGGTGTCGGCCGCACCGTAGGCGGTGCCGATCTTGAACAGGGCGACCCCGCTACCTGCGGTGTCGAGGCTGATCGTGTAATCGCCGGTTTCGTCGCTCGAGCGGAAGTAGCCGCGCACCCGCATGCCGCGGTAGGGATGCAGGAAGTTGTTGTCGTACTCGAGGGTACTTAGACTAAGGGTCGCGTCCGCCGGAACGGTGGTCGCGGACAGAGCGCCAAGGCTGGTGACGCCGGCGGGTAGCTGACTCCAGATTTCGGCGAACACGCCACCAGCGCCGCGCGCCGTACCGCTGTGGTATTGGTAGATGTATTGGTATTGGCCGTTGCCCAACATCAAGGTGTTGTCGAGTTCGGTGAAGACCATGGGGCCCGGATGCGCCACCCGCAGCTTGTACTCCTTACCCGGTCGCGAGAGCCAGCGGAGGCGGAGGTAGTTCACCTCGCTGCGCGAATTGATGATGAAATATTCGTTCACATCGTGGAGCGAGTTTGCGTTGCGCGGATCCGATCCCGCGATGCATTCCTGCAGGGTGTCCAAGGTGTCATCGTCGATATCAGTACCGATCGGCAGCGGAACCGGGGCGTACTTGTCTTCCCACACGTCACTCAGGCCATTGTTATCGGCGTCGAGTTGTGCCGACACGCTGCCGGGAAGCCAGCAGGCCAGTAAAAGGCAGGCGAGCGAGAAGGAGGAGAAATGATGAAATGTAGGCATGCTAATTATCCAGTAAAATGGGCCGCAAGGGGTTGCGTTCTTTGAGGGGGCGGGCGTTAGCCCATGAAGCCGAGGTCTTGGGGACTGAACCGGCTAAGGTTGGGAAAGACGAGGTTGAGTTCGGACGACGAGAGGCCGTACCACTTGGCCAGCGTCGCGGCGTAGGAGTCAACCGAGGTGGAGGGGATCCAGCGACCGCGCGAACTGCGGTTGTTGGCAGGGTCGTGGATCTCGGTGTCGTCGGCGCCGCCGAGAACGAGACTCGGCATGGTGCCGTAAATCTGGCCGCCTTGCACCGCACCGCCCATCACGAACGCGTGTCCGCCCCAGGCGTGGTCCGAACCACCAGAGGAGTCGGTTTTGTTCGCCGTGTACGTCCGGCCAAAGTCGGAGGCGGTGAAGGTGGTAACGTCGTTGGCCACGCCCAGACTTTCGAGCGCGGCTTGGAACGCGCCGAGCCCCTGACTCAGGTCGTCGATGCGGTTCTCGATCGCGGTGTTCTGGTTGCTGTGCGTGTCCCAGCCGCCGACCGTGACAAAGAAAATTTGGCGCTTCTGGTTCAGGGAGTCGCGCACCGCAATCAGCTGCGCGACCATGTCCAACTGGCGCGAGAGGTTGGTGTTCGGAAATTCCGGAAAGGTGCCGGGCAGGTTCAGGTTGTCGATGGCGGCCGCAACGAACTTATTATTGTTGCGCGCGTTCTCAAGCCGCAGGCGGTAGTCCTCGGTGAAAAAGTTGTCCATCGACGCGGCCATCACCTCGTCCAAGGCTTTGAGCCGGTGGCCGCTGGTGGAGTTGCTGTAGGTGCCGTTACCGTCGTTCGGGCTGTAGGTGCTCAGCAGGCGCGGCCCGCGGGACGACATGTGCAGTTGGATGTTGGCCGCATCGTTGCCGACCATGAAATTGTTCTGCCCTGCGATCGAGATGCTCATGCTGATGTCGCTGCCGACATTCTCGTCGCCGACAATATCGGCCATGCGCCCGCCCCAACCGGTCTGGAAGGGTTGGTCGGCGATGGAGGACTGCCATTGGTCCTGCTGGCTGTTGTGCGAGAACAGTTGCGGCGGGCGAGCGCCGCTGCGGTCCAGGTAATCGGCCCGGATGAGTGGCTCAACCAGCGAACCGACGTTAGCCACGACCGCGAGTTTGTTCTCCAGATAAAGCGAATGCATCGATGGCAGATTGTCGCCGCTGTTGGCCATGTCCGGATGCATGCCCCAGCTACGGCCCTGCGCGTCGGTGCCGGGGAGGTTGTTGATGTCGGCCAGCGGCAGGCCGAGAATCCCGCGGTCGGTCATGTACTGCGGGTGCAGCGAACCCGTCGGCACGATCAGGTTATTGCTGTCGCTGCCGCCGTAGAGGAAGACGCAGACCAACGCTTTATAATCGTTGCCGGGATCTTGGGCGGAAGCACTGTGGATGCAACGTAGTTGGGCGACAGTATTGGCCAAACCGGCGAAGCCGAGGGCGGCGCAGCCTTGTTGACGGAGGTAGGCACGGCGGGTGAATTCGCGAGGGGAGTCGAGGTTCATGACAGGTGGGAGTGTTGAGGAGGAAGAAGAAGAAGAGGCGGGAAACAGTTATTGTTGGCTGGCGAATTCCGGCGAGACGAACGCCAAGGACAGGCTGACCGAATTGACGTCGAAGATCTCACTGACACGGTGGACCGAGGCCGGGGAAAAGATGTCTTCCCACACGTCGCTGAGACCATTGTTATTTGTGCCTAGCTGGGCGGTCGAGATACCGGGAAGGACGCAGCCTAAACCGATAAAAATGCCAAAAAGATACAAAACAAACCAAAATCTCATACGCGTCGTTATGCACGACTAACGTTACGAATCAATGTTATCTAGGCATCTCAGTTGTAAAAGAAGTGCCAAAAGCCATAGCATGACGGCTCGGTTTGGCCTGACGAAAGCACACCAACGTCGTCAAAATCAAAAACCTTGGAGGGCGAGGGGCCTCCCGAGCTGGTGCGGTTGAGGACGATCGAGATGGCAGACTTTCGTTCGGGTCATCCCATTCGCTTTGGATCAAGCGTGTCCAAAATCTCGGATTGCAAATTTCAAAGCTTGGAGGGCGAGGGGCCTCCCGAGCCGGTGCGGTTGAGGACGATCGAGATGGCAGACTTTCGTTCGGGTCATCCCATTCGCTTTGGATCAAGCGTGTCCAAAA
>ENA-ORXR01002916-ORXR01002916.1-marine-metagenome-genome-assembly--contig:-NODE-2916-length-15766-cov-19.936707_pt1 | contig 15766 bp, 17 predicted proteins | sample MGYA00237866_ERZ511479 | MGnify/ENA metagenome assembly ERZ511479 | reverse complement strand
GTAACAACCCACTGTAGCCGCAGAACCGTGGGGGACGGGGGGCGGCAGCGTGGCAACGGAATACCACCGAGATGCGCGTAGCCGCCGTTGGCACCTGCGGCCGAGCCGACGGCGGCGCCACCTGCGTAGCCGCAGATTCGAGGGGGACGGGGGGAGGCAGCGTGGCCACAGAATAGCACCGAGATGCGCGGTGCCGTAGCCGCCGTTGGCACCTGCGGCCGAGCCGACGGCGGCACCACCTGCACGCGCGCACGAGCGGTGCGCCACAACCTCCCATGGGGTGGGCGGCAGTACTGAGAGGCTGAACAGAAGCAGAAGAAAGCGTGGGGCGGCGCGTCGCCGACACCGTCGACGCAGGCGTGAGCGACGGCCAAACTCTGGATAGCAGCTGGAGAGGAGGGGGGGTGGCCTGGAGAGCCTGGAGAGGCGGGGGAATGTGGGGCGGCTCACCGCTGCCGCAGACCGTGCGCGATGCAGGGGGCGGCGGTAGGACCGCACGCGCTCAGAGCAGAGCAGCGCGCCGCCGACGCCGTTGGCGTGTGTGGCAGGCGCGCGGCGCTCCTCACGCCGTCAGGGGTGAGCGGTCCACGGCCATCTCGGTGCGGGCCTTCTTTCTAGGGGCGGGGGACAGGCTCCGTGTGAACAGATAACCTATTTAATCGTGCCGTGCGACCCCGGGCAGCATCTATCCAACCGCATCAGGCCACGACTGCGCGCCCCCCACCCACCACCCACGAAGCCTGGACCAGCCGCAATCCAACAAGACGATGGCCCTTCACTCTGCCTCGCCGCATCGCATCCAATGTCGCTGTCGCCCACGGGTTCCTCCATCGATTAGTCCCACCATCTTGGGCCAGGTAAGCCACGCTGAACTTTTAACGAGTATTTGAGGCCACCTCTCGCGAACGAGCATCAGGTAATCGCCGTCAGACGCACAGCCGTTCAGATTTCGCCTCCTTGGCTCAGGTAATTGCAGTCACATGCACTCGGGGACGACGATGGAGACATGGTAGGTTCGAATCTTTGCTTCGGGTATTCAGAAGGTGGTGTCTGTTTCTTGAGGGTTCGGTCGATGACAGGCGCGTCGGGAGTACGCCCAGTTCCGAAACGTAGGGGCGTCATGCGCACCAACGGGCCACCACGGTGCCGCGCCACGGCGCATGTCGCCCCTAGGCCGAACACCCTGTCATCTCCCAGGCAACGCAACTTAGAGTATGGCTCAACGGCGGTATCCAGCTCAATCTCACAGTCTAGCAGTGGCCATACACCCACATAGCCCCCACGGGAGCCTATCGACGCGTTCGCTGTGGCTGCACCTCTCGTACTATTGTCGTTGTGCCAAAACTTGGAGAGACCAGGCATAACAAAGAGGTGCTTTTCTGCGTTTGATTGGCCCAGACGTCGATCGGGTTGACTAGGGCCTCTACAGCTTTTAGCGCAATGTCCATATACTCTCCATTTGAGACGGACGGTTCGACACGCCCAGCAGCGACGGCATCCCGAGAGCCAACGGCCGTACAGCGCCTTCGTGCTTTTCACGGGGCGCCAGAGCACACACTGCTGACATATTTCACCAAATATTGTCCTTGGGAGCTTTCTGCGGTGAGGAATCGCTCTCACACGTAATCAAGCCTCATCAATACACCAAAGGCACCATGGATAATTCCGTGCCGCCAGAAACTCTTGGGTTACCGAGTTTACGGGCATTTATCGCATTGCGCCCGTCATCGTACTCATCTGCTTCCGCCACTGGCCTCGGAGTGTGGAGATTCTGAGGACAAATCGGCGGCTACGCCTGCCAGACACCCCGCTGGTGCGGGCAGCGTTCGGCTTGGACAAGAAGCGGGCGGTGCATGATGTGGTTCCCGGACTGTCATGCAGACTACGGGACATCATGGACGCGAGTGCCTCTGCCAAAGTAGAGTTTGCCTCTGGCAGCGGCTGTGCTGATGGCGTCCGCTGTATCGAGATGCTTCCCCGACGTCCCTTGCAAGGGGCGCCCCTGAAGTGGCTGGCCGGCGCGCCCGCGCTCGGAAAGGGAGCCCTTTGGAAGTGGTATGAGAAGGGAAGAACGACCGCCGGCGAGGACATTCTTTGAATGAACTGAAGGCGGCATTTGTTCTGTTCACATGTTGACAAAGGCATTCGTAAAGAATCGTGCTCGCCCTACCTCCTCTCTGGTTTTCGGAACGGCACTCGGCATGTCCTCCAAACCATGCCGCCCAACCCAGTCCGCCCAGTCGTGCTCCACGCAAAGCACGCGCAACACAAGGCTCACCGGCACACGCTCAAGCACGGGGGTGACGCCGACGTCGCGCACGTCGAAGCGCAATCTCGTGCAATGGTAAGCTGCAAACGGGCAGCCCGCCACGGCTGCCACGCTGCGAGCACGCTCCACCACCAGAAGGCGCACCGGCCGCTTGCCAACCCCCGTGACAACGACGCGGGCGCGGCCGACTCGAAGGACACCGTGAGCCGACTTGTACTCGATCCAATCCAGCCACGGGGCGCCAAGGCAAGCCTGCGACGCACGTACAATCTGCCGCCGCTGGCCCCCGCGCCGCAGCGCCGCGCCGCGCGTCAGGTACGTCCCGTCTGCGACCGTCTCGACGTCGTTGTTTCCGAGCTCTAGGCACTGGGCCAAACCCTCCAAGCCACGCTCCTCCTGGAGGACACCCACGCGAAAAGGGGCACCGTGCCGACGGAGCCTGGGGGCACCGTCATCACCGGATGCGGCAGTAGCGGCCACAGAGGGCATCGCAGGCCCTTCGTCGGCACCGTCAGGTGCAGCTGGCGGGACACTGGCCGCATGAGGAGCCGGCAGACCTGCCTCCTCTTCTCCATCATTTGGTGCGATAGAGTTATCCGTGACGACGTCTTTGTTGTCCGCTACTGCCCAGTTCAAGACGTCCGCAACCTGCTCGGCCATGAGCAGCTGCAGGGCATGCTCTGACAGCCCGCGGTTGGTGCGAGTGTAGGCACTCTTGACGCCCTTGTGCTTGGCTTCGTTGACGCCAGTGTCGCCGGCGCGAAGGTTGCCGCGAGGACGCAGCTCGTCCAGTACATGCGCCAGGATTCTGTGCAGCTTGGGGGTGTGCAAGGGACCAAATATGCCCTGAAAGTCCCTGTGCATCCATGTTGTCAAACGAGCGGTCAGCTGCCGCGCCCGCCGGACCGTGACGCCCTCTCCGAGGCAGACCGGTCCGAACACGTCCCTAATCAAAGCCGCTAGCTCGCACATGGCCCATGTCAGCACTGCATGATTCCACTGCCCCGAGGCTGCCCCGAGAATCGCGCAAACAGCAAAAGGAAGGAAGTGCACGACGCGTCGGTGCTCGGCGCCGCGCAGCGTCGGCTGCTTTTGCTCAGGGGATACAAAGTACCTGCATGCGGAAGCGACATAAGAAACATGGGATGACAAGAGACAAGACCTGTGTCAGCCCAACCCGTTGTCCATCAAAGATGCAGCGGCATCAGCCCCGCGCACGCATGGAGCTGCTCGACGCTGCCCTCGCATATCGTCACCGGCGTCATGACACGTACCCGGGTGTGACATGCGGCACAGGATTTGTTCTAGAAGCGTACATGAAGCGCCTGTTGGCGCTGCGCAATGATGCTGCGGCCGTCTCCTTCGCCAGGCCGACGTCATCGTCGACCAACTCGGCGTAGAGGTGCACCTCTGTCGAAATCCGACGGCAGAGGCCGACGTCATTAACCTGCAGGTGCCCCGAGCCATTGGCAGGAGATCATGGTCATGCGGATGCAAACGAAGCAGCGGAGGAGTGTGAGAGCCCTGACGAGCACCGGCAGCACAGCCCTCATCGTTGTTCAGCGGCAGGCCGCATTCTCACGCACGCACGGCACTCCTGTCCAGGGCACACAGTCCAATGGGGAAAATCTAGCAAGCAAGGCAGGAAACTCACGTGCAGTCGGTCGAAACCGGTGACCTGGTAGAGGTGCTTGTGCCCCGACCCGAGACCCGCCCATCCTGCCAAAGCGGGAACTCGGCAGTGGACTCCCATCGTCTTTTCAATGCCCTTCACCTCAGCCGTGTTGCCGCTTAGAGCACGAATGTTCGCGCCGCGCAGCTGGGCGGTGACGGTCTCCGTCACGTCGCGCTTCCGCTGGTTGATGCCCGCACGGCCAGCAAAAGAGCTGGAGTCGGCCATACACGGGGTACAATCGTGCTTGCTTCCGTGCTGCTTCAGCGACAGGAGGTTGCGCTCCTCCTGGTAGTCGCACGAATATAGAAGCAGGCGAGGTGACACGGGCAATGTCGTGCCGTCCGCCAGCTTGTTGGTGCACCCCGTGTGCGACGCCTCCATGCAGCGGCTAAAAATGAGAAACAGAGAGCGCTGCAGCAGCTCGGCCTTCGTTGCGGACGCCTTCTCTGTCGCGGCTGCTTCGTACTTCCGCAAAACCATTGGGATGTAGCCGACTGTTACCCAGTGGACGCGCTCGGTCTTGATATTGGCAACGCACAGGCGCACGGGGTACGCGGACACAGCTGAGCAGTTCAAGACGGACGAGGAGGGCAGAGAGAGAAGGTTTGAACCCAAAAACGTGGTGTGGACGTCAGTGCACGGCACGAGCGTGTCGCACACCGGACGAACTGCTACGCAGCGGAAGTGACCTGCTTGCAGTCTTGGCTCAAACGCGGGCAACAGTCAGATGAAGTAGACAAATATGGACAACACACATAGCAAAGATCAACGTACCGCCCGTGCCAGTAAGCACCGTGCTGTCGGAGTAGCCATAGAGACCCAACACCTTAGTTCCCTCTGGCAGCGTGTCCGTCACGTCCTTGTACGCGTCAAAGTAGGCCGCGCTGTCGAAGGGCCCCGACCAGACGTGATCGTCATTCACGTCAGCATCGTCCAGGCCGCTCGCATCCCATTGTAGCTGGTCGACGGCCGCGTGCCATACGAGCTCCTGCGCCACGTTGAGGGCGTCCCGATAAAGTAGATCGTACGTCTTGTCTGCAATGACAATTGGAGCAGACCGCCACCCTAGCGCCTCCACCGTGCGTCGCTTCTCGTTCCGGACCGCCTTCCAAAAGGCTGTTTTGCTCGGAAACCGCTCTGCGAACGGCGCGCCGCCGCCTGCACCACGTTCGACAGCACTCAGTACGGCGTAAAAGTTGTTTGCTTGCTCCCGTCCAAGCCCAGACCCGTTGGCGGTGCAGAAGTACGTAAACGCGCGACGCAAACAAAGCGTGTCGAACCGCGGAAGGTCGGCAATGGCGCCTCTACCGGAAAAGACCGGTTCGGCACGGTCAGCGTCCCGCAGTGAGTGGTACCACGCAAGCACCCGTCCGCTCAAGGAGGCTCCATAGTCCATCTCGCCGTGCATCTCCACGGGCGCCTGGGCGCGCAACGAGTGCACGAAAACGCTGTTGACATTCGGTCGGTTGTCTGCGGCGCGGCTGTGTGGCGCCAGCGTGTCGTCTGTTGACTCGTAGTCGTCGTCCGAGTCGGTGACGAACTGGGTACTATCGGAGCCGTCGTCGCTCTCACTTGTACTCCAGCCACTGCTCCACGCCCTCTCATCCGGCGGACCCTCGTCGTCGTCGGTCGTAGTGGTTGAAGCGCTGCTGCTGGACGACCATCCTCCTCCTGCTGGATTGGGATCTGCATCGCCGCCGTCGTCGGCGCCGCCGGCAGGGACATTGCCTGCGGCACCGCAGGCGCCAGCACAGCAGCCGGCATCTCCGCCGCTGTCGCCGTCGTCGTCGGGATCTTGTACGGGTGCTTCAGGATCTGTCAGCACCGCGTCGGCCACGTACATATGCTCATGATGATGCACTTGCATGTGGCGGTGCAGTCCGTTGGCCCCGCCAAACTTCCGGCTGCATGTCGCGTACGGACATTGGATGTGCGGCGCAATCACCTCGCACGCGGGGGGAGGGTAGGTCGTGACCTAGGGAAGTCGGCGGCGCAGAGGCGGACGGCGTCGGCAACACAACTCGCACATGATGCGCGAGGGGACGGAAACCCTACGCGCAACGCCCAGACACATGGGCACGAGGTAAGGGATGCCGGCACCGTGGCCGGCACGACCACGCATGCCAGGCACGAAGACCCACGGCAGGAGCGGGGACGCGGCCGTTCGATGCAGGGAGCGCCACGCTGCAGTCGCGCTTCCTCTCGGCCCGCTAGGCCAGAACAGCTCACGGCACGGCTTGTGCCTCCTTGCCGTGTCGCGACAGAGTGCAAGACCCGCGACGCTCTGCAGTCCGCAAGGAGGCCCCGAAATCACGCAATCTCCAACGAAACACGACCCTCTGGGGGACCGGTGAGACTCGTGTTGCCCCTACGGGCCCCTGACGCCTCCGAGAGGCACCTGATTCTTGGCGCTCTTGACGTGCCCTTTCGTGCCAAATGTGTCCCTTCGACGCACGAGCCTCGGTAGTGTCTGACAGAAGCGCCCGCCGCCGTCGCCATCACGACTGGTGACGCCCGCCGCTGCACAGTCTCTGTGGGAGTGCCACCTGCGGCCCCTCAGTCGCGGTCAGAGTCCCACGAGTGGCCCCACAGCCGCCGCAGGAGCGCGGCAGTAGGACCCGTCACGAGGGACACCGCCGCAGATGATGGTCCCCCCACGGCGCCGGCATCGGCGTGGCAGTGGCGACCGTCCCTACTGCCATCACCACAGAGGCAGCTGTCGTTCACCGTTGCTGCCGCAGCTGCAGCCGCTGCCACCACGGCCACCGCCAGCCAGCCGTGGCGGCGTCCTTCATGGCAGTGGCCGCCGTCGCTGGTCGCGTTCCCGCAGCGGCCGCTCTCCCTGTCGCCCCCGCCGCTACCGTCGCTGCCGCACGGCCGCGGCCTCGGCGTGGCGTGACCACCATCGCCCCCGCCACTGCCGCTGCTGCCACGACGGCAACCGCCGGCGTGCCGCTGTGGCCACCATCATGGTTGCCCTCTCCGTGGCGCCCCCGCCAACGCTAGCTACCGCCGGCGTGCCGCTGTGTTTAGCAGCGTTGTCCCGCTCGCGGTGCTGCCCCCGCCACTGCGGCCGCTGCCGCAATGGCTACCGCCGGCGAGCCGCTGTGGCCACCATCATGGTGCCGCTCTCGGTGCTGCCCCCGCCGAAGCCGTTACTGCCGCCACCTCCGCTTTTGTGACGCGGCTGTGGCCACTGCTCCATGAGGCATCGCCACAGTGGCCGCCGTTGCTGCCGCCGCCGCCGCTGCCGCCGCTGCCGCCACGGCCACTGCTACAGTTCAGAAGTTGCTCTCCTCGCTGCTGGGACTGCCGCGGCCGCCGTGACGGCTCCGTCCTCCGGCGTTGACCTCGGCCGCTGTTGCATTCGCTTCCATCGTGGAGGCTGCATCGGCTGCAGTATAGCGGCAGTGTCCGCTACCGTGGGCGCCATCTCTTTGCTTGTGCCTCTCTTTGATACTCTCTTTATCGGTTTGTAATGTCTTCACGAGCATGTGTCCACAAGTATATGAGTTTGCCACACAATGCTGGCGAAGGCGTTTCCCTTTTTTTGCGCTTTTGTGTGCTGCTGTGCGCCGCCCGCAAGCACATACGGTGAGCACACGACGGCACGGAGAGATGGAAAGAAAGAAAAGGACCCGCCGAAGTGTTATGTTGTCCCCCATCACCTGTACCACCCATGCGGCGTAATGAACAAACAATGGTGCACACGCAAACTAACCCCACGCCAGTCAAGCAAACTAATCGCATGCAAGTCGTGTGCTCCCAGACATCCAACCCCTCATCACACGCGCTCGGGGCCTCGGATGCGCCTCGCGAGCGCCATGTCTTTAGCCATTAGGGTCTGACGCCCGCCGTGGACGGCGCACAAGACGCTGTCCTCCATGACGCCGACAATGTAGTCCTCCGCGGCTTCTTGGAGCACGACAAGAGCGGTGGACTGGAACCTCAGGTCCGTCTTGTAGTTCTGGGCAACCTCTTTGACGAGTCCCTGAAAAGGCCTCTTGGGTATGAGAAGCTCGGTAGACTTCTGGAACTTCCGGATCTCTCGTAGTGCGACGGTGCCGGGGCGGTAACGGTGCGTCCTGTTAACGCCGCCCGCTGGGTTAGCAGGCTGCCCATGCGTCGCCTCATGAGAGCGCTGCACCGCCTTCTGGTGCTCCGCCGCGCGCGCCGCATCAGCGTGCACAAACGCATTCGTACCACCCGGGTTGGCGCCAGCGACGGCACCAGAGCTTGTACCGGCAGCGACCGCACCAGAGCTTGTAGCGCCAGTTGCCGTAGATCGCGCACGTGCAGCAGCATTGCCGAGCCGCACGGCATTGCGCGCAGCTGACAGCGCCAGGGACGCGCGGATGCCGGGCGCCAACCCATTCATACGAGGCCCGTCGCGCTTCTGCCCGCCGAGGCCCTTCAAACCCGCAACGCTCTTGCCGGCGCGGGCAGGGGTGGACTCAGGCGTTACGCTCCGCGTTGCCGGGGTCTTGGTGCGGCCCATGGCGCCGGCGTCTGCACAGAAGATGGGCGCCGGTGACGACGAAGGCTACAAGCTGGAGGGCCACGGCCGTCGACACGACACTGTGGGGGTGGACACAATACACTGTGAGAAGACGTCCTACAGTGTGCGGACAGCGTATATATACTCTCTCGCCCTCCACCCCCCTCATCGTCCCGGGCCCTCCAACGCCACCCCCGACCGACACGCCGTGCCCTGACGGCGCCCCTGCGCTGCGTGTGGGTGCCGCAGCACCCTTGCCGTCGACGCGCACTCTCCGCCAGTGGTACAGATCTTCCTACCCTCGCATCAGAGCCCACCAGCAGCGGCGTTCCCCTGTGCTCCGCCAGAGCCACCACAGCCAGACGCCCGGTCCCGGCCACGACGGCGCTCTCCCGTCTGCTCGACCCTCTCCGCGGTGCCACCCGGATGCACGGCGTGGTTTGACCCCCGCCGGAGCACGAAGAAACACGGGGGGGGTCGACGAGAGAAGCTGGATGCACCGTCTTGCGTGCCTCAGATGCCGCTTCAAAGAGTGGGGCGGGAGCGAAGTCGGGGATGCACGACCTTACTGGTAGGAGCGGCCAGCCTAAGGCTGTGATGATCCGCCTCCCACGAATGGCCCCCGAATGGAGACTGTTGCAAGGCTACCGACCAGCCGATAGTCAAGTCTCAAGACTCCGACAGTGCCGGACTTCAGAAAGAGTGAAAACGCGTGATATCTTGTTGACACCCTGCCCTCTATCCAATCGGTGACCACCATTCGTAACGTCGGCCTGACTGGACCGGTTACTGGGCGTGCTTCTGCCGATCTGGGGGGAGGTCCGTCGGCAGCCACTCAGCGTCTATCAATTCAGGGACCTCATGGCCCCCACTCTCGTCACATCGTTTGCTGTTCTTGGCCGCTGTTGGCCCAAGGGAGATAGGGTTGAGGGGTTGCGAATGAGCCGCCAACAGGTGGCCCTGTGAGGCCGCACTTCTGGTGCTTGGCCGGGCACGGCCTGCAACACCCGCACGGCGCACCGACACCCCTCTAGGGGTGCGCCAGCGCAGGGCCGTCTCCGGCGCCCTCATCAGTGCTCCACCAACCATCTTACGGGCCCGTCTCCCGGGACCGACCCATGCTCGCTCCCTCTCCTGCACACCCGCCACCCCTTTCTCCCGCACGGCTGTGTTCCGCCCCGCTGCTGGTCGTTGGTCCCATCAAGTTGCCCTTTCGCGCTCCCTTAGCCAGGTCACCTGGTTGGAGCACTACGGTAGTGCTCCGACCTGCCCTCCGAGGACGCCTGGATCGGAGCATTGTCTGGCGACACGCTGGGTGACGCCGACGGGCGGCTCCCGATTACACCTCACCCACACCCTTCCGGCCGCTCTGCGCCTCCCTTAACCCTTCCTGGGCGCATAGAGTGCAGTGCTTGGCCAACTGACCGGGTTTTCGCCTCGTTGGACGCTCGTGTGTCGCTGCCAGCAGCGGGTCTGGCCGGCGGACGCGAAGGGGCAAACCACCGGCCCGGTGCTGGCTGTGTTTTGCGACCCAAACGGACGGATGACGGCGTCGCCAGCTGTGCGGCCGGCCCCATGTCACACCAGGACGGCGAAGAATCCGACTTTGCGGACTACGATCCCGTAGCAGCTGCCACACCAACGTCGCGCGTGCCGCTCAGCGAGGACGCGATCGCTGCCCTCCACGACCTTGCGGTCGCGGCGGCAGCTTCGATCGGCACCCTACACTTCTCCGAAGGAGCCGTTAACGGCGCCACTGGGACGGTGCCGTCGGCCGTAGCGACTCTCGAGGGCAACGTCGTCGACAAGGGCGGCGCCGCGGCGGTTGCCGCGCACGGCGGCACAGCTGGCGCTCACGGCAGCGTGGCTGGCGCGCACGGGCGCCCGGCTGCAGCCGCTGGCGTCCGCGCCACTGGAACGGTGCCGCCGGCCGTAGCTAACGTCCAAGACAACGTCGTCGACAAGGGCGGCGCCGCGGCGGCTGCCGCGGACGGCGGCACGGCTGGCGCGCACGGCAGCGTGGCTGCAGCCGCGGGCGTCCCCGCCACTGGGACGGTGCCGCCGTCCGTAGCGACCGTCGACGGCAATGTCGTCGACAAGGGCGGCGCCGCGGCGGCTGCCGCGCACGGCAGTACGGCTCTCGCGAACTACAGCACGGCTGCAGCTGTGGGCGTTCCGGTACGTGGAGCGGCGGCGGCCGCGGGAGTCTCTGCGGGCGATTCGCAGCCCACAGTGTGCCGGCGCCCGTGGACGCGGTCTTTGGCGGCTTCCCAACGCCCGGTTGCGGGGCTTATGGCCCATTCTGGGCATGCTGGGGTGGCGCTGGTGATTGACGACGAGATTGAGCCCTCGACATTGGCCGAGGTGGGCCCGTCCGTCGTCGAAGCTCGCCTCGTCGCGGCTGAGGCGCCAGCGCGGCCGTCAACCCGAGCATCGGCAGCTGCTGTAGCGGCAGCGGGTCTGCCAACGAGGAGAGCAACACGTGCATCGCGGGCAGCCAATGGTGCCACGAGAGAGGAGCGTGTCGTCCCCAGCGGTGCTCGGGGGGCGCCTGGGCGGTCGTTGACGGATGGGCCAGGGCGCTCTCGTCGTCCACCCGGCGCCCTACATCCGCCCACAGTCACGGAAGCGGACGCAGATGCAGCCGACCGCGGGGGGGGCGCAGGACGCGCGGTGGGAAGCAGCGGCGAGGCGGAAGAACCTGCCATGGACGCCCAGGAGCGCGCTCGCATGCGGGCTGGCAGGAAGCGCTGGTTTACGGAGCACCGCGGCACTCGGGGTGCGCGACGTGGGCCGCGTGGCGTCGGCGGGGCCACTGAAGGGGTCGTGAGCACCAGGGAGGGCACGGCCGCGCCAATGCGCCAGAGACGGGATAGAGGAGCTGGCCGCCCAGGGCGTGGCCGCACCGACCCTGGCGTCGACATCGACCTCGTCGTCGCGGACGCCGATGCTCTCGTTCTCGCGCGTCCGGACCGTCCCAGGGCTGCCAGAGTCCCAGTCCACAAGGGTCCTCGAGCTCGGACGACCGTTCCTCCCCCTACTGCAGCAGGTGCCGCTTTGGCGGCTCGCGAAGAGGACCTCCCCTTGCGGCGGCGCCGACCAACCAACACTGCCTCTATGGCGGCCAACCACCTCGATGAAGAGGTGGACGACGAAGAGGAGGCCCCTCCGTCGTCTGCACCTGCACGTATTTCGCGCACTCACTTGCATCTCCCCTCTGCTGCTGCTCGGGCCAGTCCAGAGCTCGGTGGGAGCCATTCTGACCGAGGTCGTCCTGCACAACTGCGTACCGGACGCAAACCTCCTGCCATCACGCTTCCTCCGGAGTGGGAGCAGGCCAAATCGCTGAAAGAGAAGCTCCTGCTCCGAGCGGCGATCCGCCACGCTGTCCGCGACCGAGTTCGTTATTACATGAACAGCCCATCCTTTGCTGATGACGTCTACCACGGCGAAGCCGACTCGGCCGTGCTGTTTCGTAAGGCAATCGAGCGCACGTTTGGGTGCTCCAAGCAGCAGGCTAGATGGCTGCTGACCAAGCGCCTGCCACCGAATGAGGGGAGGATGGCGAGAGTCGCCGCGCATGGCGGAGCCACCTCGCCCACCGTACCACCTCCTGGCGCCCCAGCCGCATCCACTGACGCTGATGCCACGGCGCGAACGCCGCCGGCGCCCGCAACGGCCCCACGCAAGCGTCGCGTTAGACTCGACGACCCCGTTCGAGGCATCTGCTGTCGCGCGCGCTCCAATGTGCACCACTCCATCGGGCGGACGGTGGTGAAGGCGTGGTCGGCGGGCTCCACTTTTGACGCGCCGCTCAATACGGGCGAAGAGGATGATAACGGGGTGCCAGTGCCGCCCCTGACAAACAGGACGGAGAAGGCGAAGTGGTGGCTGCGCGGCCGCCGCTACTTGATGACGGTGCGCGGCCGCAAGGGGTTTGTCGAGGCGTTTCGGGCCTTCAAGAACAACGTTGGCAGGACTAACACAAGTCCCGGCCGTGCTCTTGTGAAGAAAAAGACGGGGGGCTCTTGCGCACAAGTTGATGGGGACCGCTTGGTGGCAACGAGAGCGCAGCTGGCGTGGATATCTGCGAAGGTCCGTGTGCACCTTCGTCCTTCGACTGAGGAGCGCCGGGGGCTGCTCCGTCGTGGTGCATGTATCCTCACTTGTGGAAGCTGCCTGCGACTCATACTGACCCTGCTGAGATTTCGCTGCCTCCGTGTCTTGTCCCATGCCCTCCATTCGTTGATTTTGTGCCGTTCTTTCTCTCACAACCGCTTGTCCTCCATGAGCACAGATCCTCCTGGAACTTATGAACGCGGCTTTTGGAGCGAAGCAGGTTCAGAAGGACCAGCAGTCACATCACAAGTCGCACCGCGCGGTGTTCGCGTACGAGCTCGACTTTCTCGTCGGAGACGCCGTCCGCTCAGGCTGCGTCTGGGCTTCATACTTCAAGCTCGACGTGGGCGTCGACGGGGAGAAGCTGGCGGAGCAAGAGGGCCTCGACCTGACGGCCGCACACGGCTCTTCGGCAAAAGAGCTGGCAAGGATTGAGCGGCTGCGGGTCATGCTCGACCTCATCAGTGACGCCAGTATCGACGAAGAGTCTGAGGACGAGGCCGCAATGGTCGACAACGTGGATCCCTCGTCGGCCGACGAGCGTGCAGACCGTCGCCGCAAGCACTTGCTGGATGATAGTGACGTCCCGGGCGAGTCGCTGCTAGCAAGACGACGGCGCGAGACGGCATCGTCAGATGAGGACGAGGACAAGAGTGGCACTAGTGCCTCGGAGGTATCGGACGGGGTGGAGGGCGACCGTTGTCGCCGCTCGGCCAAGCGTCGCCGCAAGACAGCTTGAGGTTTGTTCATACTGCTCCTGCGTGAGTGTCGTACAAATGAGATGGCGGGTTTGCTGTGCTGCGCATTTGTGGTTGTTATCGAGGTGTACCCGTTCCTGTATTGACAAGCGTACCGTGAGATGGACTCTCCTCTTTGTCCTTTTGGATGTGTGTACGTCGCATGACTAGTTACTCATTTTTGCAGAGAGGACTGCGGTGACAGCCACGGTGTTGGTCACACTACGGGCCACGCTGCCGCGGCGGCGCGTTTGGGTGGCGGCGGTGGTCACGCCGCCGACGGCCGGCGCTGCAGCGGGCACGCACCGGCGGCGGCTCGTGTCGGGGGCGGCTCGTGTCGGGGGCGGCGGCAGTCACGCCGCCGACGGCAGCCGCTGCGGCTGCCGTGGCCAAGCTCCCATGGCGGCGCGCGTCCGGGGCGGCGGCGGTCAAGTCGGCGACGACCCGCTGCCGCGGTCACGCACCAGCGGAGGCGCGTGAAGGGGGCGGCGGCGGTCAAGCCGCGCACGGCGGCCGCTGCGGCGGTCATGCACCGGCGGCGGCGCGTGCAAGGGGCGGCGGCGGTCGAGCCGCCGACGGCAGCCGCTGCCGTGGTCCCGCACCGGCGGCGGCGCGTGTAGGGGGCGGCGGCGGTCAAGACACGGACGGCTGCGGCAGCTGCTGCCGTGACCACGCTCCCGTTGCGGCGCGTGTCAAGGGCGGCGGGAGTCACGCCGCCGACGGCGGCCGCTGCGGCTGCCGTGGCCACGCTGCCGTGGTGGCGCGCGTCGGGGGCGGCGGCGGTCACGTCGTCGACGGCGGCCACTGCGGCGGTCACGCACCGGCGGCGGCGCGTGCAGGGGGCCGCGGCGGTCAAGCCACGGACGGCTGCCGCTGCTGCTGCCGTGGCCACGATTCCGTAGCGGCGCGTGTCGGGGGCGGCGGGGGTCAAGCCGCCGACATCGGCCGCTGCCGTGGTCACGCACCTGCGGCGGCGCGTGTAGGGGGCGGCGGCGGTAAAGCCACGGACGGCTGCCGCTGCGGCTGCCGTGGCCCCGCTCCCGTGGCGGCGCGCCGCGGAGCGGCGGCAGTCACGCAGCCAACGGCCGCCGCTGTGGCTGCTGTGGCGACGCGCTGTGGCTGCTATTGCGACGCTTCCACTCCCACGACGGCGATTTTTGGGGGCGGCGGCGGTCACGCCACCGGCAGCCGCTGCGGCCGCGGCACGCTCCGGCGGCGGCGCGCGTGGCGGCGGCGGCGATACCGCCCCCGACGGCGGCCGCTGCTGCTGCCCCTTCCGGGCTCCGATGGCGCATTTGGGGGACGCGACGGCAATGCCGGCGACGGCTGCAGCTTGCGCTGCCGCGCTCCGGCGGCACATTTGTCGCCGCCGCCGACGCCGCGCGCTATGTCGCTGCCGACTGCGACGGTGGTGGCTGTCAACGCGGCACGGAAAGCTGCAGCGACGGCGTCACCGGCGGCGGTCGACCCCGTCCCGGCGACACCAGCGGCGTCACCGACGGCGGTGGCCCCCGTCGCGGGGCGTAATGTCGCGGCCGTCGCGGTGACGGCGGTGGGGCTGGATGTGGGAGCGGATCCGGCAGGGTCGCGGGACCTGATCGCGGCGTGGATTCGCGCCGGTCGAGAGTGCACTGCAGGTCGCGCGTCAAGTCCTCGAGTCCGTACCTGACGGATGTGTTCCCGCCGCGGGTATCGAGACGACCCACACCAGTATCCACGGCCCATTGTTCTGCCCCACTGCCCGTTGTTGCTGCCTGCATTGCGCGCTCGGTGACCACGTCATGAGCAGCATCTTGAATAGCGTGATCGGATCCCTCCGTTGCGTTGGTGAGGCACTGTATTCGCTCTATCTGACTCTCGATATCGATCGGTCCGCCTACGCCGTGGGCCACGCCGACTGACATGGTCATTGTGTCTGGCTGATGTCTACGTCGTGTCTGGCCCGTGCTCTTAATGCCTCTTTACTGCAATGCACTTTGATGCATTCACCTGAGTATTTTCGTAGTTGCTTCAAGTCTGTCGAGCACCGAAAGGAAATGAGGAATTGTCAGTGATGTTGTAACTCCACCATTAAGTGCAATCGCTCCCTGCGTAAGTCTGTATGGTATCCGGCACAGCCGGATGCTTATCCGCCGCTGAAGTGCTCCCGTGGTGTTACCGTCTGCGACACATTTAGCCTTCCTGCGCGACTCTCTGGCGACACTCTGTCGTATTGTGTCACCATTGTGTCGCTCATGAGGAACCAAAGTGTCACCTTGGGCACGACCGCCGACGTGGCGGGCGTCGTGAGGGTGGCGGTGGAGGTGGTGCACCTCCCCGCGCCGCATTGGCCTACGCTGCGTCGGCAGGCCAGGCCGGGAAGCTCAACGCTTCCGGGAGCACCAGCGGGTCCTCGACCTGGGTGTTGGACTCGGGTGCGACCAACCATATGGCCGCCCAGGACGCGGGTTTCACCGTCAAGACGACGG
>ENA-ORXR01002915-ORXR01002915.1-marine-metagenome-genome-assembly--contig:-NODE-2915-length-15766-cov-95.474728_pt1 | contig 15766 bp, 9 predicted proteins | sample MGYA00237866_ERZ511479 | MGnify/ENA metagenome assembly ERZ511479 | reverse complement strand
GATAAATAACTGTTTTCAAGGGGAAAAATAAGCGCAAAAGAAACCGTCCAAATCGGGAAGTTATTGTTTTATCGTTAGGGAAGAGGAAGAAAATAAAAAAACCAAAAATGAACCGTCTTTCTGAATTTATTTCAGAAAGACGGTTTGATTTGTAGTTTTGGATTGCCGTTGCCACCGATTTGTGATACACTCATTTTAATTTCTTTTTTTCTTTTGATTTCGTTAAAGGTACTGGTTCTTTGACAAATCCAGTGGAAAATTTTTGATGTGAGTTTCCTGCTCCAAACCTATAAGATTTTAAAAATCTTACAGGTTTATAATCAGCAAGTTATCGTTTATTTTTGGTTCAACTTCACATTCTACGGGAATAATATTTAATAATTATTTATTTATTAAAAAGTACTGAAATTTGTTCTTGAATAATAGTTTTAGTGGCAGTACAAGTCGTCGGACATTTACAAAATGTCAGCCGACAGCGTTTTATATTTTAAAATAAGGCACTACGGTGAAAAGTGTGGGTCGAATTAAATTGCTAAATTTGCGTTATGCAAATCACCAATTTTTACGAACAAATATTAGGCATCACAAAACCTTGGTTTATCACAGATGCAAAAATAGATGAAACGGATAAAAGTGTCCATGTAAATTTATCTCACGATGCGGGAGAGAAATTTCCTTGTAAACACTGCGAAACTCTGTGCCCAGTATATGATCATTCGGATAGTAGAATGTGGCGTCATTTGGACACCTGCGACCACTATACATATCTACACGCCGAGTTACCACGAGTTAAATGTCCACAGCATGGTGTATGTGTCATACAGCCTGATTGGTCACGGTCAAACAGTCGTTTTACTTTGCAGTTCGAGAGTTTCATGATTGATACCTTACAGCTTACACAAGTTCGTTGCCGTGCTGCTGTACAGCTACGCGTTTCCGAAGAGCAACTCAAACGTGTCCAAAAGCAAGCTGTAGCGCGAGGTTTAGAGCTTCGTCGGCAAAACAAAATCGAGGGCAGACCTTACATTGTAAGTCATATTTGCATTGACGAAAAAAGCTTATTCACGGGTCATCACTATGTGTCAATAATCTATGACGGACAGACCGGAGCAGTATTAGAAGTTGTCGAACACAGAACTCAAGATGCCGCCCAAAGTGCTTTCACAAATTTAGGTGACTACGTTGATTTGACAGAAGTACAAGTAGTCACTATGGATATGTGGAAGGCCTTTAAAAATGCTGCAAATACTTGTGTTCCCAAAGCGGATATTGTACATGACCGCTTTCATCTGGCTCAATATCTCAACAAAGCCGTAGACATTACACGTCGCGCCGAGAACAAAAAATTGATAGCCCAAGACGATGAAAGATTGAAAGGTTCAAAATATCTGTGGCTAAAGAATCCTGACAACTTTAACGAAAGTCAACAGCAATTATTCGATACATTAAAGCTTGATAATGAATTAAAAACATACAAAGTTTGGCAATTAAAAGAAAACTTTAAGGGTTTTTTTCAGACCAAAGATGAACAAGAAGCCAAAGCGTTCTATGCAGATTGGGTTGAAAAAGCTAAAGAAATCAACAATACTCAGCTTTTGAAAGTGGTTAAAACTTTTGATAACCATTTACAAGGCTTGCTTGACTACACCAAACACAGAGTAAGCAACGCTATGGCAGAATGCATAAATACGACTATTCAACAGATAAAATGCAAGGCACGAGGCTTTAAATCTGCTGATGCTTTTCGCACTGCCATTTTGTTCCATTTGGGCGATTTATGCTTGTACCCATAGTTTTCACCGTAGTGCCTTAAAACTATTCACTCATTGTCATTATCGCATTGCAGCATTAACACATTGTAGCACTACTATGAAATTCGACAATAACATACGCAACTATATATATGGTGAGATGGAACCGCCTATTTCTGGCGATTACATCGACAATTACAACCCTGCAATCGGCGGAGTATACTCCCAATTGCCCGATTCGGACGAGCGTGATGTACTTCGAGCCGTCAAAGCTGCCGAGCGTGCCTTTCCTGTTTGGTCCAATTGTGGCATAAAAAAACGCTTTCGCATTATGATGCGTATCGCCGACATCATCGAGCAGAACCTTGAGGCTTTTGCCAAAGCCGAAAGCACCGATACCGGCAAGCCCGTCACCCTTGCACGCAGTATCGACATCCCTCGCGCACAAAGCAATTTGCGGTTTTTTGCAACGGCGATTCTCCATGCTTCCTCCGAATCACACCACATGGAACGCGAAGCCATCAACTATACTTTGCGCCGTCCGTTGGGCGTTGTAGGCTGCATTTCTCCGTGGAATCTACCTTTATATTTATTTACGTGGAAAATCGCGCCCGCCATCGCTGCCGGAAATTGCGTAGTCGCCAAACCCTCCGAAATCACGCCAATGACCGCCTACATGCTCGGTCAAGCCTGCAAAGAAGCCGGGTTGCCGCCGGGCGTACTCAACATCGTACATGGTTACGGTCACAAAGCCGGACAAGCCATCGTTGAAAATCCGATTGTCAAAGCCATTTCATTTACAGGCGGCACACAAACGGGTAAAAAAATCGCTGAAATCGCAGCCCCAAAATTCAAAAAACTATCACTCGAACTCGGCGGCAAAAACCCCAATATCATTTTCGCAGATTGCGATTTTGAAAAAATGATGACCACTACGCTGCGCTCTTCTTTTTCCAATCAAGGGCAAATTTGCTTGTGCGGTTCACGTATTTTTATCGAAAAACACCTTTACGAAGTATTTAAAGAAGAATTTGTAAAACGTGTAAAAAAACTCGTGGTCGGCAATCCTTTTGCGGGAAAAACAGACCAAGGGGCAGTCGTTTCTGCCGCCCACAAATCAAAAATATTGGACGCTATCGAGCTTGCAAAAGAGGAAGGCGGCACGATTCTCTGCGGCGGTAAGGCAGTAGATGTTCCCAAATTTGAAAAAGGATATTATCTTGAACCTACTGTAATAGAAGGACTTAGCCCAAGTTGCCGCACCAATCAGGAAGAAATTTTCGGTCCCGTGGTTACGCTCATTCCATTCGAAGCAGAAGAAGAAGTGGTCGCCTATGCCAACAGTACTGAATACGGACTTTCGGCAACCGTCTGGACGCAAAATATCGGTCGCGCACAACGCATAGCAGAAAAACTCGACTCAGGAATCATCTGGATAAACACTTGGCTGACCCGCGACCTACGAACACCCTTTGGCGGCATGAAAAACTCCGGCGTAGGACGCGAAGGCGGTTGGGAAGCCTTACGATTTTTTACTGAAGCAAAGAATGTTTGTATTCATTTCTAATTTTCAATGAATGAATTTTGAATGAAAGAATGAATGAATCAAAATGCAGTAATACTTCATTGACACATTTTATTCATTTATTGAGAACTTACTAAAATAACAACAAAATGAAATTAACCATCAATCGAATCACCCTGCTTTTTGGCTTAGTTCTTTACCTCAATTTCTTCGTTTTCGACGCCATCATTCCCGCGATACTCATCGCGCTTGTCTTTGGAGCTTGTGCGTTTTTAGGTATCCTCAACCGAAAACCCAATAAAGCATATACTTACGGGCGAGGCTTATTGATAGGTCTTCGCATCTTTCTTTTAGGTATCGTTTATTCACTTCTTTTTTTAATAATAATGAGTGCTCTAAGGATATTCAAACCATTAATTAGTCCTGATGGAAGAAACTTTATAGATTCAACAAGAGACAGTCTTGTTTCTATGTTTAGGGACCTTGGCAATGCCTTACCTTATCTAATAGGCACCTCAATCTTTTCGCTTCTTCTTATGCTCATTATTCCGATTTACTTCCTGCGAAAATCAAAACAAGCCGACCATATTATTGATGCGGATTTGATGGATAATCAGGAAAAATAAAAACAGCAGTAGCGAATCCATTTCGCCACACACCACTTCACATAAAAATTGCATCTCCCAATATACAACACAAATACTCCTAACTGCGTGGCAGTTAGGAGTATTTGTGTTGTATATTGGTCAAACAAAAACTAAAAAATGGATTCCACACATATTCTAAAGTACGCACTCCTTATTTTGATGTTCTTTTTTTGCGCTCACGCAAATGGACAAAAATTAATCGAGAGCCGACAAACGAGCTACTATACCTACATTTACCAACTCACAGATAAGGAAGCGGAGACGGTTTATACAAGCAAAGTTTGGGAAGTCAATCCCACGTATTTTCATACCTTAATTGATTCATTTCCAACGGATAGTGTTTATAATAGGCGTTTACCTGCCGGGCATTATATCAAAACTTATGCAGCGCAAAATGCACAAAATATTGAGATTGCAACGGTGCAGGATTTTAATGTTTTTGTGCTAAATAATAACACCGATTTGCGGGTACAGGTCTATGATTTGGAGGGGAAAATAATACCCGATGCCGAACTGAAAATAAGACGAAAGCGATTGAAGTTTGATAAAAAAACACAATGTTATATTGAGAAAAAATCGAATCGGAAGGGCTTATTGGAAATTAGGCATGAGGGATTTACGGCGTATTACGACCTTTCCAGAAATCGTAATAATTCAGCATTCAAAAGAGGTTTTCAAAAAACGGTGTATGGTACGCCGCTAAAATATGTGTGGCGTCCGGTTCGATTTGTCGTTAAAATTCCGGTGGATGGGGTGTTATCAATTAAGCAACGGCGTCCGCGAGGGTCGATTTATAAGATACAAAAGGCTTATGAAAATATCGCTTGTAGATTTGGGGATTGGTGGTACTGTGGTGGCTTTGAAGACAGACATAAAGGTTATATGGTATTCAATAAACCGAAATACCTACCCGGAGACACTGTAAAACTCAAGGCTTTTGTAGTGAAAAAGAAGGGTAAACCGATTAATAAAGAAGTAGATGTCGTGTTGTTGGCAAATCGAAAACTAACAAAATTAACCCGACTAAAACCTTACCGAAAAGGTGGCTATACTTATGAGTTTGTGCTGCATGACTCATTGCAATTGAGTTTAGATAAAAACTACGGGATTTATTTGCAAACAAAAGACGGAAGAGAATACATTCACGAGTCCTTCCGTTACGAAGATTACGAACTCAGCAGCACCCAACTTGCCATCAGATTGGACGATAAAAAGCAGTATAAAAACCAAGAACGAACACTCTACATCAAAGGTACGGACGAAAATGACTTGAATATTTTGGATGGACGGGTTGAGGTATTGGTCACGCCCAAATCAATCAACGAATACTTTGATAATCAAGTTTTTGTATCGGACACCTTGCTGTTTTTGGAGCAGTCGCTTGACCCGGTAGATGAAACGGAAATCGCATTGCCCGATTCCTTATTTCCAAAAATCAACTTCGATTATGAGGTCAATGTAAAGCTAATGACTTCGGATAATGAAGTAAAATCCGACAAAAAAACAATCACTTACTACCATCAATCGCGAGCCTTTGACGCAGAGGTATTGACCGATTCGATACGCTTTTTTTATACGGAAAATGGTATCGAAAAACCTAAAAAAGTCAAGATAAGCAGTGGCGACAATTTCGGAAATAATACCTTGATTCGCAGCGGAACAACGCCTTTCGTATTAGAGTTAAATCCCTATTATGCTTTGTATGAAATTGAGTCGGACAGTTTGTCGGAGACCATTCGTATGAATGACAAACCTTCCCTATTGAGATGCTATGCCAACCGCACGACTGATTCCGTTTTTATTGAGGTGGACAATCCGCGAAATATTCCTTTCAATTATAATATTTACAAAAAAAATACAGAAAAATACGCGGGTTATTCGGATTCGTTGAATTTGAAAAAGAAAACCGCAACGAAGCAAAATTATTTTGTTTCCATCAATTATTTGTGGGCGGGAAAGGTCGTGAAAGAGGATTATGAAATCCCTCTGAAAGATAAAAAATTAAATGTGACCGTCACCGAACCCAAAATGGTATATCCCGGAGAAAAAACGAGCATCGAAGTCTTAGTGACAGATATAAACGGACAAGCCGTTGAAAATGTGGATGTTACGGCGTATGGATTGACGAAAAAATTTGACGAAGCAGCACCGGAAGTTCCCGACCTCGCCAAGCAAAGAAGGGGCAAGGCACTGATAAATAATTTCAATGTCAATGAAGATATACCGGGCAAAAACAAGAAAATAGACTTAGATTATGAGCGGTGGACGGTCTTGGCGGGCTTAGATTCGATTGAATATTATCGGTTTATTTATCCCGAAAAAAACAGTATTTACCGCTTTGAATACACGACGCAGGATTCGGTGACACAGTTTTCTCCTTTTGTCGTCGAGGACGGCGCGATACAGCCGATTCATGTCATTTATGTGGATAATAAACCCGTTTATTTTAGTTGGTCAACGCATGAACAGCCTTATTCTTTCAAAATTAATCCCGGTTTTCATCAGATTAGATTGCGGACTACGGAGCAGGAAATTAAGCTCGACAGCATCTACTTTAATGCAGGCAAACGATTGATTTTCAGCATAAATGAAGATATACAATCAAAAAACATTAATTTAGGGAAGGCGAAACCGGAATTGAGCGTTTGGGAGAGGAACGTATTGCACAAATACATTTTCCCTTACGACCACAATTTTGAAGACAACTACGCTTATATCGAAGAGAATGGCAAAATTCAAGTGCTCAATCGTGGTTATGACAGATATAGAGGATATGGGAGCAGACAAGGTTATGCCGGTCCTGTTATCGGTATGGTTGATTTTCATTTGTTGGATAAATTCTCTACGACCTTCGGGCATGAACCGTTTTTTGAATACGATTTCGCACCTAACTTGTTGAAAATGCGAAGCATAGACTCCAAAAATTACCCCAAACATCTCCACCGCTACGATGCCCATACCTCACTCGGAGGCGAATACCTCACCAAAGCCACTTTTCTACAAGAATGGGAAGCCGAATTACTACAAAGAAAGCAAGCCAAAGCCAAGTATTTTTATCCAAAAATATCCACCCCAAAAACAGGCAGCCTACAAATAAAATTGAACCAAAAACCAACGGATAAAATCCCTCAATATATCCTCATTTTTAAACAGGAAAACAACGATTTAGTGGCAATTTATCCGGGCAGTACCGTTCTATCCACAACTTTGGCGAAAGGTGATTACAAAGTAATTTTCTTTCATGAGGGGGAATGGTATCACACCAAAAAAGTTACTGTAAATCCCTATGGTTTAAATTATTACGAATACAAATACGTTAAAATTTTATCAAAAGATAATTTCAGTAAAGACTTAGAAAAACTCATCAACCAAATACTTTTTGGCATTAAAACCGAAACATTATCCCAAGCCGAAAAAGATGCCACACAAGCCATTCCTCTGAAAGAATATAAAGGCGATTACAAGGGCAGAACGATAACAGGCTACGCACTCGACGAAGAAGGAAATCCCTTGCCTTTTGCCAACATATTTGTAGAAGGAACGACGGTTGGAACGACGACGGATTTGGACGGACGCTACACCATAAAAGTACCGGAAGGGGCGGATGATTTGGTCGTTGCATATACGGGTTATAGCGACCAAAAATTGCAAGTAGGAAACAGTAACGTACTCAATGCAACGCTTAGTGCAGGCGAGGCGTTGGATGAGGTGATTGTGACAGCTTTGGGTTTCATGCCTGGAAGAAACCTGAGCTATAGCACTGTCGAAACCGAATCAATCTCGGATGTAGGTGTAAGGGTGAGCGGCAAAGCACTCGGCATCAGTTTCAGAGGCGCACGGCAAGGCAACCAAATTATTTACATAAATGGAGAACGATTTGACGGCGATATTTCCCAACTCGACCCAAGCAAAATAAAAAATATTCAAAGCCTCAAAGGCAGCGATGCCGCCGCCCCGTACGGTGCCGAAGCCGCAAACGGCGTTCTACTCATCCAAACCATATCGGGGGCAAATAAAGGCACAGCCTACGATTCCGTCTTTTTTGAACGGGCTTCGCAAGCGAGTTCGATACGCGACAATTTCTCCGATTACGCTTTCTGGCAACCCAAATTGACGACCAATAAAGAAGGAAAAGCGACCTTTGAATTGACCTTTCCCGACGATGTGACGAGTTGGGAAACTTATTATCTGGCGATGAACGGCAAGCGACAATCGGGACAAACCGCAGGTTTTGTGAAGTCCTACAAACCTTTGATGGCGCAAGTTGCCATACCGCGTTTTTTGATTGAAAATGATACGACTTATGCGATTGGAAAGGTGCTGAATTATGAGCAGGATTCGGTGAAAGTCAATACTACATTTGAATTGGACGAAAAAATCGTGTACAAAAATACGGAATATTGCACGCACTCCATCATCGACAAGTTGACAGTTGTGGCAGCTTCGGATTCGCTTTCGCTTAAATATGTGGTAGAAAATCAAGACGGATATTTCGACGGCGAACGCCGCGATATTCCCGTTTTTCCGCGTGGCTTGGAGGAAACCGAAGGACAATTTTATGTACTCGAGAATGATACAACGATTAACCTCACTTTCAACCCTCAACTCGGCACGGTCAACCTATACGCACGGGCGGATGTATTGGACGTGATAGAGGATGAAATCCGGCATTTAATTCGCTACAAATATCTGTGTAATGAGCAAGTTGCTTCCAAGTTAAAAGGGCTTCTTGCAGCCAAAAAAATCGCACAATATAAAGGCGAGGAATTTAAGTACGATAAGCGCGTAAAAAAACTCATTCGCCTACTCAAAAAGAACCAAAAAGAAAAAGGTTTGTGGGGTTGGTGGAAAGATTCAGCGCAGAGCAAGTGGATTAGTTTGCATGTCTTGGAGGCAGTTGATCAGGCAAAAAAAATGGGTTATAAAGTCGGTATTAAAGTCGCAAAAAATTTTGTTTGGGAATTGGAAGAAGGACGCACTTTTTATGAGAGTGTGCGATTGCTCAAAATGTCATATCTATTTGAAAAACAGATAGATGCACCAAAGTATATCGCCAATTTGGAGGAAATAAAAGATACGCTTTCATTCAACCATGACCTGCAAATCCTTCAATTGAAGCAGCTATACAAAATGGATTATGATACGGACACTATAGCCTCGTTTATGCAAACGACGATGTTTGGAAATATCTATTTTGAGGAAAAACGAAAAGGTAAATCGCGCCTTTTATTCAATGATATACAAAACACCATTTTAGCTTACAAAATACTGAAATCAGACTCCACAAATCACGATAAAACACTCGCTAAAATGCGTCATTATTTTCTCGAAAAAAGAAATAACGGCTATTGGAGAAACACCTATGAATCCGCGCAAATTATCGAAACCATTTTACCGGATTTATTGGGCAAAAAAACGAAATTAACCCAACCAATTTTAACCCTTTCTGGCAATGTCAATCAAGCGGTTTCTGAATTTCCATTTGAAATGCAAGTCCAACCCAACCAACAAATTTCAGTCTCCAAATCGGGCGATTTTCCTATATATTTCACCAACTACCAACGCTACCAAAACAGAACGCCGGAAATTAAAAAAGACGATTTTGAGGTTACTACAAAATTTGAAAATCAACCCAGTAGAGACGCGATTAATCGCGTCTCCACTAACAACGTTAATCGCATCTCTGCGCTGGAAGCTGGCGAAAAAACCACTTTAATCGTAGAAGTGACAGTAAAAAAAGACGCCGATTATGTCATGATAAACGTCCCTATACCAGGCGGCTGTTCGTATAGCCATAAGCAGAAAAATTACCGCAGCAGCGAGTCGCACCGCGAATATTTCAAACACGAAACCGCTATATTTTGTCAAAATTTACAAAAAGGAAAATACACCTACGAAATTAATTTAATCCCAAGATATTCAGGCAATTACACCCTCAATCCTGCTAAGGTAGAATTGATGTATTTCCCTGTTTTTAGTGCGAATAATGAGGTGAAGAAGGTACAGATAAAATGATTACAATTAGCCTTCAGAACGTAGGGACAGGGCATGCCCTGTCCCTACGTTCTGTCGATGCGTTCGGGGCAGACAATACTTTTTAAAAAAGGTTCTTTGACAAATCCAGTGAAGTGAATGAAAATTTGGGCGTATCCCCCTCCTTATCAGTCGGGGGTCGGGCTATCCGGCACTCTCTCCACTCCGCTATCGCTACGTTACGTTCAAACAACACCTACTATCCCTTACGCAAGGGACGAACAATCGCGAGACAGAAGAACGAACAATCACGGGATTTGTCAAAGAACCTTAAAAAAAAATAAAAAAACAAGCAGCGAACCCCAAACCCCATACGTTTACCTATCAAATGCAAGTTTCTTTTCATAAGAAATTATAGTTTTAATTTGAAAAATGGCAGGACGGAAATGCGTTTTCGCCCAAAATCGTAAGTAGATTCGCACCCTACTTCAAATCTTTAAGTCCATCGGGTTCGACAGCCGATGGACTTTTTTTTTAAATACCGCAAGGGAACGCCCTTGTGCCAACGAATGACGGCATCCGGACTGCGCTGCGTTGACTTTATTCAAAATCCTGAAAATCAACATGAAACCTGAGACGCAATACTCTTCAAAAAAATCCGCCAAATCCGCATTCCTTAATAGTAAGTGTATTTTGTACATTATCATATTTTCCCTACCTTTAAGCTATGAATATCCAAGCATGTATCTTTGATTTGGACGGCGTGATAGTCGATACTGCAAAGTACCACTACCGCTCGTGGCGAAAAGCTGCCAACTCACTCGGTTTTGATTTTAGCGAAGCGCAAAACGAAGAACTTAAAGGCGTCAGCCGCATGGAATCCTTAGAAATTATCCTTTCCATCGGAAAAAAAACGCTCGACCAAACCGCCAAAATCGCACTCGCCGCCAAAAAAAACGACTGGTATCTCGAACAACTCGCCGCCATGAAATCCGATGAAATACTCCCTGGTGTTGTTGATTTTCTCAACGAACTGAAAGAGAAAAAAATCCGTATTGCGCTCGGTTCTGCCAGCAAAAACGCCGTTTTGACCCTCCAAAAAGTCAATCTATTAGACTACTTTGAAGTCGTCATCGACGGCACAAAAACCACCCGTTCCAAGCCCGATCCGCAGGTATTCCAACTCGGCGCACAAGGCTTAGGCATCGCACCCGAAAACTGCATCGTATTTGAAGATGCAGCCAAAGGCATTGCCGCCGCACGCAGCGCAGGCATGTACGCCGTCGGTATCGGCAATGTGGACGAACTCGCCGAAGCCCACACCGTAATTCCATCCTTCAAACACATAAATTTTGAATATATGAAAAGATTGTTGGATTGCTGAATTGTTAGATTGTTGCAATGATTTTCCTTTACTGAAATCACTTGTAAACATCTGACAATAAAACAATAAAACAATAAAACAATAAAACAATTTAACAATCATAACAATGAAACAATACCTCTCCCACCACGAATGGCAAATCATTGAAAATGGCTTTCACGCCGAACACAATCGTATTTCGGAAAGCGTATTTAGCATCGGCAATGGACGCATGGGACAACGTGCCAATTTCGAGGAAACTTATACGGGCGATACTTTGCAAGGCAGCTACGTCGCGGGCGTATACTACCCAGACAAGACGCGCGTAGGTTGGTGGAAAAATGGCTATCCCGAATATTTCGCGAAGGTGCTGAACGCTTGTAATTGGATTGGAATTGATATAAAAATCAATGACACGACACTGGATTTAGCAAAAAGCGATGTCACAGATTTTAAGCGTACATTAGATATGCAGCGCGGTGTTTTGCAACGTCAATTTACAGCTAAACTGACGACAGGTGAACAAGTGCATGTGGACGCTACACGATTTTGCAGCCTCGCAGATGATGAAGCCGGAGCAATTCGTTATGCCATTCAATGCGATTTTTCGGGCGAACTTGCTATCTCGCTTTACCTTGATTTCGATATTAAAAATGAGGACGCCAATTATGATGAAAAATTTTGGACAGAAGTAGAACTTTCGATTCAAAAAGGAGAAGGTTATATTACCGCCGCTACGCGAAAAACCGACTTTCACGTATGTACGGGGATGTGTTTTGATATTTTGATAAATGAAAAAAATGTGACACCCGATATTGATATTTTTCGTAGAGAAAAATACGTTTCTAATACGGTCAAATTGCAAGTAAATAAGGGCGATGCAATCGTCATTTACAAATATGTGGTCAATCTTTCCTCCGAAAATCATCCGAAAAATATATTGTCAGACAATGCCGAAAAATTAATCCGAAAAATCCAACAAAAAGGCTTCCAAACGATGCTCGAAGAACAAACCGCAGCCTGGGCAATTCGCTGGGAAGATAGCGACGTCGTGATTGAAGGCGATGTAGCTGCACAACAAGGCATTCGTTTCAATATTTTCCAACTTCATCAAACCTACTCCGGCGAAGATGAACGCCTCAATATCGGACCAAAAGGCTTTACGGGAGAAAAGTACGGCGGTAGTACTTATTGGGATACAGAGGCGTATTGTCTGCCTTTTTACTTAAGTACGGCAGATAGACATGTTGCTCGCAATTTGCTCATTTACAGATATAAACATCTACAAAAAGCGATAGAAAACGCCGAAAAACTCGGTTTTAAAGACGGCGCAGCCCTTTACCCAATGGTCACGATGAATGGCGAAGAATGTCATAACGAATGGGAAATTACCTTTGAAGAAATACACCGTAATGGCGCGATAGCTTACGCGATTTTTGACTACGTCCGCTATACGGACGATAAGGCATATTTGGCAGATTATGGCTTGGAGGTGTTGGTTGCAATAGCACGTTTTTGGGCGCAACGGGTCAATTATTCTAATGAAAAAGGAAAATATGTGATACTTGGCGTGACCGGCCCGAATGAGTACGAAAACAATGTCAATAATAATTGGTACACAAATTTTACCGCAAAAAAATGTCTTGAATTGACGATAAAAAGTATTGGATGGGTAAAGAAAGATTGCCCGGAAAAATACAAAGCAATTGTACGAAAAATAAATTTTAAAGAAGCCGAAGAATCGCAGCAATGGCAGCAAATTTGTGACTACATTTTTCTACCCGAATATAAAGAATTTGGTATTTACTTGCAGCAAGACGGTTTCTTAGATAAAGATATTTCGCCTGTGAGCGACCTTGCGGAAGTTGACCGCCCGATTTGTCAAAAATGGTCGTGGGATAGGATTTTACGTTCGTGCTACATCAAGCAAGCAGACGTTTTGCAAGGCTTGTATTTCTACGAACATGAGTTTGATGAAGATACCATTCGCCGCAATTTTGATTTTTATGAACCGCTTACGGTACACGAATCCTCGCTTTCGCCCTGCGTACATGCGATACTCGCCGCACGACTCGGCTACCACGACAAAGCCTACGAAATGTACCTCCGTACCGCTCGCCTCGACTTGGATGATTACAACAACGATACCGAAGATGGCTGTCACATAACGAGCATGGCAGGTACATGGATGGCAGTGGTCAAAGGCTTCGGCGGTATGCGCATGATGGACGGACAATTGCACCTTAATCCTTTCCTACCACAGCAATGGACAAGCTATTCTTTTAAAATCAGGTGGCGCGGCAGCATCCTCAATATTAAGGTGACAGCAGCCGGAACGACCGTCGAAAATGAGTCCGAAGAATCGGTTTCGCTTGTTTTATCAGGAAAATTAACCGAAGTGTAGCCAAATTTACTCATTAGACTACAATGGTTCATTTTTTGCTAAGAAATAGTTAAAACCTTTCTATTTATTGGACGTATCATACAAAAGACCTTATTATTGTAGGTATATCGCCTCGTTAGGGAAGAAGAAGAAAATAATCTACCCCAAATGAAAAAGAACAATTCAGACGGGTAGATTATTTTTTTCGTCTTCCCTTATCTATTCTCAATTTTTAATTATTTATTAATTAAGTTATGAATTTATTGAAAAAATATAAAAAAACACTTGTATTGGTGGCAGTAGTTGCCACGGGTGCGATGTTCGTTTCTACGGATTACAACAAGTACTTTGAAATTTCTAAAAACCTTGAAATATTTGCCAACATATATAAAGAACTTAACACATCTTACGTGGATGAGATTGATCCAGCCAAGCTGATGCGGACGGGCGTAGATGCGATGTTGGAATCGCTTGACCCTTACACCAATTACATTTCGGAGTCAGAGATCGCAGGTTTTAGACTGCAAGTGACGGGCAGATATGGTGGTATCGGTGCAAGCATTCGCCAATTTAAAGACCATGATTATGTGGTAATTACCGAGCCATACGAAGGTTTTCCTGCGGAAAAAGCAGGACTCATTGCTGGCGATGAAATCATCAGTATTGCCGGAAAAACTGCTAAGGGTAAGACCACAAAAGAGGTAAGTGACATCCTCAAAGGCGCGCCCGGCGATGAGGTGACGATTATGGTACGCCGTCCTGGAACAGCCAAAGATTTTGAGGTAACAGTAAAACGCGAAGAGGTAAAAATCCCAAATGTACCTTACTTTGGTATGATAGATGACGAAACGGCTTACGTCACGCTTACAACTTTTACAGAACGTGCAGGTGCAAATGTAGGCGATGCCATCAAAAAATTGCAAAAAGATAATGACGTGAAATCTATCATATTAGATTTGCGTGGCAATGGTGGTGGTTTGCTCAAAGAAGCCGTCAATTTGTCTAATATTTTTGTGGATAAAGGCGAAGAAGTAGTCACGACGCGCAGTCGCAATGTCGAAAACGACCGCAGTTTTCGCACCCTCAATAGTCCTTTGAACACGGAAATCCCGCTTGTTGTACTAATTAATGGCAGCTCGGCGTCGGCGTCAGAGATCGTATCGGGCGTGATTCAAGACCTTGATAGAGGCATATTGGTCGGACAAGAATCTTTCGGAAAGGGCTTGGTGCAAAATACTCGCCCAGTAGGTTACGATTCCAAACTCAAATTGACGACTGCCAAATACTACATTCCAAGTGGCAGATGTATTCAAGCCATCAGTTATAAGGACGGTAAATCTTCTACGATAAATGACTCCCTACACACCGAATTTAAAACACGCATTGGCAGAAGTGTATTTGATGGTGCAGGTGTAAAGCCTGATATAGAGATAGTTGATCCATTTATGAGCAATGTAGAAGGTGCATTATTGAGCAAAAATATCATTTTTGATTATGCGACCCAATATAAGTTGAAAAATGCTGAAATCGCGCCAGCCAGCGAGTACGCTTTTTCGGATGCTGACTTTAAGGACTTCGAGCAATTTGTAGCCAAACAAAATATGGAATACAAAACCGCCAGCGAAAAAGAACTCAAACAACTCGAAGAAAAAGCGAAAAAAGAAAACTACTACGATGCCATAAAAACTGACCTCGAAGCCATGAAACGCAAAATTGACGAAGATAAAAAGAAAGACCTTTATAAGCATAAAGATAGAATCACACGCTTGATAGAACAGGAAATCGTCAAAAGGTATTATTATCAGAAAGGTGGAGTAGAGGTTGGCTTGAAGGGCGATCCTTACATCAAAGCTGCGCTCAAAGTGTTGAAAGATAAACAACGTTATCAATCTATTCTGAAATAATTTTGAAATAATTTATCAAAATTGACCGTTTATCGGGCAAGCTCAAGCCCATAAGGTTTTTAAAAATCTTATAGATTTAGGGAAGAGGAAGAAATTAAATAAGAGGTCTCATAATGCGTCGTCTAAGGATTTAAAGGATTCTTAGTGAAAGAAATTAAATAAGATGTCCCATAATGCGAAGTATTTTTTTGTCTAAGGATTTTTTGAAAGCCGCACATAG
>ENA-ORXR01002913-ORXR01002913.1-marine-metagenome-genome-assembly--contig:-NODE-2913-length-15775-cov-3.839406_pt1 | contig 15775 bp, 13 predicted proteins | sample MGYA00237866_ERZ511479 | MGnify/ENA metagenome assembly ERZ511479 | reverse complement strand
TGTGCCGTGGCCGGACTGCTCAATCACGCAAGAGCCTTCACAGAGGCGGTCTTGCGGGCAGATACGGCCGCATATTTCGGGCATATTATTGGTCGCCGCAGAGACGCGATAGGCTTCTTCTGTCCGCCCTTCAGCGGTGAGTTTCAGCCAATCGGGAATATTATTTTGCAGCGGACAATGATTTTGACAAAACGGCACACCGCACTGGCTACACCGGCTGGCCTGCTCTTTGGCTTTGACCTCGATGTAGTCTCCGTAAATCTCTAGGAAATCGTCGCGGCGCTCTGTGGCATCGCGTTTTTCCGGCATTTCCCGCTCGGTTTCCACAAATTGTAGCATTTTATCTGCCATAGCGCCCATCCTGCATAGCTGCGTGATTAATTTGGCGCTCTTAGGCCCAAATTACCGCCCTGACAAGATGCGACAATCTGTCAGTATAGAGTATAAATTAGCTTTTTAAATAAACTAAGACATTGATATTATTATATTATATGAAATTCAGTCAAATTTGACGATTATTATATTCGTAAAAATACACTGAATTATGTGGAAAACTAGGTCGTGACCTTGCAATGGTAATGGTATAACAGTGCGCGACTTGGTGAAATGGAATGACACACGCCTGATATGACTCCTGACGAGACAGATAACGCCGATAAGGCCGCGCATGTGCATGACCATGACTGCGCGGACCCCAGCCTGCATGACGCAGCGGCGGCTGCGCCCATCGCCGCGCATATTGGATCCTTAGGTCAGCTCTCTGCCCCCGGACGGCTGGACCCTGATGAAGCGGCGCGGATTACCCGACGTATCACGAGTTACAGTGTGGCTGTCGGCATCATTTTGTCCATCATGAAATATTTCATCTGGCAAGAATCCCATTCCGTCGGCGTATTGTCCTCACTCGTTCACAGCGGACTGGATCTCGCCGCAGCGCTCGCCACATTCTTTGGCGTGCGCTACGCCGCCCGCGCGCCGGACGCCACGCACAGCTATGGCCGCGGTAAAGCCGAAGGGTTCGTCGCCGTGCTGCAAGCGTGCCTTGTTCTGTTCTCGGCCAGCCATATTGGCGAAGAAGCCATTCACCGCATTATGGAGCCTCACGCCGTCGAGCAGGGTCTGGCCACTATTCTCGTCATGGGAATAGCCATCGCCATGACCTTTTGGCTCCTCATGGCGCAAGGCCACGCTATCGCGGCCACAGGCAGCGTCGCCATTGCCGGTGACCGCGCGCATTATATGTCGGACATGGCCGCCAATATCGCTGTCGTTATCGGTGTCGCGCTGGCCGCTTTCACGCCCTTTGCCGTAGCTGACGGAATAATTGCCCTGCTGATTTCACTCTGGTTGATATATACCGCTTTCAAAGTCGGGCGGCTGGCTTTCAGACAGCTGATGGATTTAGAACTGCCTGATAGCGAGCGCGACTATATCCGTAGCCTGGCCGGCAATGACCCGCAGATTATCCGCATCAAAGACCTGCGCACCCGCGCCTCCGGCCCGCATGTCCATATCCAAATGCACGCAGAGCTAAGCTCCGGCCTGACGCTGATTGAGGCCCATGACATTATCCGCGCGGCGGAAACCCGAATCCTGCACGCCTTTCCGGCTGCTGACGTGACAATCCATCCTGACCCGCAAGGCCATGATCACGGCAATGAACGCTTCCGGCGCGGCTAAGCCTTGTCACCACGGCGCATTTATGGTGTCCTTATGGGGAAATATAAGGATTTGATATGCGCTCCATTTTTGTTGCTTTAACCCTCATCGCAATGCCGCTTACGGCGCCGCTCATCGCGCCGACATATGCGCAAGCACAGTCGACAAGGGACATGACGGACGATGTCGCCAAGATAGGCAGTTGGGCAGACAAATATAATACGATCATGACCGATATGGCGGCAATCTTTGACAATACAGAATTCAATACATTTATCAGCGACATATATAATCCGGATGTATCAATCGAAGACTCACAGCTCACACTCGATGCGTGGCGCGCTGATCACAAAATGCGTATCATCAAAATCCAATCAGACATCGACAATTTACCTGACGTACCGCAAGTCAGATCCGCCGAACTTAACCAGATTCGCGGTGGATTAATTGGGCAACGCAAAGCCTTGCAGCCTGCCTTTGATGACTTTATCGAAATTGCGCAAAAACTTGATGATGTTGCTGTAAAAATTCTCGACGGCGATGATGAAGGAATCGAAGAACTGTCTGTTGTTATGCTTGATCGCGCCATTGCGGCGTTGATTTCAGAAAACGCCATGCTCGAGAATTCGAAGAACGCAATACCAGACCGGGACAATCCCAATTTTCATCTAATTGCGATCAATCAGGACATAAATTTATTTATCATTGAAGAACAAAGAATTTTGAAAAAAACCTATTCTGATCGATTTGACCGAACCGCACGCCGCGATAATATTCAATCCATGCGTCGAATACTCGACAACGCAGAAAAAAATTTAAAACTCGCGCGCGAATCCAGAAAGGTGCTGCTCGCCAAAATGAGTAAATATAAAAGCGCATTCCCCAGCGGCACAAAAGAAGCACAGCTTATGACAACAGCTATAGCGATGATGGACGAATTTTCCGGCGCAATAGATGTAGAAGAGGATATTATCAAACTGCAGCGGCAATCCCTATCTCTCTATGAAAGTGAGGCTTTGGTCGAAGAAATAGAACCTCAAACGCTCATCATAAATGAGAAAATGTACGACCTGATAGACAGGCGGTTATATTTAGTGGGTGAGCGCGCAAAAATGGCGGCCTCACTTGGCGGTTAAATGTCATGGACTTCATGAAAACCTTACACAAACGCGCTAAGCGCCTGGGGTTTTCTGGCTTAGGCATTGTTGATCTAGCCACGCACGCTCCGGATAACGATCAATGGCTATCTGAATTTATCGCCGCCGGATATCATGGCACGATGGAGTGGATACCGCAGACAGAAAAACGCCGCGCCCATCCGCTCTCCATGTGGCCGGAGGCGAAAAGCGCGATTGCGCTGGGCTATAATTATGGCCCTGACAGCGACCCAATGGTCACATTGGGCCAAGCCGAGCGCGGGACGATTTCGGTCTATGCCCGCCACCGCGATTATCATGATCTGATTAAAGGCAAGCTCAAAGAACTGGCCGGACTTGTCGCCCGCGATACACGGCAGGATGTCAAAGTCTTTGTCGACACTGCCCCGTTGATGGAGAAACCGCTGGCGCAGGCCGCAGGTCTGGGATGGCAAGGCAAGCATACAAATTTGGTTAGCCGTGATTATGGAAGTTGGCTGTTTCTCGGAATAATCCTAACGGCCGCGAAACTCCCTGCGCAGACGCCTGAGATAGACCATTGCGGATCGTGCCGCGCCTGTTTGGACATCTGTCCGACCAATGCCTTCCCGGCCCCCTATAAGCTCGATGCAAGGCGATGCATTTCCTACCTAACGATTGAGCATAAGGGCCCTGTGGATATAGAGCTGCGCGAAAAAATGGGAAACCGCATATATGGCTGTGATGATTGTCTGGCGGTGTGTCCGTGGAATAAATATGCGCAGGTGACGCAAGATAAAAAGCTCTTGCCGCGCGAAGATTTAAATGCGCCAAAACTGGCCGAATTAGCGGCCCTGACAGAAGGTGAATTCAGAACCAAATTCTCGGGATCGCCAATTAAGCGCATCGGGCATAAACGCTTCATCCGTAATGTTCTGTATGCGATTGGCAACTCGAATATGCCGGCGCTTCTGCCGCAGGCAAACCGCCACTTAGACGATGATGACGCTGTTGTGCGCGACGCCGCCGAGTGGGCCGCCCGCAAATTACGCACATAAAAAACCGCCCTGCAAAGCAGAGCGGTCTGATTGTAAAACGCTTACGCGCTTATTGATTATTATACGGGCTGTGACCTGCATTCATGCCTTCGCCGCCATAGGTGCGCGGGGCGTGCGTGCCTTCATAATCCATAAGACCATAATCGGGCTGCGCGCTGTTGGATGATCCGTAAATCATCGCAGATGGCTGGCTGGCTTGGTAGTCAGAGACTGCGCCGCCGCCATAAGTAATGCCTGTTGACGCGCCGTAACCGGTCGCTGCGCCGCCGCCATAGGTGATGCCGGTAGACGCGCCGCCATGTGTCGTTTGGCCGTGGCCATATGACGTTCCGTGTGACTGACCGGAGCTATGTCCGTAAGTTTGGCCCTGACCATATGTTTGACTCTGGCCATATGTCTGACCGGAATTCATAACCTGGCCCGTATCGCAAATGACGCGCATCCACTCAAAGCGCTCATTTTCGACTAAACGGCGCGTCTTGATACGGCCCTGCACAGGCGGCACATTGACTTCACGCACGCTGCCGGGCTGAACGATATCTTCGACGGTAATGGAGCTATATTCTGCCGGGACAGGAATTTCGCGCACGCCGCCGGGATCAGCGACGACTTGCATAGACACAGTTGTGTATTTTGGCGGAACGCGCTTACGCGACACTTGGCCGGGATTAGCCAGAACTTTGCGGTTATAGGTCATGGTTTCGCCCGGCTCTTCGACCAGACACCAAATCTCGCAATTCGCGCCGCAATGTTGTTTCGGCGCAGCATGACCATAAGATTGACCACCGGAGGCATGATGTCCGCCGCCCTGATAGCCTGATTGACCCGAAGACGCGCCATATCCGCCGCCCGCTGTGGACAGGACATTATAGCCTTGCGCCATAAGTTGCCCCGGATTACCGCGCTTCCAAACAACGCGCGGCGCGCTGACTTGGACAGTCTCCTGGACAGTTTTAAATTCAGGCTGCGACACGGAAAGTGTTTCATACGCAGGGCGCGTCATTACTTGCTCTGTGACAGAGCGATATTGCGGCTGGCGCACTTCATAGCGCACGCTGGCTTCTTTGGTCATGACCTGTTCTTGACGGGTCTGAATTTGCGGCTGAGCCACTTCGAGGCGCTGATAGCCTTCTTCGACCACTACGATCTGGGAATCCTCAGCATATTGCGCGCCGTGGCGTACGCGGGCGTAACACTGTCCGGGCTGGGCATGACCCGGCAAAGCCGTCATTCCGCCGGGATTACCCGCCATAGCCAGCGGAGCAAATGCTGCGCCGCCAAGTAAAACGGCGCCTAATGCCCCAATTTTTGTCATTGAATGTAAAGCTGACATCGCCAGACTCCTTTTCTTCACCAATAGTTGCGCGCCTGACAGGCGAGCGATAAATTTATTTTTCGGGCGCAAGCCGAAAACTGTTCCGATTAGACACATCGCGGCCCCGATGCATCACTCTGAGAACAAGTATTGCAAACCCGATGCCGAGACCCACGCCAACACTGTTGGCTAGCCCATCTGCGAGAGAGCCCGTCCGCCCCGAAGCCATAATGGCCTGGGCAATCTCAATGCCGCCGCCAAGCGATATAAGCGCCGAAGCTAAAAGATATGAGTTAAGTTTGGGCCATCCGAGCTTGAACATAACGCCTAATGCGCCATAGGCGATCAAATGCATAAGCTTGTCAAAATGCGTGACATTAGGCGTCGCGGAGACGGGAATTAAGGACTCATGGATAATGATAACAGCAAAGAGCACCGCCATTATACGCGCAACCCTATGCAAAATAGGAGCATATCGCGCCGGAGGCGTTTGAACTGTTCGGTCTTGTTTTCCCATTATGCCCCCAGGCATTGTGCAGCATTATTCCTAAGATAATGCTCGCTCCCGACTGAACCTATGGTAAACAATAAGGCAAGTTTATGTCATTGACTGCATAAAGGATAAAAAATGGACGTGTTAAACCCCAAAGATGTGGCCCAAAATTTAGACGGTTGGACAGGCGGCGATGACTTCATCACGCGCGTTTTCAAATTTGACGACTTCGTCAGCGCCTTTGGCTTTATGACTCAGATCGCTATTCACGCGGAAAAAGCCAACCATCATCCGGAGTGGTTTAATGTCTATAATCGCGTTGATGTCACGCTAACAACTCATGACGCCGGGGGCGTAACAGACAAAGATGTGAAGCTGGCCGAGATCATGAACAAGCTGGCCGATTAATCATCCGTATCTTCATCATCTTGACCGGCGGCGACCCAATTGGTTTCTAGATTATAGCCGGACAAGGTCGCAACTTTTTGAAGGCGCAAAACGCTTTTGCGATTGAGAAGCGCCTCGTGCCCGCGCTTGGCCTTTAGCTTTATTGTGCCGTCGTCAAAAGACAGCTTAAAATATTTCAAAATGCCGGGCGTTCGGGCGGCGATCACAGAGCCTGCCCGCATGGCCGCGCCCCAGATCATGGCATATTGCCGCTCGCGCGCCATCAGATGATAATTGATCGCAGCGTCATTCGGCGTCGTGCTGCTCGCGGTAAATGAGGCGTAAAGCATCAAAGCCAGATAAGCGCGCTCTTTATGGGTCAGTCCCGCAAGCGGGGCGTAAAGCACATCTTCAAAGACCAGATCCGCGCGGTGATCCGGATGCAAGCCTTTGCCCGTCCCGACCAAGGCGCAGGCCGCTTGGCGCAGGCGCGTTTCATTTTCATCTTCGAAACATCCCGGCAAATGCGGCGCGATGGCCTTTAGCCATTTAAACAGGCCGGGGCCAAAGTCGCGTCCCTGTTCGTTACCCGTCGCCAAATGCGCGCAGGCATCATGAAGGGGCGTGCGCTTTTTGACTGTCGCGGACAGACTGTCATAGAGAAGCCCCTCACGCAGGCCCGCAGAAGAAAATATTATGGTCTCGGGCTTTAACGTCCCAATAAGCTCAACCAGAACCAAGCCGGCATAAGGCAATGTCTCAGCGCGGCGGCTGTTAATGCCCGGCCAGATTAAGAGGTCACTGACCGCCTCTTCGCTGGCCCATTTCCCGAGGCCAACCGCGTCTTGCGAGCGCATTTCAAAATTGTGCAAAATCCTTAGCGGATAGCCCGTGCGCTCATTATGAATTTGCGCCAGATTGCGCCAGGCCCCGCCCACCAGATACAGCTTGCCGCCGCGTATCGCGTAATCAGTCTTGGCCCCCGCCAAACGCCGGCGCACCAATGATCGTGACGCCAGCGGTTTTGCCGGATTATCCAGCGCGGCAAAGGGGCCCAGCGCAAAAGTCTGACCATCCGATACCGTCTGGTCTTTAACCCGGATCAGCTCCAGACTGGAGCCGCCTAAATCGGCGACCACGCCTTCGCTGCGGCGATCGCCGTTAATCACGCCCATAGCCGCGAAATAAGCTTCTTCTTCGCCGGACAAAACGCGCACTTTCAGGCCCGTTTCTTTTTTGACGCGCTTAACGAAATCCGGCCCGTCGCTTGCCTCGCGCACGGCTGCTGTGGCCACGATCAGAATTTTATTTAACCCCTGCGCCTCGGCCAAGGCTTTGAACCGCGTCAGCGCTTTGACCGTGCGCTCTACGCCTTCGCTATAGAGCCGTCCCGTTTGGGCCAGGTCTCGGCCAAGTCCCGCAAGGAGTTTTTCATTAAAGGTCGGCGTGGTGGCAACGCCGTGAATTTCATAAGTCACAAACCGAACGGAGTTTGACCCTATATCAATCACGCCGACCCGGCGTATTCCATCATCCGGCAGAGCGCGTGTCATCTTCACCTGTCGGCTCCACAGGAGCATTATCATTGATTTGCGGGGCGCGTTTTTTGCCCCGGCGAATAGGCTGGCTTGGGGCTTTATATTTTAGCGATTTACCCCGGCCCGACAGCGACGGATTATTCATGAAATAACCATGCGCCGAGAACGGCTCTTCGACATCCGACGTGTCGCGGCGAATATATTTTCCGCTGGGGCTGAGGTCCCAACTATTGGCTTCATCGGATAGGTTTGCGACCATAATCTGGTTCATAATTTGACGCCGCACAGTCGGGTTTTCGACGCGGACCAAAGTTTCAACGCGGCGGTTTAAATTGCGCGGCATCCAATCAGCCGAGCTGAAATAGACCAGCCCCTTAGCACTGGGCAGCTTGGCCCCATTCCCAAAGCACATGATACGCGCATGTTCGAGGAAGCGGCCCACAATTGAAGAGACGCGAATATTTTCAGACATGCCCTTAACGCCCGGACGAAGACAGCAAATCCCGCGTACAACCAAGTCAATCTGCACGCCCGCATTGGACGCCTCGTAAAGCAGTTCAATTATGCCCGTATCAACAAGGGCGTTTAATTTAGCCCATATCGCAGCCGGCTTTCCGGCGAGCGCATTTCTGATTTCCGCGCGAATATGCTCTTCGATCTGCGGGCGCAATGTCGTCGGCGCGACGGCGACTTTTTCCAAATCCTGCGGCGGATTATAACTGGTGATGTAATTAAAAACTTTACCCACATCCCGGCCATAGGCAGCATCTGCGGTAAACAGAGCCAAATCCGTATAGACCTTGGCATTTTGGGCGTGATAATTCCCTGTGCCTAAATGGGCATATGTTTGCAGGCGGCGACCTTCGCGGCGCAGCACGAGCGAGATTTTGGCGTGGGTTTTATAATCTATAAATCCGTAAACGACATGCGCGCCGGCGCGTTCCAAATCGCGCGCCCATTTCAGATTTGTCGCCTCGTCAAAGCGGGCTTTCAGCTCCACCAGAGCCGTCACCGCTTTGCCGCGCTCGGCGGCATCTATCAGCGCCGCAACAATCGGGCTGTCTTCTGAGGTCCGATATAGCGTCTGCTTTATCGCGACAACATCAGGGTCTTCGGCGGCCTGGCGCAGGAACTGCACGACCACATCAAATTCTTCATAAGGATGATGGACCAAAATATCTTTTTCTTTAATCGCCGCAAAACAATCGCCGTCATGATCGCGAATGCGCTCCGGGAAACGGGCGGTAAAACGCTCAAAAACAAGATCAGGTCGGGTCTTCACAATCAGTTGCGACAGTCCGCTCATCCCCATCAGCCCGTCTAGTTCGTAAACTTCATTATCCGCCGCCCCGAGGCTGCTAATCAAATAGGATTTAAGCGCAGACGGCATCGTCTCATCGACGCGCAGCCTTACAACGCGGCCGCGGCGGCGCTCTTTGAGCAGAGATTCAAAATGAAGCACTAAGTCTTCGGCCTTTTCGTCAACTTCAATATCGCTGTCGCGCGTAATTCGAAACAGCCCCTGCCCTGTCAATGTGCTGCCGATAAAGAAATCATTGGCAAAGGCGGCAAGCACGTCCTCGAGTGCTACAAATGTCGCTTTGCGGCCATTTGAAGATTTATAAATTTGAATAAAACGCGGGACATTTGACGGAATAGGGATTAGCGCGCGGCGCTCTTCGGCCTGCCCCGGAGTTGCAAATGACAAAAGCAGTCCAAAGCCCAAATTCGGAATAAAGGGAAAGGGGTGCGCGGGGTCGAGCGTGATTGGCGTCAGAAGCGGGCGGATTTGGGATTCGTATATTTTCGTCAGATCAAATAATTCTCCGTCGTTTAATTTATCAACGGTTTTGACCTTTAATCCCTCATTGCTCATTTCGCCGCGCAATGCCTGCCAGCACTTACGCTGCGCGCGCATTAATTTTAAGGCCCGTTTTCGAATTTTCTCAAGCTGACGTTCGGGCGTATATCCGTCCTGACTTTTTGTTGTAATCCCGTTGCGAACTTGGCTGGACAGACCCGCCACACGCACCATGTAGAATTCGTCCAGGTTGGAGGCCGATATTGATAAAAACCGCAGGCGCTCCAGAAGCGGGTTTTTAACATTACCCGCCTCTTCGAGAACGCGCGTATTAAACATCAGCCACGATAGCTCGCGGTTAAAAAACCGTCTTTCGCTGACAGGCTCTTGGGATGTGTCTGTATCAGTTTTGATCATGGCGGCCTTATGACAGGGCAATCGGGGAGCGGCAAGACAGAGATGTCACCGCGATGTGTTTCGCAGCTGCGCCCAGCGTTCCAATCGCTGCTTTATTGCAGCCTCCCGCCCTGCGCCTTTTGGAGCATAGAAATTAACACGCTCTATATCATCAGGGAAATAATTCTGCCCCGAAAATCCATCCGGCGCGTCATGGTCATAGGCGTAGCCTTTACCGTAACCCAAATCTTTCATCATCTTGGTTGGCGCATTTAAGATATGGGCGGGCGGCGCGAGCGAGCCTGTATCGCCCGCCGCCTTCATCGCCGCTTTAAACGCCGTGTAAACCGCATTGGATTTTGGCGCCGTGGCCAGATGGACAACGCAATGGGCGATGGCCAGCTCTCCTTCGGGCGAGCCAAGCATACGGTAAGTGCGCACGGCTTCGCCTGCTATCATTAGCGCCGTGGGATCGGCGAGGCCAATATCTTCACTGGCGAGGCGGACCATGCGGCGCGCAATATAAAGCGGGTCTTCGCCGCCCGTAAACATGCGCGCCAGCCAGTAAAGCGCCGCATCCGGGTCAGAGCCGCGAATGGATTTATGCAAAGCCGAGATCAGATTATAATGCTCTTCGCGCGACTTATCATAAGACGGCGCGCGCTTTTGCAAAAAGTCAGGCAAGCTCTTGCCATCCAGCATTTGCCCCTGCGCGGCTTGAGCATAGAGCGTCTCGGCGAGGCCCAAGGCGTATCGCCCGTCGCCATCGGCCATAGCGATCAACACCTCGCGCCCGTCATCGGTGACCGGCAATTTCTGCTCGGTCAGCGCTTCGGCGCGTTCCAGCAATTGCCCAATGGCATCAGCCGAAAGGCGGTTAAGCACAAAGACCTGCATCCGCGAGAGCAGCGCGCCATTTAGCTCAAAGCTGGGATTTTCTGTCGTCGCGCCGACAAGCGTCACCACACCTTCTTCGACAAAGGGCAGAAAGCTGTCTTGCTGCGCGCGGTTAAAGCGGTGGATTTCGTCTACGAAAAGCAATGTCCCGCGCCCTTCATCCCGGCGCTGGCGCGCAGAGGCGAAGACCTTGCGAAGCTCGGCCACGCCCGAGAACACCGCGCTGATTTGGACAAATTCCAAATCGGCATGATCGGCAAGCAGCCTTGCGATTGTTGTCTTCCCCACCCCGGGCGGGCCCCATAATATAAATGACGTCAAATGCCCGGTTGATATCATCCGCCCCAATGGCGCAGTACCCGCGAGCAGATGATCCTGGCCAATGACTTCCGATATCGCCGCAGGGCGCAGACGATCGGCCAGCGGGCGCGGCGCGTCGGCGGATAGATCAGAAGCTTTGAAAAGATCGCTCATATCCGCTTATGACCGCAAGCGGGGCGCAAGAGAAGCCCTTAGCCGTCTTTATCCAGAGCATATCCCGCGCCGCGTATCGTGCGCACGAGGTCGGGCTTGCCATCCATATTTATCGCGCGGCGAAGGCGGCCCATATGAACATCGACCGTGCGCTCGTCGATATGAATGTCCATGCCCCAAACTTGGTCGAGAAGTTGCGCGCGGCTATAGACTTTCTTGGGTCGACCGAGCAGCGTCCGCAGCAGGCGAAACTCCGTCGGGCCAAGTTTAACGATATTGCCGTCACGCGTGACGCGGTGGGTCTCGGTATTCATCTCTATGCCCGCATAGGACAAGGCCTGCGTGCCGAGTCCAAAACGGCGCATATTGGCATTAATCCGCGCGATAAGCTCGCGGTTGGAATAGGGCTTGGTGACATAATCATCCGCGCCCACCGTCAGGCCGCGTACCTTGTCGTCTTCACTGCCGCGCGCGGTCAGCATCATAATTGGGATGTCGCGTGTATCTTCATCCGACTTTAAAATGCGGCAGACTTCAACGCCGGCCATATCCGGCAGCATCCAATCAAGCAAAATAATATCCGGACGTCTTATGCGGGCTTGGTCAATCCCGTCCTCGCCGCGCTCGGCCCAGATCACGGCATATCCGCTGGCTTCCAGATTATAGGTCAGGACTTCGGCCTGCGCGCTCTCATCTTCGACAATTAAAATTGTTGAGGACATCGGACCTGCTTATTTCATATCGGCAAGTTCTTCAGCCGTGAAAATCATGCGGCTGGTTTTATCCCCTTTGGGACGCTTATCCTCGGGCCAGCTTCCTGAAACGAGGAAGATGATTTCCTGCGCGATGCTCACCGAATGATCGCCCATACGTTCAATATTTTTGGCAATGAAGAGCAAATGCATCGCTGCGCCAATATGGGCCGGATCTTCCATCATATAGGTCAACAGCTCGCGAAAGAGCGAATTATGAAGCAAGTCGACTTTCTCGTCCTCGCTGCGCACATGTTCGGCGGCGTCCGAGTCGCGATTTGTATAGGCGTCCAGCGCCATTTTAATATGTCGCTCAACCAGGTCCGCCATGCGGCCGAGCGTGGACAGGGATCCGTAAAAACTTTGGTTCTTATTGATCGTATTGGCGCGGCGCGCGATATTCTTCGCATAATCGCCCATACGTTCCAAATGTCCCGCAATGCGCAGCGTCATCACGATCGCGCGCAAATCTTCGGCCACAGGCTGACGCAGGGCCAGAACGCGAATCGCGAGTGCGTTCACTTCGGCCTCAAGGGCGTTAATGCGCGAGTCGCCTGAGATAACAGTGGACGCCAAATCAACATCAGATTTCATCATCGCTTGAACGGCATTGACCAATTGGAACTCAACCAACCCGCCCATCTCTAAAACAAGCGCTTCGAGCTTATTGAGCTCATCGTCATAAGACGAGAGAATATGCGTGGACGCGAGCGGTTCTTCTTTGCGGCCTGCTGAGGGGTCTAAATTAGAGGGCGATGTCATTTCAAATTCCATTTATTCTCAGCGAGATTTTCGCCGTATTAGACTATATTCAAATCAATGAATAAAGCTGTGTGACAGTTTTATGAAAGTTTTATGACACACGGGGCCACGAAAATCCATTCTCTGCATTTAAGGCGAAAAAGGCACCAGAAAAACACTCACACATGTGCCCCTCCCCAGTTCACTGTCAATAACCATGCGGCCGCGGTGACGGTTGATAATATGCTTCACAATCGCGAGCCCCAAACCCGTGCCGCCCATCTGCCGCGAGCGGCCTTTATCGACGCGGTAGAAACGCTCCGTTAAGCGCGGAATATGGGCGTCTTCAATCCCGTCGCCATAATCTTGAACCGAGATCTGAACGCCGCGCTGCGAGCCGGGTCGCTTTGGATGGCGGCGTGATATTTTCACATCAATTTCGGATGTTGGCGGACTGTATCGCAGTGCATTTTCGAGCAGGTTCTGGAACACCTCAATCAACAAATCAGCATCGCCGCGAATAGGCGGAATATCTTCGCCGGCTTCTATTTTGATGCGGCCGGGATAATTCGCGTCGGACGCTTCGAGCGCAGACGTCGTGCGTTTGATGACTTCGATAATATTCACGCTGTCATCAGGAACAATATGTTCCTGCGCTTCGAATTTAGATAGCGAGAGTAAATCCATCACGATGCGCGACATGCGCTGCGTCTCATCATCCATTAGCGCCAGAAACCGGTCCTGCGCGGCCTTGTCATCGCGCGCCGGTCCGCGCAATGTCTCGACCATCCCAATCAAGGACGTCAGCGGGGAGCGCAGCTCGTGACTGACATTGGCGACAAATGTACTGCGGGCGCGCTCGGCCTGAATTTGCGCAGACATATCGGCCAAAGTCATCAAATACAGCCCTTCCATGGCGTCGCCTGCGGGCGCGACGGTGACCTCATATGTGCGCTGCGTTTGAAACGTCAACGCAATGCGGCGCGTATTCATTTCTTCGTCTTTGATTGATGTCGCCACCATAGACAAAACTTCGGGGTGACGCAGAACGCGGACCAGATACATCTTTTTCAGGGCGCGCTCGAACAAGCTGACGGCGGCATCATTGGCCGTTACGATCATGCGGTTCGAATCGAGAAGCAGCGCCGGATAAGGCATCGCATTAACAATGCTTGACATATTCCCCCCGGCTCACTGCGATTAGTAGCGTATCGTGCCTTGCCGTATCCGCCCGCCGCGGTCAACCTCGACAGACCAGAGGTCGCGATCCTGCGCGCCTTCGATAATATCCGCCATATCATCGGTCGTCTCAATCGGCTGATCATTAATACTCAGCATGATATCGCCGCGCCGAAAGCGCCGCGTCGCCGGACTGCGCCGCGTAATATCGGTAATCACCACGCCGCTGACAAAGGGATCAAAGCCAATTTCTTCGGCCAGCTTCGGGGACATATTCACCGCCGTAATTCCCGCAAAAGGGCTGTCGTCGGAAATAAAGACTTCATCCCGAGAGGGCGTCTCGGCCGGCAGCGCAATGCGAAGGCGTTTGGTGACCTCGCGGCCGCCCGTCCACACCGTGACATCCGCGCGGCTACCCGGCGCAAGTGTCGCCATTTTAAAGGCAATCCCGCTATCATCATTTACGTCTGTTCCGGCAATCGCCAGAATTATGTCGCCCTTTGTGAGGCCGGATTTATCAGCCGGGCCGCCGGGATATATTTCACCGATAATGGCCCCGCGCGGGCGATCAAGTCCCATCGCGTCGGCAATATCGCTGCTAACAGCTTGGGTGCGCGCGCCCAGCCACGGACGCTGAATGACGCCGTCCAGCAGCGCGCTTTGCACGGCGCGGCTAACCAGCTCCGCCGGGATCGCCAGGCCGACGCCGTTCGAGCCGCCGCCCTTGGACAGAATGGCCGTGTTCACGCCGACCAGTTGCCCGCGCATATCCACCAGCGCGCCGCCGGAATTGCCCGGATTAATCGCAGCGTCCGTTTGAATGAAGGAGGAAAAATCAGAAACCGTTGTGCGGCCTTTGGCGGAGATAATTCCGCTGGTGACCGTTTGCCCCACGCCAAAGGGATTACCAATGGCCAAAACCAGATCGCCAACTTCAAGATCGCGATCGCCTTTAATTTCTAAGAACGGTAAAACATCGCCCGTCGGTTCCATTTGCAAAACGGCAATATCAAGCTTGTCATCACTGGCAATCAATTCGGCTTTATATTCGCGCCGATCAGAGAGCTGTATCGTAAGATTATCCGCGCCTTGGACCACATGAGCATTGGTCACAATCACGCCGCTCCCGCGCACAATCACGCCGCTGCCCAGCGAGCGCTCCATACGTTCGCGCGGAACGCCGCGCCTTATCCATCCGCCGCCAAAACTCATCATGGCATTGTCGCGCACTTTGCGCGAGCTTTGCACGCTGACCACGGCCGGCGCGGTTTGTTTCACCAGCGGCGCAAAGCTCATACGCATGTCGAGCGCGCTTTGCGGTACTTCGCGCAGAGGCGCTTCGGCTGCGGGCAGCTCCGGCAAGCCAATTTGCGCCGCCGCGCCATAAGCGCCCAGCGACGCGCCGCCCAGCAGCGCGGCGATCAGCGCCGATTTAACCGTTTTCAATCCGCCTGCGCCTTTGCGCTCAGCCTTACCAGAATGTGTCATATCTATAATTTAGGGATGAAGGGCGACCAAAAAAAGTCACAAATGCAAGATTTTAATGACAATGCTGTTAGGCGGGATTGGGGAGATGTGCACGCCGTTAACCTGCCAACTTCACGTCATTCCTGCGCAGGCTGGGCTCTACTGGCTTTCAGACTGAAAACATCCTTCCTTCCCTCCCGCCCCCCATCGACCCACTCCCGATGGTCGTGGCCCACTTCCCCCGCAGGCGGGAGAAGAGTGATCTATCTTGATGCAATACTTGCTCTCCTTTACGGCTCAAGATCGGCCACTTTCAATACGGTCAACCTTCTCCCGCCTGCGGGGGAAGTACCCTGAGCATAGCGAAGGGGGATGGGGGGATTTTCTGTCTCTAATCTCTCATTTCTTACTCAAATCATCATTTTCGCTTCCGTTCTCAGTCGATAGAGGCGCTAATCTCCCCGGTAATCCTTCGGATTAGCGGGCCCCCTCTCGGGGAAGAT
>ENA-ORXR01002912-ORXR01002912.1-marine-metagenome-genome-assembly--contig:-NODE-2912-length-15779-cov-5.207107_pt1 | contig 15779 bp, 11 predicted proteins | sample MGYA00237866_ERZ511479 | MGnify/ENA metagenome assembly ERZ511479 | reverse complement strand
CTAGCTAATAGCCAACAGGCTAACAAGCCAAATTTTTAATGCAATCACCTCCAAATTAAAAGTTACCGAACCATTGAACCCTTAGCTCAACCAGAAAAGGCTTCATCATTACTGACAAAGCCTTTGTACCCATGACTGGAGTCGAACCAGCACATCCTATTAGGACACTAGGCCCTCAACCTAGCGCGTCTACCAATTCCGCCACATGGGTGGTTAGATTTGCAAAGTTAACAACATTTTTTAAATTAAAAAGGGTTACTGGAAGAAGAATTTTATGTCACTGCAGAAAAAAATCATTTAGGAATGGCGATTCAATCAGGAGCGCCGGTTTTCCAGAGCATCATTACGCAGACGCTGTAGAAAGGGAGATGCAAAGATGAAGTTTTCCAGAAAGGAGTTATCAGTATTCATAACTTCATCTTTATTACCTTGCCAGGCAATTTGGCCCTCGTTAAGGAGCGCGATATTGTCTCCAATTCCCATAACTGAGTTCATATCATGGGTATTGATTACGGTAGTAATATTATTTTCGTAAGTAATGCTCTGAATCAGCTCGTCAATCAGTAAGGCTGTTTTGGGGTCTAGTCCCGAGTTTGGCTCATCACAAAATAGATATTTAGGTTCTAAAACGATTGCCCTTGCGATCCCTACTCTTTTTTGCATCCCTCCACTGGTTTCGCTAGGATATCGATCATTTACATCGACCATCTCGACCCGGTCAAGACAGTAGTTAACGCGATCCAGTTTTTCTTTTTTAGTTTTATTGGTAAACATATCTAAAGGAAAGCGGATATTTTCTTCTACCGTCATAGAATCAAACAAGGCAGATCCTTGAAAAAGCATTCCTACCTCCATTCTGATTTCTCGCTTGGATTTTTTGTCCATCGCGGTAAAATCGCGTTCTCCGTACATAATTCTGCCTTCAGTTGGTTCCAGCAACCCTACCAAAAGTTTGAGCAGTACTGTTTTACCCGCTCCACTTTTTCCAATGATAAGATTGTTCTTACCTGCGTAAAAATTAGTAGTAATTCCTTTCAGAACTTTGGTCTCTCCGAAAGACTTAAAGACATTTTCTGCAATGATCATAATTTTCTATTGCGTTAATAACATGGCAATCATGTAATCCGATAGCAGAATCATGATGTTGCTGTAAACTACAGCCTGGGTACTCGCAGCGCCCAACTCAATACTCCCTCCTTCTACGTAGTATCCCTGATAGGCAGCGACGCTGGTGAGAATAAAAGCAAAAACAACCGATTTTATAAACATCATAAAGACATTATAAGGAACAAAAAAAGATTGTAAACCTAAAACATAATCCGACTGCGTAATCATTCCACCCGCGACACTTGCGATCAGACCACCGCTGATACTCATAAAGGCAGCAATACAGACCAACATTGGAATCACGACCATGGCGGCCAGCACCTTTGGCATGATTAAATAAGCTGCCGTATTAACGCCCATGATTTCCATGGCATCAATATGCTCTTTTTGGCGCATTCCTCCGATTTCTGCGGCAATATTAGACCCTACCTTTCCAGCTAAGACCAGACAGGTAATCATCGGTGCCATCTCGATGATGGTGGTATCCCGTACAATATAACCGATATAGTAAGGTGGAATAAAGCTGTCTTGTAGCTGATAGGAAAATTGTACTGCCGTTACCGCACCAATAAAGACGGAGATCAGACAGACAATGACCAGCGAACCAATGCCGATGTCATTCATCTGTCGCATCATTTCTTTCCAGTACATGGCTGGCTTTTCGGGTCGGGCGATTGCTTGTTTTAGTAACAGCAAGTATTGACCAATATGAAAGAATAAGCTTTTAAACATAGATTTTATTCCAAGGAACGTTGAAAATTGGCCGCAAAAATAAAGAAATAACTTTGCTTCTAGTGATTTATATTTTCTTTATTCGTTTCGGCATGTTCTTTTTAACGCACTTAGGACATAATTGGTTAGGAGTTCGTTCTTTTTTTTTATTATTGTCCTAAAAAACTATGAATATTATCATTACTGGTGGAACGAAAGGAATTGGTCGGGCTATCGCCGAAAAATTTGCGCAGCAGGGCTTTAATCTGGCACTTTGTGCCCGAAACGCAACCGATCTTAAGGATTGTAAAAAAGAACTGACGGAAAAATATCCTGAAATTCAGATTCTTACCAAGAAAACGGATATGAGTAAACCTAAACAGGTCCATACTTTTGCAGAATTTGTCAAAAAACACTGGAAACAGGTAGACATTTTGGTCAACAACGCGGGTGTATTCCTGCCAGGTGAAATTCTAAAAGAAAAAGAAGGGACACTGGAAAGTCAGATCAACACCAACCTTTACTCTGCGTATCATCTTAGCCGTGCCATTGCCCCGGTGATGGTTCGTCGCAAATCTGGTTATATTTTTAATATGTGTTCCATTGCCAGTAAGATTGCTTATCCAAATGGTGGTTCTTACAGTATCTCCAAATTTGCATTATACGGTTTTTCTAAAGTGCTGCGGGAAGAATTAAAGGATAAAGGTGTACGGGTCAGCGCCATTTTACCGGGTGCCACCTGGTCGGCTTCCTGGGCCGGAGTAGACTTACCTAAAGAAAGGCTCATGCAAGCCAACGACGTAGCCGAAGCAATCTGGGGTGCCTGGCAAATGAGTACGTCAGCGGTGATGGAAGAGATAATTTTACGACCGCAATTGGGCGATTTGTAGAGATCACAATATTTCCTTTCGTTCAACCATTCTGTTATTCTGTTTTGTTTATACGCAAAAAAGCAGTTTATCAACGTTGTTTGATAAACTGCTTTTCTACAACATAACATTTCTATCTACTGATCTGCAAGATCAGTAGTGCTAGATTTAGCATAGACTCCTTGCTGATCACTTTTCCACTGCTCAAACGCTATGCTACCCATAGATTTTTTCATAGCAGAACTACTAACAGCAACACCTTCTACCTTTACAACTATGACAAAAGGGTAATTACTGTATCGAACAACCCCATCAATTAGCATGTCATATTCTTTTCCCGCCTTTTCCAGTGCAATATCAATGGCATCTTACCCGTACGATAATCCAGTTTCCCCGTACCTTTGATCAATTCCAGACCGGCAGATTAGGCAAAATTTGTTTTTATAATTTTAATCGTCCTTGCTCGCAAAGATAGACTTATCTTCCGCTCTAAAAATGTACGCTCCACCCTTTCGATCAGACTGGTACGCTCCGATAAAAATATCTTCTCCGGACATCGCTACGCTACTACCAAATAAATCTCGCGGTGAACCATCCATCGCATTCATCTTATTGGCCAGTCCCCAATTATTTTCGCCCGCTTTGTCTTTTCTAAAAAGGTAGGTAGCACCCATACCCATTTCGTGTCCTTCACTTCCGGCAAGTAAATAATCTCCACTTATTGCAATTGTCTTGCCGAAACGGTCATCTGCATCTGCATCCATCGGCTGAATTTTTTTTAGTTCACCCCAGTTATTTTCACCACCAAGATTTCTTTCAAAAACATATACTGCGCCCATAAATCCTTCCGCACCATCAGCTCCTACAGCCAGATAATCATCCGATAAAGCCAAACTGCTACCGAAACGATCTTTTGCTTTTCCATCAGAAGAGAAGATCTTTAATGTCTGATTCCAGCCTTCTTCTTTTCTCTCAAAGATAATGATAGAACCTGCATTGTTATCCCGATTGGCACCTACGACCAGGGTATTTCCAGCTAGTGCAACACTGCTTCCAAAGCGATCATTTGGTGCACCTTCCTGGTCATGAATTTTATCTTCAAATTTCCACTGATCTTCTGTTAATTGGTAGATATAAACGGCTCCGGCGGATCGTCCTTTGTCATCTTCTCCGTAAGCACCGACGGCAATCCGTCCATTATTTACGGTAATACTGGTTCCAAAATAATCTCCAAAAGATTTATCAGGTGCCATTATTTTTTGTACTTCTTTCCAGGTGTTATCTTCCGCTTCTTGTCGCTGAAAAACGTATATCGCCCCCGCAAAATCATCATTGCCCTGTGCTGTTACAAAAGCAAAATCTCCTTCAATAGCGACTTTTCCACCAAAATTATTAAATGCTTCTCCATCGGAAGCCAGTAGCTTTTCCCGCATTATCCAGTGGTCTGTTTTTTCATCTTGTCGAAAATAAATATAAGCAGCTCCAGCCTCCGGGCCCCGGTCGTCATCCGTCCACGCACCGATGACACTATAGTTTCCAGAGACCGCTACGGATTTCCCGAAATTATCCTGGTTGTTGGTGGTCGTAGCCATAATTTTTGTTCCTTCTTCTGCTTCCTGAGCAGAGAGAACGGTGGTATTAGACCATGAAAAAAGACTTAAAAACAGGGTAAGGGAAAGCGGTTTAGTGCATTGTAGAAGTGTTAACATTCTGATGGTTATTTTATGGTTATGGAAACAGGAGACTTATTAATTCGAGGAGAGCAAACGGATGGGAGGTTTATGCAGTCAGGATCAATTTTGATGCCACTTTTTTTATATTATTTCATGTTTTAATGTAAGTAAGAGCTTGCCTAAATGCGTTTGATTGGGAAGTAAAATTAAGAAGAGCGGACCCACTTTTCGTGAATCCGCTCTTAAAGTACGACTTGGATTTAAGATTTAGAAAGTAATTGACGTAGTCTTCTGTATCGTTCCTGCTCTTGTCTTTAACTTCAGCAAGGTAGTATGCGCACCTCGTCCAATCGTATGAATCACCTCTAAACGACCAGTAGCGACATTAAAATCAAAACGCTTGATCCGTTTACCATTTACAGTGAGCGTAATTTCAGATTTTGATTTTACATTTTCAAGCATTCCTACAATTCTCGTTTTGGCCGTATTTGGATTAAACGGATCAGCAGAAGGCTGGCTCATGGTCAGTAAATTAATCGTCGGCTTGGCTAACTTTACAGTTCCTGCCTTACCCTGCTTATCATTTATGCGACCAGCATCTATTGATTCCATATTGATCGTTACCTGATCACTATCCGTTCCAGAATCATTGCTGGCAGCAACAATCAGTTTATTATTTCCTTTTGACAATCGAACATTAGCGGTAATCGTCTTACGTCGTCGATCAAATTTAAAGGCAGTCGATTTACCGTTTAACTTCAGATCCATTTTATTCTTGTCCGTAACATTTTTCACTTTGACCGTCACTTTATAACTACGTTGCTTCGTCGATATATTTTTAGAGGGTATGGTAAAATCCACCTCAGGTTTTGCAATTACAATTACTGGCATTGTATAATTGACGGTTACCGATGCTTCATCCTTTCCACCTTCGTTACTAGCTTTGAGAACGATCTGATTCTTTCCTTTTGCCAAGGTTAAGTTGGCCGTTACCCGTCCGCTTGCATAACCAAAATCGTATACCCTTTTTCTATTCAGATACAGCTCCACCTTGCTCTTGAGATCAACATTAGAAACCGTACCACTAAATGCTATTTTAGCCGTCTCTACTTTGGTTCGATTCCGTGGCTTGGAGATCTTTACATTTGGAGGTGCGACCACTAGATAGTATTCAACATCCACCCGGTCCTGATCCCTTCCATCCTGGTTGCGAACCGATATTTCGATGCGGTTGTTTCCTTTTTCCAGATTTACAGATCCGCTGATTCGACCAGTTCGATTATCAAAGTTGAAATCGTAATTTTTACGTCCATTGACGATAAAATCAATACCCGATTTACTACTAATGTTTTGCGTCTTCGCTTTTACTTGAATTCGTTGCTTATCGGTACGACTGCTACTTTTATTCGGCGTTGTAATATTCACTCTTGGTACTTCTATCTGCGGTTGCTGCTGCTCAATTTCGTAGAATATAATCGTACGATCCGAGCTGGTACCAGCATTATTTGAGGCAACTACTTCTATTTCGTTGCGACCTTCTCTTAATTTAGCAGTTCCAGTAAAGCGGTCTCCACGGTAATCAAATCCACTAATACTTCTTCCGTTTACTTTGAATAGAATATTACAATTATTGTCAAGCGGTCCAACCGTTGCTTCGATTCGCTCCCGGTTATTTTTGGTCGTAAAAGGATCCCGGTAAGGCTTGGTTATTTCAACCAAAGGCTTTACTAGCTTAACCATTTCTTCCAGTCGAATCGTAGCTTGATCAGAACGGGATCCACGCTGATTGCGAGCTTCAATTTTGATACGATTGCTCCCTTCGTTCAGATAAATATCTGATTCAAAACGGGTACCTCGTAAAGAAAAATTATCTTGTCGTCGACCGTCTACGGTAAAATAAATATCATTTTTGTCGTACACATTTTCGATGGTTGCCTGCACCCGGTAACGATCCTGCTCAACTGTTTCACTGCTGCGGTAAGGTCTCGTAATCTTCACCACTGGATAAGGTGTTCGTGGTGTTTCCACTACGGGTACATCTTCGATTACCGGATCATTTTGAACAGGTATATCTACCCTGGGGTTGTCTCTAACTGGCTCGTCTTTTTTAAATCGGTCCACATAAATAATGGTTACCGTTTCGCTATCACTCCCCGCAGCATTAAAGGCACTGACCGTAACTGTATTCTTCCCTTCCAGTAAAATAAATTCACTTTTTAAAATATTCTCGTTATAGTCAAACGGTGTTGACTTACCATTTACTGTCAGATCAATATCCATGGCATTATTTACGTGCTTAACCGAAGCGCGAACAAAAGCAGAAGATTGATAGATCGTCGTTGTTCTACTTTGTGGGTTGATGATATCTACTTCAGGACCTTTTTCCTTTGCTTTTTTAGGATCAATAATCCAACGCAGATTCAAATTAGTATAGTGGTGCCAGTCGTTATCAGCAGAAAGATTGTTCTGGTTGTCATATCTGACACCATCAAAATCATCCGTCCGGGTAAACGTAACTTTATGACCGAGACCAAGAGAAAAACGTGGCGTCAACTGATATCCTAATTCAATACCCGCGCCGGGCATAAATGCAATATTGTCAAAATCACTACCCTGGGCATCACTTTCGTGGTATCCATCCAGAATATCATTTAATTCCCGACGGATAACCGAACGGGAAGCGGTTGTATCAATTCCCAAATATTCCGAAGAATATAATTGGTTACTATTATTATTTTGCTGATCGGTTCTGGCCCAATAGCCGCCCACTCCAACACCTCCAAAGAGAGAGAGGTTAATATTCGTTCTTTCTCTAAGTTTGTTGAAGTGTAAAACTCCTTCCAGGCCAATTTCTCCAAAATGCGTACGGTTATTCTGAAATACAAATCCAGATTGGTTGTTGGCTTTGGTGTAGTCCAGGTTTTCCATTCCGTTTAGTACTGGATTTCGCGTAATTCCGTAAGAACGTTCGTGATCCAGGCCGTAGCTTTCTGCGTAAAGTAATCGACCACGTAGATCAAAAGCGAAAGTGCTACCAGGACGGTAATAAAGGTTTTTAGCCAAAGTCAAACCAGCCCCCCATCCTTCGGTAGTAAAGGGAACATCAGAGGTTTGGTAAGCCAATCCTCCATTAAGTCCAAAGGTCCAGTATCCAGGTGTTCGGTCGGTCGTCTTGTAGTTAGAAGTTTGTGCATTCAGCGTTATGCCAAAAAGTAGCATAAAAAGCACTAGCGGTAAAAATTTCATTCCATTTTTCATAGCTAAAGGGTTTTAGTGAGTAAATTATATTATTGGTTAATAGGTTTATTGCTTTGACTAGAAAATTGTCGTAGGATTAAAGGGGAAAACAACGTAAAAAGTGAATAAAAACTATTTTTTAAGAATCACACTATTTTGAACATCCTGTAGACTTACGAAAAAATAAATTACAAATCGCTGATTTTCAACCATCTGTACTTTTTCCTGTTTTTTGTTGAACATTTTTCACCAAAAAAGACTTTAACTTAAGTCGGCATAAATCCCAGGGTTTTTAACGAAGTATTAACGCCTTCAAAAGGCTAAAAAAAGTCATTTTGTCCAAAATTTACCCATTATATTAAAAATATAACACCTTTTAGAATTACCAATCATCAATAAAATCAATTACGCGATAGTTTTTATCAACTATTTGGAATAAAGGTGGTAACTTTCTCTGAAAACCCATATATTTGTTTTCAGTATTTATATTGGTGTGACACCTTTTAAACTCGTCCGTCTAAATATCTATACAAAAGGGAAAGAGTAAGTTACCCAATAGAATCCCCTCTTGCTTAATTAATCCCAACCGAATCTTTTTTACGCTTTAGTTTTAATGAACTGAGTATTTTTTTCCATGAACAAAATTTACAAGATGTTATTTAGATCTCTACTAATAATATTTACGGTCCTCAGTACGCTTTCATTGAATGCACAACTGACCCGAACCATCGACGGTTCATCCAATAATTTACTAAATCTGGACTGGGGAGCTGCGGGTGCCGAATTGGGTACCATTACAACCAATGGCTTTGCAGATAGCAAAAACATACCTGGTGGAGCCACACGGCCCAATCCTCGTGTGATTAGTAATACCCTCTTTGCCCAAACGGATTTATTGAATGATCCCTTAAATCTCAGTGATTTTGTCTGGGTATTTGGTCAATTTTTAGATCATGATATGACTGCCGTCAGTAATAGTCCCGTAGAAACCGCTAATATTCCAGTAAACTTTCACGATGTACATTTCAATCCTGGCAATTCACATAGTAATGTGATGATCCGTATGAATCGCTCCATGCCTCGTACAGGCAGTGGTAATAGTACTAATAATCCAAGAAAATTTACCAATGATATTACCAGCTGGATAGATGGTTCCAACGTTTATGGTTCCGATCAAGAGCGAGCAGATTATCTCCGTAGTTTTACAGGAGGAAAGTTAAAAGTATCAGCAGGAAATTTACTTCCGTATAACACCGATACCAACGAGGCAGACGGACAATCAGACAGCGCAGCACCTCATATGGAAAACGAAAATCCATTTAATAACCTTTTATTCGTAGCTGGTGATGCCCGAGCCAATGAGCAGCCATTACTCGCCGGGTTTCATACACTTTTTGTTCGCGAACACAATCGTCTTTGTGACGAACTGGCATTAACCAATCCAGGCTGGACAGACGAACAACTTTATCAGCACGCCCGACGCATGGTTGGTGGATACCTTCAATCAATTACCTACAATGAATGGCTACCGACGATCGGTGTTCACTTACCAGATTATCAGGGATACAGTCATTTGGTTTATCCAAATGCCACCAACGTTTTTTCAGCGGCGGCTTTCCGGTTAGGACATACTTTACTAAACAGCAACCTGCAGATGATGGAAGATGATGGAACCCACCTTGGCTCTGTTACTTTAGCAGAAGCCTTCTTTAACCCGGCCATGATAGCAGAAGAAAATGGAATGGATCGGTTTTTTAAAGGAATGGCGCAACAGGTAGAACAAAAGATGGATGGTAAAGTCGTGGATGATGTACGTAATTTTCTCTTTGGACCACCACAATTAGGATTGGGTGGTTTGGATCTGGCAGCGATCAATATTAACCGGGGCCGAGAAAGAGGTTTATCTGATTTTAATACCATAAGAACGGATATGGGACTGGCTCCTTATACGGACTTTAACCAAGTCTGTTCTGATCAGGAAGTAGTAACAATATTAGCCGGACTTTATGATAACGTAAATGATATTGATCCCTGGGTAGGAATGCTGATAGAAGATCACATGCCTGATGCCCTTTTTGGTGAAACAGTAATGGCCGTCATGGTACAACAATTTAAGGATACACGGGACGGAGACCGCTTCTACTACGAAAATGATCCGGCACTTTCCAACAGCGAAAAAAATGAAATAACCAATACGACTTTCCGGGATATTATTATGCGAAACACGAATCTTACATTTATGCAGTCTAACGTGTTTAAGGCAATGCCTCATGACTCCATTTGCGTGGCAAGCGTTAATGCACTACCTATGTTTGGAGAAATTAGCACTTTTACGGGCCTTCCAGTAGAAGGCGCATCGGTCGAACTTAGCAATACTATCGAATCTACATTAATGACCGTTACCTCCGATCAAAGTGGTAGCTATTCTTTGGGTAACAATGCGACTTGTAATGATTATTACGTTACCCCTTCGTTCGAAGGAAATGATATCCGTGAAGGGTTGGATAGTTGGGATTTGGTATTGATAATTCGTCATATTTTACGAATCGAAGACTTTAATACCGCTTATAAAACCATTGCGGCGGATGTCAATCGAAATGGTCAGGTGACCATCAGTGACGTGATAGATTTACAGCAAGTATTACTACATTATGAACATGCGTTTCCTAATAACAGTTCCTGGCGTTTTGTAGACGCTAGTATTCAATTTGCAGATACTTACAATCCTTTTGTAAATACTATTCCGGATTATGCATTTTTGAAACTATCTGAATACAATAATGAAAATCAGTTTGTTGCGCTCAAAGTAGGTGATGTCAGTGGAAATGCGGACCCTAGTAATCTACAGGCGGGTGATACGCGTACCGACGAAGCACTTACCTTTACCGTCCAGGATCAAAAATTTCTGGCTGATGAAACATACACCGTAGACTTCACAACGGCGGATTTTGAGAATCTGGTAGGTTATCAGTATACATTAAATTACGATCCCGCTATGCTGGAATTTGTAAAAATAAATACGGGTGCATTAGAAAATCTTACGGACAACAATTTTGTTGTTCTAAAAGAGGAAGGTGCTATCAATACTAACTGGTTTTCTGCCAATGCCATCACCATGGAAGAAGCAACCGCTTATTCGGTTACTTTCCGAGCGAAGCAAAATGGTTCTTTAAAGGATGCATTGAGTATCAACTCTCGATATACCAAAGCTATTGCATACCAGGATAACGAAATTGCGATGAACGTACATCTGAATTTCCGGGTAGCCGACCAGCTGGTTCCTGCCAATACATTGGCATTGTACCAGAATCAACCTAATCCATTTATCGGTGAAACACAGATCGGATTTAACCTGCCGGAAGCGATGTCTGCCACTTTAGAATTTTATGATGTAACAGGTCGTAAATTGTTTCAAAGCAGCCAGAATTTTGAAAAAGGATACCACGAAGTTCCGGTAAGCCGAGCTGACCTGAACGCCAGCGGTGTAATTTATTATCAATTGCAAACAAAACAAGGTACACTGACAAAAAAAATGATTTTGAACTAGTGCCACTAAGGAATGTTGACAAAATATCAAATTTTACTTTTTTTTAAAAAAAGCCCGAATGGATTCTCTGTTCGGGCTTTTTCTATGGATAAGCTCCATTTGTCAAATCGCCAGCTTTTAACGAACTTTCCACAAAAATAAAACCCTATGCCCTATCCCAACCTACTCAGCCCACTTGATCTTGGATTTACAACGCTAAAAAATCGTGTTCTGATGGGTTCCATGCATACGGGACTGGAAGAAGAAAAAAATGGTTTTGAAAAAATGGCCGCCTACTTTTCCGCTCGTGCACGTGGTGGTGTTGGATTAATTGTTACCGGTGGCATTGCGCCCAACCGTGCGGGTTGGGTGGGTCCATTTGCCGCACGAATGGCAACCTCCTCCGAAAGCAAAAAACACGAAGTGATCACGAAGGCCGTACACGCAGAAGGAGGTAAAATATGTCTACAAATTTTACATGCTGGCCGTTACGGTTATCATCCGCTAGCGGTAGCACCATCCGCCATTAAATCTCCTATTTCCCCTTTTCGTCCGTGGAAAATGAGTAATAGCAGCATAAAAAAAACGATCAGAGATTTTGGTAATACGGCTACGCTCGCACAGTCTGCTGGTTACGATGGAGTTGAAATTATGGGTTCAGAAGGTTATTTAATTAACCAGTTTCTCGTTAAAAAAACCAACCACCGAACCGACGAATGGGGCGGTAGCTACGAAAACAGAATGCGATTTCCCATCGAAATAATCAAAGAGGTACGAAAAAAAGCAGGAATCAATTTTATCATTATTTATCGGCTGTCCATGCTGGATTTAGTAGAAGACGGGAGTAGCTGGGAAGAAGTCGTACAACTCGCCAAGGCAGTAGAAGCAGCTGGCGCAACGATCATCAATACGGGGATTGGCTGGCACGAGGCGCGCGTACCTACGATTGCTACCTCCGTACCTCGGGGTGGTTTTAGCTGGGTAACCAAAAGGATGATGGGAGAAGTGAAGATTCCACTGATTACTACAAACCGGATTAACACGCCCGAAAAAGGAGAAGAAATTCTGGCCGCCAAACATGCTGATATGATTTCTATGGCTCGACCATTTTTGGCCGACCCCGATTTTGTCAACAAAGCTGCTGCTAATAAAGCAGCCGAAATTAATACTTGTATCGGTTGTAATCAGGCCTGCCTGGATCATGTTTTTAAACGAAAAACTGCCAGTTGTCTGGTCAATCCAGTCGCCTGTCACGAAACGGAGTTGGTTATTACGCCCGCCAAAGCGGTCAAACGAATTGCGGTGATTGGAGCCGGACCCGCCGGACTATCCGCTGCTACGGTAGCGGCTGGCCGTGGACACAAAGTAGATTTATTTGAGGCAGCGCCGAAGATCGGTGGACAATTTAATCTGGCCTGTCAAATTCCAGGTAAAGAGGAGTTTTTTGAAACCATGCGGTATTATCGCAAGCAGATTGAGTTAACGGGTGTTCGGCTGCACTTATCTACTAAAATAGCGGTAGAAGATTTAAAAGAAAAAGGGTACGATGAAATTATTGTGGCGACTGGTGTAGTTCCTCGTAAGATCAACATTCCGGGAATCGATCATCCAAAGGTACTGAACTACGCCGAGGTGCTCGACAAAAATATAGTAGTCGGTAATTCGGTGGCGATTATTGGAGCAGGTGGAATTGGGTTTGATGTTTCCGAATTTTTATCGCAGGATGGGGAGGTTCCTACTTCCTTGAGTACGGCCGCTTTTATGAAGGAATGGGGCGTAGATATGGATTTGAATTTACGGGGTGGATTGACTACGCCGGTGCCGACCATTTCTCCCCGCAAGATTTATTTGCTACAGCGCAAACACGGAAAGTTGGGCGCTAACCTGGGGAAGACGACAGGATGGATTCATCGCAGTAGCTTAAAACACCGGGGAGTTGAGATGATCGCGGGGGTAAAATATTTGAAGATTGATGACGAGGGTTTGCATCTGGAGGTGGAGGGAGAAAAGAGGGTTTTGGCGGTGGAACATATTGTGGTTTGTGCCGGACAAGTTTCGGTGCGGGATCTGGTGGAGCCGTTACGGGCCGGTGGAGATCATGCTCATTTGATTGGAGGCGCGGCGGCGGCAGGAGAGCTGGACGCCAAACGAGCTATTGATCAGGGTACCCGATTAGCAGCGAGGCTATAAGCTCGTCTTTAGCTTTTGCTAATGGCCAAGATAAGGATTTCTATTTGTGGTTTTAAGTGTAAATAGGTATATTTGCAATCATTTTCCATAAAAATCTGGAAAGTTGAATAATATTATTCATTAACAAAAAGTTTATCACATGTTTGCAATCGTAACAATAGCTGGTCAGCAATTTAAAGTTGAGCAAGGGCAAGAGATTTTTGTCCACCAGTTAGAAGCTAGCGAGGGAGACAATGTTAGTTTTGATCAGGTACACCTGATTGGAAGTGACTCATCTACCAACGTTGGCACGCCGGTTATCAGCGGAGCTTCTATTGGAGCTACTGTACTTGGACGCCAGAAGGGGGACAAGGTCATCGTTTTTAAGAAAAAGCGAAGAAAAGGATACCGAGTAAAGAATGGCCACCGCCAGAGTTTTACTAAAATCCGCATTGATAGTATCACTGGATAACCGTTAAATTTCGTTTAACAGTTTTTGATATTCTCATATTTAAACCTTATTTTTAATTCTAAATTAAATTATCATGGCACATAAGAAAGGAGTTGGTAGTACAGATAACGGAAGAGATAGTATTAGTAAACGACTCGGTGTTAAATTATTCGGTGGCGAAAAAGCCATTGCAGGAAATATTATTGTAAGACAGCGTGGTACGCGTTACCATCCTGGATTGAACGTAGGTATCGGTAGAGATCATACGTTATTTGCTTTAGTAGATGGTGCGGTTCAATTCCAAAAACGTCGATTAAATCGAACTTTTGTGAACATTGTTCCATCTGGTGAGGTTTTAGTCAAGAAGCGTAAGCCAAAGAAAGTGAAAGCAGCTCCAGTAGAAGCAGCAGCACCTGTAAAGGCGAAAAAAGAAAAAGCGCCTAAAGCGCAGAAGGCAGCTCCAGCACCTGAAGTAGTAAAAGCAGCAGCTCCTCCAGCACCTGAAGCAGTGAAAGCAGCAGCTCCTCCAGCACCTGAAGCAGTAAAAGCAGCAGCTCCAGCACCTGAAGTAGTGAAAGCAGCAGCTCCCGTGACAGATGCAAGTGCAAAAGACGATTTGAAGAAAATTGAAGGAATTGGGCCGAAGATTGCCGAGTTACTCAATAACGCTGGAATTAATACGTTTTCTCAATTGGGAGCTACTGAGGTAGATCGCGTTAAAGAAATTTTAACAGAAGCGGGAAGCCGTTATGCTACACATAATCCAGGTACCTGGCCAAAGCAAGCTCAGATGGCTGCTGATGGTAAATGGGATGAGTTGAAGAAGTGGCAGGATGAACTGGATGGTGGAAAAGAATAAAATTAATACTCAGGAATGTTGATAAAATAAAGTACGATTCTGCACTTATTTATTTGCCATTCCTAAGGATAAAGATAGTTTTAGTTTTCATAGCTTTATATTTTTTGTTGTTAAGTTCTATCCTCTCGGATAGAACTTTTTTTTTGTCTATTCAAAAAAATAGTTCACTTAGGATCATTAAAAGTGAGCCATATGGATAAACGCATTCTAAATTCTTTCGACGCTGCTTTCCGGCAGCCAGCCCTGATCGCCGTTGATAAGACGCACGTGGTACCAATCGTTGATCTCTTCCAGTAGATTCAGCTCTACCCCTTCATGAAGCGTATTCAAAATCTTTCCTTTTGGGTCCGGACTGATGCGGAGATCAATTTCTTTTTCTAGCAGAATAGCCCGACGGCTATCTTTTTCAATTTTATAACCCGTATTGGCTATAAAAGCAGTTAACAATACCAGCGGAACTCCAATTACTCCGAAGGTAAAACCACGTTTACGATGTGTCCTTTTTTTACCAATCAACCACCAGACCCAGCCAGCAACGGTTGCCCAAACAAGAAAAATCAGTAACATTGTCCAGCCATTGGCAGAAAAAGTACCAACCATTTTTTCCCACCCCTGTTGCGGAGTAGTCCCGGCGGAACTTAGTTGATCGATTTGCTTATCCTTTGCAAGTGCAAGATTGTAACGGGTATCTTCGCTGTCATTCAGGAGCAGCGATCTTTCATAATTTAAAATCGCTTTTCCGATGGTTCCGCGTTGATAATAACTGTTCCCTAAATTATAGAACAGCGTAGCAGATTGATTACCGGTAGCTAGAATGGCTTCATAGTTTTTGATAGCCTTTTGATAATCCTTCTGCTCGTAGGCCGTATTGGCAGTATTAAAATTTGTTTCCACCGAATTTTGCGCCCAAACAGGATTCGCAATAATTAATAAATAAATAATGATTAAAAAAAGTCTGTTCATGTTGCTAGCAATTTGTAAAATAAACTTTTAGGAGTAAAAAATAATTAACCTGATCCAATGGGGCTAACTTAAGAATAGAGTGTTCAATCAGCTGAAAAAACCTCTGCATTTTTATGATAACTTATTTCAATTAGATGAATTCATTTGATAACTTGCTCTTCAGAAAATAATGCGATCCCTCTGGGATCGAACGACTGCGGGCCTCGAATCTCGG
>ENA-ORXR01002911-ORXR01002911.1-marine-metagenome-genome-assembly--contig:-NODE-2911-length-15780-cov-3.145450_pt1 | contig 15780 bp, 9 predicted proteins | sample MGYA00237866_ERZ511479 | MGnify/ENA metagenome assembly ERZ511479 | reverse complement strand
TGATTGCGATGACTCATCATAGTGGATTCAATATCTGCTTGAGCCCATTTCTGGAAATGCTCGCCATAACCTTGCGTCTCTTCATGTATGCTCTGTTGGTTCATGTTGAACCGTTTGTCTTTAGGATTATCCCATTCATCAAAAAACTCATCCTGCACTAAAAATCCCATTTCGTCACAAAGATCGAGGAATTCATCGGAGGCAGGGTTATGCGCAGAACGAATGGCATTGCAGCCGCCCGCTTTTAATATTTCTAATCGTCGCTTCCAAACGCCTTTTGGCACAGCAGCTCCCACCAAACCTCCATCATGATGTAGACAGACACCTTTGATTCTCCTATTTTTTCCGTTAAGGAAAAAACCTTTATTGGCATCGAATCGGATAGATCGGATTCCAAATTTTTGTTCGTAAGTATCGACTATTTCTCCATCCACTCTGACCGATGTAACTGCTTTGTATAAGTTCGGATTTTCTGTGTCCCAGAGGAGCGGATTTTTAACATCTAATTTGACCACCGACTCGCTTGTAGTACCGATCGTGATTACTTTTTGGCTGGATACAACTTTAGAACCATTGGGTCCAAAAATCGTAGTTAACAAGTCAACCGTTTTAGGCTCTGAGTATTTATTATTGACCTCTATAAGAATATTGACCTTTGCCAAATCCGTGGATACTTCAAGCGTAGTAACAAACATTCCCCAAACGGGAATATGAATCTTGTTGGTTGTGATCAATTTGACGTTTCTGTAAATGCCTGCTCCTGTGTACCATCGGCTATCTGCATAACGCGTGTGATCCACTTTTACAGCCAATACATTTTCTTTTCCGTTGTGGTTTAAATAAGGTGTCAGGTTGTAATAAAAGGGAGAATAGCCATATGGGTGAAAACCTAATTCGTGTCCGTTAATCCATACTGTTGCATTATTGTAGACCCCATCAAAAAGGACATAGCATACTTCATCGATTTCAATATTGGTCAAAAATGATTTTCGATACCAGCCAATTCCCTTACCTGGAATTCGTCCGGTAGCTTGCCAATATTCAAAAGTAGAATCAGGGGTGTTTTCGATGACCCAATCATGTGGTAGATTCAGGGTTCGCCAATCTTCATCATTATAGTTTTGTTGCCAGGCTCCTTCTTCCTCATCAAGAGAAAATTTCCAATCAGAGTTAAAGTCAATAGCTCTTGAAATTGCTGCTTCATCTGGACTACAGGAAATCAGCATCAACAAACACAATAATGTACAAGCTATAAGATTAAAACATTTCATCTATAAAGATTTATTATTCAACCACTATCCTATTTGTTACACTTGCATCTTCTGTTTCAATTTTAATCAAATATATACCTGAAGGAAAGGCTCCCATGTCAAGTTGACTATTTTGTTTCGTCAATTGATTTTCTAATATTAATTTACCAAGAATATCATAAGCTGTAATTTTCGCCTTTGTTTTTAAATTTGGTAAATCCAAAAATAACTTATTATCTGTAGGGTTCGGATAAATAGAAATTGCGGTCAATTCATTAGGCGTTTCAGTATTCGAACCACCAAGAATAGTGATATTGTTTTTGGAGCAACCAAAAGTATTAGTCGTCCAGTCTCCCCCTACATCCCGAATCCAGCCAAACAAGGTATAACCAATTCCTGGGTCAGGAAAAATAGGAGTTGTCCAATCCATGGTACTCACACAATTGACGGTAACTGTAGCTACACCCGTGCCTGGCTGTAGGGTAACTCGGCCTTCTCCAACCCAATTATTTGAAACATCTTTGAGTTCAATCGCAAGGTCGAAGGCATTTGCAGCCGTGTATTCTACATCAAATTGATACTGGGAATTACTTTCCATTTCACTAGGCAGTAAAGCGCAAGACAATTCATTTTCATAGTTGGCAAAAACAGTAATAATTCCAATGTCTGACAAGCCGCCGTCTTCTGTAGTCCCAGTGATTTCAGTAACTCCAATACTTATCGCAGTTACAACACCATTGACATCAACAGTAGCAATAGATTCATTACTGGACTGCCAGGTTATATTTTGATTCGTTGCATTTTCGGGAGCAATGTTTGCGGTCATTAACAATAGTTCTTGAATCGCCAGTTCATACGTTTCTGGTAAAACTTCAATCCCCGTCACAGCTGTTGGTAATATTTCATCCACCACCTCAACGGTAGAGGAAGCTGTCAATCCATCTTCTTCTGTAATCACAGTGATGGTAGCTGATCCGATTTGTAAAGCGGTTATATTTCCAAATTCATCGACAGTAGCTACTGTTTCGTTACTAGAGGTCCAAGTAACGGTCTGATTGGTAGCAGATAGTGGTGAAATGGTAGCAATAAATTGAAAGATATCAGCTACTTCCAATTCAACATTTGCTGGATTAAGCGCAATCCCAAGTACTGCTTCATCTGTGGAGCGTACAAGTGGTTCACTATGCTCAAAGTGTCGAATACTCATACTACTGATATGTCCGCTAGCGTCATCAAATCTTACTGAGATTTCATTGTCTTCTTGTAGGTGATAATAAGGAATACGGATTTCTTTTAAGCCAAACCATCGCTTACGGGAGCTTTGATCATCGCCCATGTATTCATCAGAAACATAAATTTCTTGTCCATTTACTTTCACTATTGGTGTCAAGCTTTTACCATGATCACGTCCCATACCTATACGAAGATATGCCTCACCATATTCCGATTTTTCTACACCATTAATATGGAAAACTTGTTCTCCGAATGCGACTATTGGAGTTAGATGTTCTTCTGCGTAGTATTTTATCTCGTTGGATGTCTGGTCAATTGTAAGGTCATTCGCATAAGTATAGGTAATGATCGCACTGGCCTCAGGCTCAAGTTCGAAACTTGGTAAATCTGAATAGTTTGTTTCCGATAAAACAGGAGCTTCCCCGTCAAGATAAAGATGTTTTACGTCAATGTTTTCAACCGTATTTCCAGTCAATTCTGCCACATTCAAATCTATAGTCTGACTATCAAAACCCAGATTCACCAAAGCGACATGCAATTTTTCGTTATCAACATAGGCGACATTCTGTATATCAGGATCAGTTGAACGAATATCTATACGAGTCCCTTTTACCTCTGACCATTGTTGAAATATTTTTACCATGTCAGTATACACCCAATAGTCTCCAGCCTGTCCAGAAGCTTCCTTATCTTTTCGCATTAATCGCCATGGATAAGGGTTTGTTTGTGTTCCCCATTCTGCTTTTATGGGAATGAAAGGTATGGCCTTTAATATGAGATCGGGGCGATCCATGAAGGATAACCACATAGATGGGATTGATTTTATAGACATCCAATCGCGATATGGCGTCCATGGGTCTGGCTCTAAGTTCAAGGCTCTTCCACCAAATTCAGAAATCAAGAAAGGTTTGACTTCATCCTGAGTAAGATAACTATAGTGTTCTATCATGTCAAATGTAGCTTCATTATTACCTCCTCGTCTAAGTCTTACTTGGCCGCTAGAAAGAGAATTAAAATCATAAAGATGAATGGCCCAATAATCCATCTTATCTCCTGACATGTCCATGAAAAGTTTTTGGCGATCGTTCCAGCGCTGAAAGTTGTCTTTTTCAAAAAGTGGAAAAGCAGAACAATAGCCTCCGATTGGCACCGCTGTGGTTTGTTCTCGGATTGCATCTGCTACTTCATTATGATATTCAAAAATAGCTGCTGGCGAGTATGGGCCGTTGGTTACGAACTCCCAAAGTGGTTCGTTCATCACCTCAACATAAGCAGGAAGTGGTTGGCCATTTCCACCATGAAATTCATTGATGTATCGTCCCATGTATTCACCTGTTGCGGTCCCACTAGCCAAGGACCAACCTTGAGTTGTTGGCGTACCATCGGGAAAATAGGGACGATGTTGAGCGGCGATGATGAGGTCATTTCGAACTTCGTAGGGATGGATTTCAGGTTGGTTGGCATAATTGGTTTTAGACTGAGCGCCTCTGTTCGCCAGATCAATAGGATCCGCAAAACCAGGCCTCGTCGGATCTTCAGCAACCTGGTTAATTTGCCAAGAAATAAGACCTGTGTTTCTTCCTAAGTATACATCTAGCCCATTGAGAAAGGTATCTCTCAAATCAGCAACCCCCTCAAAGTTCCAACCAGACCAATCTGATTCTGGATGATCCGAATGAACGTTGATGAATTTGGCGCGATCCATCGAGTCTATCCCTCCTACTTCGTGCTTGAAAGAAGGGTTGATGTCAATGGTAATTTGAGCAACTGAATCGCTGAAAAAAAATAGGACTGATGAAACCAGGAATAAGTGGATGATCTTTTTCATGTCTCAAATTTTAGGATCAATATTTTGGAAATCATAGGCCCTTATTAGATTAGTTCTAATCTAAAAATTAGTATATTATTTCGTAACTATTTAGCTCTCATTTATGCAGGATCCTCTACCTAGCCCGGCAGACAGGTCTTTGAGAGACCCTGCTGACACAGCCGAGGTGAATTATTGTGCCCATTCACGTAAGCAGCAGGATCTCCTAGAAGTGACCCTGCATAAATGTGGGCAAAAAATGAGTACCCTCTGAATAGTTACGTTATTTCTTACCAATCATGTTTGTGCTCGATTCCTCTTTTTCGCCATAACGATATTCAAACAGCGGATAAGTAACTAATCTTGCGGAGTCAATTAATTCCTCGTAAGGCGTATCCGTTATTGAGACAAATCCTACATTATAATTTTCACCGTCTTCTCTGCCAGTAGTTGCTTCATCCATATATTGGAACCAATGTGCTCCTACAATTGCTGGGTTTCGTAGGGCTCCTTGAATGTAGTTTTGATATAATTCTCCTCGATGTTCTTGATTGTTTGCTGCTTTTACACCCAGATGAAAACTTCCTCTATCCAATGCTCCGAAATGAAACTCGCCGATCATTATTGGTTTGTCAATTCCTTCAGGCATAGCCACATTTTCGACACTGTACTCATATTTATTGAAACTCACGATATCACAATACTTGGCAGCAGCACTTAGGATAGTTCGATTATTACGCCAGGCAAAACGACAACCTAAGTAGTTTTGGTTTGGGGCAATCCGGCTTTGTTCTTCTTTGATTGTCTTGAAATAAGTAAGTGCAATTTTGGAATAAAAGGCATCCAAATCTTCTTTTGCCTTTTTGCGAGTTGGTGGGCTTGTACTTTCTAGTAATGCAGACCAAGAAGTGTGGTCTGTTCCCCAAGTCTGGTTCAACTTTTGAATATCTTTATACTTGTTCTTCAAGTCTTTTATAAATTCCTTTTTAGCAGGTTGATCAGCTGGACTTCTCAAAGTGCCTTCTGCCAGGGAGCCCAATTTACCCCATGACAATTCGTTGTCCACGAAGTAACCAATACACCAAGGATCGTTAGCACCTTCCTTTTGTTTCTCCATAGATGTTCTTACCGCTTGTCGAAATTGAGGATCAAACACATCATGAAATTTTCCCCAAAAACCTTCAGAGCCTTCAATTTTAGGTGTGTCTGTAATCCAAACGGTACCAACATAAGGGGTCTTTTTCATTTGTGTAGCACCACTATCTGAAACGAAACCAATCGTGTTGAACCCCCAGCTTTTCATTCTTGCGTGAATGTTCTCTCTATAGCTTTGCAACCAATTCTCTCCATACTTCTTGTATAAATTAGATTGATAAACCTGATATGCTTTATAAGGAATTTTGTCTTGATAAAAACCATGTGAAGCCCATTGCCCTTTGTCATAAAATTGCATCAGAGGGCTATCCCCTTGTGGTAAATCTGTAAAGTAATGTTCTCTTCCTTCCACTCCCGTCAGGCCTGCTGTAGAAGCCATACAATTGATTCCATTGGTCCAAAACAGTCGACCTTTCGGATCTACCATCCACCATTTCCCATTGACTTTTTCAGTTCTAAACCAACCCGTTGCCTCTAATTGAGGGCCAGCAGTCCAGCCACCAAATTGATTTCTATCAGGAGGTATACGTTGTGCTATATCTTCTTTTTCTTTTTGAAGTTGTTTTTTAAATTCTTCCTTACTTCCGATTTTACCTTTCCAATCTCTATGCTTGTATTGTCCAAATTCATCTATGAAAGGGAAAAAACCCGTGGTGTCTTTGACCTCCACCTGCCCTACTGCACGAACGTTGTCAATCGTAAAATCATTTTCAGCGGCAGCATATCTTGAACAAAAAGTAATTTCATCGATGGCCTCTAAGTCTGTTTTGATTTTTCCAGGAATTCCTCTCATTCCCTGAATGTCTAATTGAGGAGAATGAACCCAAGGAGTCCAAGAAAGATTAACGGTAATTGTTTTTGCTTCACCAGGCTCTAGGTCAACATAATCAGAACAGTACCAGCGAATCAATCCATCAGGGTCGTTTCCTACAAACATTTCTACTTGAATCGATTCATCACCGACGTTGGCCACGTCTGCCTTGACTTGATAGTATCCTTTTAAATCCCATTTTTGGCTTTCAGGTTCTTTCAGCACTACCCCAGGCTCTTTGTGGTCTGTCCCATTTGTTACTTTCAGGGTTTTGTTACCTTCATCACCTATGAGTTTAAAAGTTGCACTTTGTGGCTTGACTAGTTTTTCATCAAAGTCATTTTCAAAATCAAATAACACAAGATCATTAGAGAATTCTTGTGTAGTTGTACAACTTGTGTAAAAAGTCATGGATAAACCAATGGTACATAGAATCAGTAGTACTATAGTGGATATTTTTTTCATTAGGTCAGCTTATTGATAATTAGGGCTCTTTGGCAAAAATTGTGTTTGTGAGGACAATTCCTTTAGGGCTAAATTTTAATTTCCCATACATGCGTACGTACACAATTTGTCAAAAAACTTATAGAAAAAATTCGTTTGACCAATTTCTACATATTAACTGTGAATCAATGTTATTCAGCCTAGACAAAAACTGAACAGTCTAACTTATACCTAGGTTTAGCTATGATAAAAAATAGCCTACTGACAATGATTCTGATTGGGATTTGTAAGACAGGTTTCTTACGCTTCTTCTCCTTTAGCAACATGAGCAGTAATCCGACGGCCTTGAAAACGACGAATATATTGATAGTCATCATTTTTGTATTCATGTGTCAAGCCCCATTCAAGGGCAGCAAAGGGCTGACTCTCCGTATCCAAATTACGATTGAGTCCAATGGCATGTGGTGCTCCTTTTATAACCGATTTGATGTTGAAATTAATCCCATCTGGAGCCCATTGAATCGTGTTTTTTTCTGGGCCATCAGTGGTTATAAGAGAGGAGATGCCATTGTCATAATGCCACACACAGATTTCATGACCACTATTGGAAATAGGATTGTAGGGTGATTTGGTATAGGGTCCAAGTGGCTGGTCAGCAATAGCTACTCCATGACGAATCTGCCGTCCACCAAATAAGATCTCCTCCCCCATCTGTTCTCCTTTATAATAGAGATAAAACTTTTCATTGAAATGGAGCAAACAGGGATCGTGTACTTTATGGCTGTCAAAGTCTCCTTTACGGACGACATTAAATCGATTGTCTTCTTCACCTTGCCACACACCGTTTTCTGCGGGGCTAAGGATGGGGGCTTCACTCTTATGCCAAGGACCATAAGGCGTCTTTGACCATGCAATACCCACTTCATTTTTCACCCGTACCGTATAGGGAGATTTAACCGTTTGATAGGTTAAATAATATTTCCCACCATGTTCTAAGATTTCTACTGTAAAAACGGAACGATCATCATACGCACCTTTTTGACCTCTTTCGACAGCCAAACCTTCCTCCTTCCAAGTCCATCCATCCTCGGAAGTAGCATACCAAATATCGCATCTGTCCCAGGGAAAAACTTTATCATTTTCTATATCACCAGCAAAACCATCAGTCGGTCCTACGCTTCTAGAGTACCACACAAAGTATTTTCCATCCTGTTGAATAATGGCACTTGGATCCCGTCGAACAATCCCTTCCTCGTAAGCCAAATCACCTTTTAGGTCAAAAACTTCAAATTCGCCAAACCAATCATTTTCTATATACTCCCAGGCAAGCGCTCGTTGCGAAGCTGCACTTAGTTTGTCTTTATTTGTAATTCCTAAGCGGTCATATAAATTAGCATTTTGTTGTTCCATTAGTATATTTTTTTAGTGCATGAAATTTTATTTATCCAGTATGTTTAAACAAAAAATCACCAATTTGTCTATCACAAATATTACGATACAAAGTGATAATTAAAGAAAAAACTAATAGACATAAACCAGACAATTTTAATTAAAGTAGATAAAAAATCAAATAAGTTATCTAAATTTAGACTTAGAAAAGCAATAATAGTATAAACTACAATGCTATAATGAAAATATTGACTAGACAAATCACTCTTTTTTGTTTCCTATTTTTCCCATTACTACTTTTTGCACAAGTCGATTCATATAAAGAAGTTGAAAGCCTTGAAGATTTTGAAAAATGGAGAAATAAGGTAAATATTGTTCGGACAGAATCATTAGATGATGCTATACAATTGTATCAAACAGCCGGTAGCTATTTTTTAGAAAAATCAGATACACTAAATGCGATATATGCAATAGTTGAGTTGGCCGAATTATATGGACATGAAGTGCGCTATAATGATGCTTACGACAATTTGTGGAATGCACTATTGTTAGCTGATCTTGCACAGGCAGAAGCAGCAAAGATTAAAGTATACATACAACTAGGTAGATACTACAGCTTTTACAAAAGGAAAGAAAAGGCCTTGGAGTATCTACAGCTGGCACTTGCCGTAAATAAGAAGCTCATAGAAAAAGGAGACTTAGAAGAACATACTTTGAGAAAATCTTATTATGCCCTTTGTGCTACTTATCAGGATTTTAATGATCACGCCAAAGCAAAAGACTATTTGGATAGTTGTTACAACCTTGTTGATACGAGTGAGATTGGCCAAGAAATAGCTTATCTGGATTTTAATGCTGCAATTATAACTAGAGCGGATGGAAGGTATCAGGAATCTCTGAATGCTTTGTTTGCCATTCAGCCTTGGTTTGAGCAATATCGTCCAGGCTTTTTGGTACTCTTTTTCACACAAATAGGAAATAACTATCTATCACTAAATAATCCAGAGGAGGGGGAACGTTATTACCGAAAGGCCTTAGAGGTTTCCAAACAATACAATAGTCATCTTGATTATATCCCTACCGTCTACAATCGATTAACCAATCTATACGTAGAAAAAGGAGATCACCAAAAAGCCTTAGCCAGTTTAAAGAAAGAGCAAGAGTTGAATACCCTATTTTTTGACAGTAGAAGTGAAAACAATCATTCATTACTAGAAATAAGAGATGATTTTCGCAAAGAAAAAGAAAAGCAAGAGAAGCTACTACACAAACAACGGCTGGCAGATTTTGAGCATGAAGAACGTGTTGCTTTTTTGAAAAATATACTATTGGCGGTAACTTTAGTATTCCTTATTTTCGCAGGCATTCTCTACTTTAATTATATTAGAAATAAACACAGAACTGAAAAACAATTAATTCGAAAAAAACGAGAGCTTGAAATTCAACAAGCCAATGAATTGATAGAGTTGAAAAATAAAGAACTGGCCACTTCTTCTCTAAAGCTGATCGAAAAAGATGAGGTACTTGCTACACTTAAAGAAAAACTAACACAAGGTAATGGAGAAATAAAGGCACATGAATTGAAAAAAATTGTTCGAACTATTTCCAACAACTATGCTCAAAACTGGGATGAATTTGAGACTCGATTCATTTCTGTCAATAAGGATTTTTACAAAAAGCTAAATGAAAAATTCCCTAAAATTAGTCGCGGTGATCAAAAGTTAATCGCATTAGTAAAGCTAAACCTCTCTAGTAAAGAGATGGCAAAGCTACTAGGTATTTCTATTGATAGTGTCAATACAAACCGATATCGTTTGAGGAAGAAATTGGGCTTGACTAGAGATATTAGTTTGACGGAGTTTGTGGCGAAGTTGTGATTAGGTAGTTACTGAACTTTTCAAATAAGGTGCTAACTTCTCCCAATCAAAAGTAACTCCTACTCCGGGTACATTCGGAGCGACGGCTTGATAATCTTCTACCAGTAAAGGTCTAGTTGTATATTGATCTATCGGGAAACTATGCACCTCTAACCAACCCCCATGTTCTTGAGAAGACACAAGGCTTACATGTAACTCCTGCATTCCATGCGAGCACACGGGCACATTATATTGTTTTGCCAATTTCGCTACAGCTAGCCAACCACTCACACCACCACAGTTAGAAGCATCTGGCTGAATATAGGACAACTTTGATTGTTCAAAAGCATATTCAAATTCGTGGATGGTATGCAAGTTTTCACCCATAGCTAAAGGCATTCCAGTGGCATCTGATATTTCGGCATAGCCTTGATAATTGTCGGGGATAGTGGGCTCTTCAAACCAGGTAATATCGTATTGTTCAAATGCCTTGGCAGCGATGACCGCTTGTGCAACACTCATGGAGTAATTCGCATCAACCATAAAAATAGCATTGGCTCCAATTAATTTTCGTACTGCTGCGATTCGCTCAATATCTTCGATTAATGACTTTCGCCCAATTTTTATTTTCACAGCGTTGAAACCACTATCCAGATACCCCTGAATATTAGTCAAAAGCTTTTCCATTGGAAACATTAAATCAATGCCACCACAATATGCTTTGCACCTATCGCCAGCTCCTCCTGCTATTTCCCACAAGGGTTTACCAGCTGCTTTACAACGGATATCCCACAAAGCAATATCCACAGCAGAAATAGCAAAAGAAGCAATCCCTCCGCGCCCGACATAATGAATATGCCATTCTAAAAAGTCATAGATGTGTTCGATATCAGCACCATCTTTTCCTATAATTGCCGGAGCCAAATCGTGCTCAATCATGGCTTTGATTGCATATCCTCCTTTCCCTCCAGTATAAGTATAGCCCGTCCCTTCCATTCCATTTTCCAAAACTACAGTTGCCGTTACCAATTCAAAATAAAAGTGGTCTCCGTGCTTAGCATCAGAAAGTACTTCAGGTAAGGGAACCTGAAAGAGTTGTGTCTTAACCGCCTTTATTTTAGTGCTCATTTGCTTAGATTTCATGATTCTGAGCGCCCCTATTATCTCCCCATCCATCCACCATCAACCAGCATAATACTTCCATGCATGTATGCCGCAGCATCAGAACATAGGAATACGATCGGGCCACCAAAGTCTTCTGGCTCTCCCCATCGCGCCGCTGGTATTCTAGATAGAATAGATTTAGAACGCTCTTTGTTATTTCTCAGTGCTTCGGTATTATCGGTACTGATATAACCTGGGGCGATCGCATTTACATTAACTCCTTTACTCCCCCATTCATTGGCGAAAGCCATCGTCAACTGACCGATAGCTCCTTTACTTGCTGCATAACCCGGCACTGTAATACCTCCCTGAAAAGTCAATAAGGAAGCAGTAAACACAATCTTACCGTAACCTCTCGCTATCATTTCTTTTCCAATTTCTCGAGTCAGAATAAACTGAGCATTTTGATTAACTTCTACTACTTTATCAAACATCTTATCAGGATGCTCTGCTGCAGGTTTTCTCAAAATTGTACCTGCATTATTGACTAAGATGTCTATCGTCGGAAAGTCTTTTTTGACTTCTTTGATAAATTCATATAGCTTATTTCTTTTGCTAAAATCACAGCGGTAAGCTTTAAAGTTTCGCCCTCTTTCTTTCACAGCTTTTTCTATATCGCTACCTTTCTTTTTTAATGTGGCAGAAACACCAATGATGTCTGCTCCTGCTTCTGCAAGTGCTATCGCCATTGCTTTTCCAATACCTCTTTTACAACCAGTTACTAATGCTGTTTTGCCTTCAAGGCTAAACTTATTTAATATACTCATATTATTAGGTTTTATCTTTTCTTGATTAATTTACTACGTTCTTTTACAAATCGTGTGGAGTATCCTGACCTGACCTTCGCGCACCCTTAAATCCCTAAAGGGAAACCTGCCCGCCTCCAGACTTAATCACAGGATTTGTCAAAGAACCATTTACTATTGCTGGCAATCCAATAAGACTTTCATGCCATCAGGGTTTTTATCAATATTTTCGAATACTGCTTGAATATTTGACAGTGGCTCTACTTTAGTTATCATGGCATCGAAGGGCAATTCATTAGCTGTGATTAACTGTATCGCCTCTTCGTAATCTTCTCTTTCATATACTCGTGCGCCAATCAGTTTGAGCTCTTTCCAGAAAAACTGAAACAGATTTACATTTTTGGGTTGGCCATGTATAGCCACCATAACTATCCTGCTTCGAATACCTGCAATATCTGTCATCAGGTCAACTGTAGGTTGAACTCCAGCCACTTCAAAAACAACATCAGCCAATCTTCCATCAGTCTCTTTTTCTATAAATTCTACCACATTTGTTTCTGTTGGGTTGACTACTTCAAAGCCTAAGTCTGCTGCTAATTTTAATCGAACTGGATTAACTTCTGAAATAACCACCCGAGCTCCTTTGCTTTTAGCAACCATTGCGACCAACATACCTATCGGGCCTCCTCCTAAAACCACTGCCACTTCTCCAGATTTTAGTTCTGACAATCGGACGTCATGGCAGGCAACTGAAAGAGGCTCAACCAATGCTGCTAGCCTCATGTCTGTTTGTGCTGGAAGCTTATGTAAGGTAAAAGCAGGTACATTCCAATATTGCTGCATAGCTCCGGGACTATCAATTCCGATGAATTTGAGTTCTTTACAAACGTGACTATACCCTTTGTCTGAAGGTTTTTCATTACGGTCATCAAGGGGACGCACCACTACCTTCTCTCCCACTTCAAAGCCATCTACTCCTACACCAACCGCTTCAATTACACCTGACATTTCATGTCCAATAGTCAAAGGCATTTTGACTCGCTTATCCATCATCCCATGATAGATATGTACATCAGTACCGCAGACCCCACAGAAGGCAACTTTGATTTGAACCTCTCCTTCTCCTGGAGCTGTAATTGATTGTTGAGATACTGAGAATGTATGGTTTCCTTGGTAGAAACTTGCAATCATTTGTTTGATTTTTTATAAAAAATGAATTTGTATATTTAGTAAGTCCGAAAATTAGAGAAAGATTTCTAAACACAATGCATAACTCAACAAAGCTAGACTAGACAAAATATGGACAAGCCCCTTTTTTAGTTTTCTCCTTCATCTTACCACAAGAATATTTTTGATCTATAAAAAATATGCAGTTATTTTAGCCCTATAGAATAGGTCTCGTTTTTATACTAAAAAATAATTTCCCTTAAATGAGTAACAAAGAAATCGTAGTGACCTCTCCTGGTCGAATAAATATAATTGGAGAACACACCGATTACAATAACGGATTTGTCCTTCCAGCTGCCATTGACAAAAAAGCAGTATTCAAGTTAAATAAAAATCATGATAATAATACCGTCAACATCATTGCTGCAAACGTCGATGACCAGTTCAGCTTTGACTTGTCTAGTTTCGAACCCTTACAAAATGGTGGCTGGAAAAATTATGTAATGGGAGTTGTCCATCAACTACAACTTCTAGGTGCCGACCTAAAAGGGTTTGATGGTACCATAGATGGCAATGTGCCTATAGGAGCTGGTATGAGTTCTTCCGCTGCGCTTGAATGCAGCTTGGCTTATGGATTGAATGAACTATTTAGTTTAGGATATGATAAGTGGCAGTTGATCAAAGCCAGTCAAATGGCTGAGCATCATTTCGTAGGTATCAAATGTGGCATTATGGATCAGTTTGCCAGCATAATGGGTAAGAAGAATCAGGTTATGTTACTAGATTGCCAGTCGCTAGAATTTCAATACTTTCCTTTTGATTTGGGTAATTATCAGTTACTACTTCTCAATACTAATGTTTCTCATTCGTTGGCTTCATCGGAGTACAATGCCCGTAGAGGGGAATGCGAAAATGGCGTTGGTATTCTTCAACAAAAGTTTCCTTCTGTAAATAGTTTACGAGATATAAGCCTCGAACAATTAAAACAATGCGAGACTAAAATGCCTCAAAAAGTATATAATCGTTGCCGTCATGTAGTTACAGAAAACAGTCGGGTACTGGCGGCCACAGATGCTTTATTAAAAAAAGACTTTAAAAGACTAGGGCAGCTAATATATCAATCTCATAATAGCCTACAACACGATTACGAAGTAAGCTGTCCAGAATTGGATTATTTGGTTGAGTTAACTTTAGATAAAGATTACATCCTCGGAAGTCGAATGATGGGAGGTGGATTTGGGGGTTGTACTATCAATATTGTTGAACAGGCACAGGTCATCAATTTTATAGATTTTACTAAACAGCAATACCATTCGAAATTTGGAATTGATCTAACTCCCTATCAAGTATCCATTGAAGATGGCGCTAGCTTGATTAATTAAATATATAGACATGTCATTAAATATTTCAGAAGATACACACAGAAGATTTAATATTTTAACGGGTGAATGGATCTTAGTTTCTCCTCATCGAACCAAACGCCCCTGGCAAGGCAAAACAGAAACTATAAGCGTCCAGAAAAGACCAACGTACGATCCCAAATGTTATCTCTGCCCTGGTAATGAAAGAGCTAGTGGCGAACAGACACCTTCATATAACAACACCTATGCTTTCGACAATGATTTTGGGGCATTGCTACCGGATACTTCAACAAGTACTTACAAAGATGGGCTCCTCAAAGCCAAAGGAGAGAGTGGTATTTGTAGGGTGATTTGCTTTTCACCTGACCACTCATTGACGCTTCCTAATATGGAGGTAAGTGCTATCGAAAAGGTAGTATCCTTGTGGCAAGAAGAATACAAAACTTTGGGAAGTAAACTGTTTATTAACCATGTCCAAATTTTCGAAAATAAGGGAGCGATCATGGGTTGTAGCAATCCACATCCACATGGACAGGTTTGGGCGCAAAGCTCCATCCCTCAGGAAGTCGTTAAGAAATCAAAGCAATTAAAAAAATATTGGAAGGCAAATCAGCACAGTTTATTACAAGATTATTTAACACAAGAACTGGCAGCAAAAGAACGCATCATTTGTAAAAACAAACACTTTGTTGCGCTAGTCCCTTTCTGGGCGATCTGGCCTTATGAGGCGATGATTATTCCTGTTAGACATTTTCAACATATTGGTCAATTAACACGACCAGAAAAAAAAGCTTTTGCTAAAATATTAAAAGATCTGACCCAGCGATTTGACCGTTTATTTGACATCTCTTTCCCCTACTCTTCCGGCATCCATCAAAGCCCCACAGATGGAAAGGATTATCCTGAATGGCATTTTCATATGGCATTTTATCCTCCTTTACTTCGATCAGCTACGGTTAAAAAATTCATGGTGGGTTATGAAATGTTTGCTAGTCCACAACGTGATATTACGGCTGAGATGGCAGCAGCGGCTTTGCGAAAACTGAGCTGACGATTTGGAAGAAGTTAGGAAAACATACTTATAATGTGTCTCGTATATTGGTAATAGCAATTATTACAAATGCTTCTACATTTGCAAACATCATAAATTCAATAATGCAAAATTGAATTAAAGGAAATAGCTATTAATACGAATAAGGAGAGTATCAGGATTTATTAAGAAATGACCTGATAAAAGGCTTGAGATTAGAGTCTACTTTTATGACCAAAGTGAAGTATTAAGTTAAACAATAAACTGCTTCACTTTGGTCATAAAAATAAACTTCAATCATTACTTTTATAATTATCGCTTCACAAATACTTTTCCCTGGCTTTCACTTCCCATCTGCAGCTTCAAA
>ENA-ORXR01002910-ORXR01002910.1-marine-metagenome-genome-assembly--contig:-NODE-2910-length-15784-cov-17.943465_pt1 | contig 15784 bp, 22 predicted proteins | sample MGYA00237866_ERZ511479 | MGnify/ENA metagenome assembly ERZ511479 | reverse complement strand
ATGGGGCAGCGCGGCGGGCGCAGTTCGACTGGGCGTGCGGCGCGCGAACGCGTGGCGAGCCTGCGGCGTGGAGGGAGGCGGTTCTCACCGGCAAATCTTTTCGGGGTGCAATGCGCTGTCGCGTGATTGGCTGTGTCCCTTGACACCGCCGATCTCGCCATGGGCGTCGCGTTCCGTGGAATACATCGAACAATTTAGCACCGCTCATAAGGTCAACAATAAATTTTAAGTTGATCATTACTTTTGGGGAGCAAACAAATGCGCAACGTGGCTGCGTTTCTGCATGGCCAGGTGCTCCTTTGGTGAGTTCGTCTCTCTTCCCGGTAGCCCCCGCTGGCGACTTCGTGTCGACACACGCTGTGTGGGTGCCGCCACGAAGTCGCCAAGAAGTAACCACCAAAAGCTGGCGGGCGAGACCGCCGAAGATACTGGAGTTGCTCGTACTGATGCTCACTATGATTGGGCTGACCCTGTCCAGCGTTTCTTTCGAGCCGTCTTTTATGCGTCGGATTCTTTGATAGTCTCGTTCGCACGGATATATTTAGCTTGATTACGCTACAAGGGTTCCTCTTAAAAAACAATCAACATTTTTTTGTAGATTGCAGTGAAGTTATGGAATCATGTGCTCTGGATCAACTGGTGCACTGCCCACGTGGTGTAACGACCGCATGTTGTTGAGAACCCCGGATAAACGAAGTCGGTAGGAGTCGATGTCCCTATCGATAATCGATCTTGAAATTTTACTTTGCGTTTGGGAAACGTCGGTATGGTCTTTGTACCAGCCTTGAAGCATGCGCTAGCTCCACCGATGCCGCACACACTGGTTGTCAAATTCTCTTAAATGCAGTCGCCGACCAGACAAACAAGCAAGCCAATACAAAAAGTACGTTGAGGAGGGCACAAGGCACCCATGTATCGCATGCGGATCATCCCGCTCCAGTTCATCTGGCCCGGTGGCCGCACCAAGAAACGAGCGTTCAGGAGTCGACCGGCCTCGAGAGAATATCCGGGTCCTCAGGCACTCGCGTCCAGCGACTATACCCTCATGCCCAATGTCCTTCTCGCTTCGTAAGTGTGCCTCCTTGCCGCTTTGAGCCAACTGGCGTTTCTCTGTGAAATCAGGTGCCAGAAGCCCACTCCAGACACATAACTACTCCGCTCACAGTCGCAGTGACCCTTCCCAATGCGCTGACGCCATTTGTAGACCTACTCGGTCTTTTATTGCATGGCATGCCTTCGCATGAGGAAGAACATGTGACGCCGAGGCGAAAGGATATGTCCGCGCTAGCACGAACCAGGCACTGTCGTGATCATGGGTGGGTACGGTCCGCGTCTATTTGTTGCCGCTTTTCAGCGTGAGACACGGTGAAAACGGGAGTGCAGCTCCTACAATATATTCCCACAGTATCGGAATTTATGGAAACGTTAAAATACTGACATCCCCATACATCGATAAATCGATAAAACGGTCAACCGATCGGGACGCGATATCCAAGATCGCAACGCTCGGTAAATACCAAACCTTAGCCCAGATGGTTCCTCCCAGACAGTCAGGACCCTCGATCAAGATAGAAGGGAAAAGGAAGTACGGACTGTATCATGTAGCCCCTTTAGAACACTGGATTCTCTACTATTGTTCGGATTTGATGGTTGAGAAGGATCTTGTTTACCGAGCCGATTCCGATCAGAGATGCTTACCGGACAAGCGATGTCTGGCGCATCGCGGGACCAGCACGGGAAGCCCTACGCTCGTATATACGAGCGCTTGGAGCGCAAGTGTGTCCTGTGGGCGGGCGGTAGATGCCAGATGTGGGAGCGTGGCCATAATACAGTGACACAGGAGAGGACAACAGGAAACATCTTCTGCCTTGGATACCGGTAAAAGAGCATCGCAGCGTTACTCACAGCCTGTCATTTGTGCACACCACGGGAGCTCTGTACTGCAGGGAGCGGAATCACATGAAATGGGTGCTTGGTGTCTATGTAGCTGGGAAACGAGCAGGCGATGCTTCTTGTCGACGGCCTTGGAAGGTATCGTCCAGACGCAAGACTGCAACGAGGGGGCGCTCACATGGACTCAGACGCAATGCTGGGGAGGCTGGGCGGTCAAAGACTGACACGTGCAGAGGAGAAAATTAGGATTTGGTGCCCCAAATGCGTTTAACAAACGTAGAGTGGCGATGACGGAACCTTATCTACGAACAAGGAAGAGCAATTTGAAAAGATTGCAGAACATGTGCTAAAGATGGTTTGAGAAAGGACGGGCCCTGAATTATTTCATGCAACGAGCGAAGCGGATATTTTGTGCGGCTGAGAGCGGTCCGGCGCGCACGTGACTTGGATAACGATAGGCTGCGATCGCCCGCAGTGCTGAGCAGCAGGTGAAGATGGCCTATCGTTAGCGAATGTCACGTGCACCGGTTCGCTAACGATTGGACAGGAATCGCTCTCGGTACCTGGCTTAGGTGTGTGAATGGTATGGGGGCCCACTGGGACGTCCCTTTTCACGAAAAATGGCGATTGCGATCGGTTGCGTCGCAAACTCCGCACCGCTGGGCTTACGTTTAGGCCATGTGTTCAGGGCAAGGGACGAGCACGTGATTCGGCGCCAACATCGTCGGGAGTCCGCAGCAATGCACGTGGTTCGGCACCTTCTGCCTTGACGCACGCAGAAGAACACATAGCCCGCACTTTGGGATCAGCTTCATCACAGTGTGTGGGCATGAAGAAATTCCTACGGGTTTTTGAAACAACCTAGAGAGTCCGAAAGCAGCGCTCGCCGACAGTTCGACAAAGATAAACGCACACTGCGACCCACATGAATAGAACAAACAGATCGTCATCTATCGACCAGTGGCATCCGTATAAAACATGGACCACTGTGTGAGTAGAAAAGGGCCTGCGCGCATTTTCCGAGCGTTCACCTTGGAGCGCGCTAAGCGGTCTAACTTTCCATCAAATCTGCGTCAGATGCAACGACAGGCCACCCTGTGAGATGCCCGCCGATAGGATCCGCAAGGCATTCACGGATTGCCAAAAGTCGGCCGACCTGCAGGCCCAAACACCTCACCACCTCATTTCTGCCACCCGCTGTGGCGTGCAAGTGGCTCAGTGCGCCGCGGTCATAGCGATTGCAGAAAAGGCGTTGAACATACTCACCGTTGACCAGGGTACTAATTCTACGGCGGGAAATCCGTCGGCTCTGACAGGGCCGGACGTGCCGGTGGCATTGCAGGGGCAGGAAAATACAAAGCGTGACAAAGAGGGGGGACTTGAGAAGGGCCGGTAAGAGAGAGCGGCGCAAGTGGCGGTCAACAAGGCCAAGAAGGCCCAGCGAGACGAGGCGGCCGAGAAGGCCCTGCTGACGAAGGCCTGGGGAGCTGTTTGCGAGGCGGAGGTGGAGGAGGCCTGCTCCAGCCTCGCCAAGGAAATCCCATCTCCTGGGAAGCCTCTGCTGCGGGCTCATGCGGCGAGGCAGCGCTCAAGGGTGCCTGCGCGAGTGCCCGCTGTGTTAGGTGCATCATCGGAATCCTGTTTTTAGTCCCTGTCTTCCGCCCATATTCACTTTTTCTTGTGCTTCTCCTTGCTTGTGTTGTTTCGCTGCTCATTGTCAAGGATTCATTTACTCTGGTGACCGCATGAATGAACCCGTCTCCTGCAAGCAACCCCAGCCCCCACCCTCCCCCCTGCCCGCCCTCACTTCATCCCTTCCCGCCGCATGTTGCTCAACAGGTCGAGAAAAGAACTGCAACATGCCCATGTCATCTTGCGTTTGGGAAAGGTGGCTGGTTGTCGTCGTGTGTGAACGCTAGACGGACGGCGGGGTTGTCGGGTTGTGGTGCCTGCAGGCAATACGAAGTCTTAATTGGATCCCGGAGAGACCAGTTGGATTCTCGACCGTCGGTCATCTTTCCATTCGGTGACCAACTTCTTGACGACACTGCAGATCGACGCAATTTTCGCAGGATGTCATTTCGTCGTTGAATGGTGACCCCCTCCTTTCCTCATAGCAGCCTCAAGAATATGAAGAATGCGCTGAGAAAACAAAGGGAAAGAAGAGCTGACCGCGAGATGCACTTCTGAGTCCTTCCAAGTGAAAAACGGCCAGACTGGACTTGTACAACCGCTATGGAAACAGAATTGGTTGTCGAATTGTCCAATACGGATGCCGGAGTGCAAATAAACGCTTCTGGCTTCGCGAGATCACAGAGGTGAACCATGATGGGCCCTCTCGTCCAATCGTTCTTGCTGACGCCATCGAGCGCAAGTGCGATAATCCTTTCCAAACACGTTCACAAATTTTAAACAGTACTATTTATAAAAAGACATCCGGCGGACGTGAACGTGTTCGGCTCGAATGCGCCAAACGAGCCCTTTCAAGCACGCAACTTCTTCGTGTTCGGAATCCCACTGTCAGGCAGTTCGGGTCCGAAAGTATTTGTGTGATTGGGGTGCGATCAGAAGGACGCGCTCCCATTGGTTAGCTCGTGTGTATGCATGCCGTGCACGCGCCGTGAAGGCGGGGCCTTAGCACGTCTCCACGCACGCCGTGCAAGTACCGTGAAGACATGGCCTCAGCTCGTGTCAATGCATGCCGTGCACGCGCCGTGTTTCTGCAATACACCCACATTTGAAATTATATCTGCCACGTGGAGATATATGAAGGGAGTTATGGGCCGTGGCCGGGCCCCCCAAAAGTGCGGTATTCTTGACACTGTGAGAGGGATGCAACCCTCTGCGAATACGAGCTGCTGGGACACATGCCGACGAATTCATACCGCCCAGGTCGTGCAGGGCGGCCGACGGTGCGCGGACACCTGTCTGTACGAATCGTCCGTGGTGCTCACAGGAAAGAATGACCGCGTCCTGCCGCCCTTCGACCACAGATCTCTTCAGAAAACCCATCGGCAACTGCCTCAATCGTCACGAAGCTTTGCCCAGAGGTATGTCGATTTCATTAATTCTTACAGCGCTGTGTTCCTTTTCTAGCTGCACAACTGTGGCTGCCCCTAGAACACTAGGTATCCCGGCGCATTTTCTCACTCAAGCTGCTTCCCAGGCACGCTTGAATCACATGAACTCTGCTGGTAACTCGTTCGTGGTGTTCAGAGTCTCAGGCCGGCTCGACAGCGACCTTTCAGAAGCGACGATGGGCAGTAAACGAGAGCACCCGAGGTATGGCTACCGCTTCTCTGCGATCGTGCGGGAACTGTCCCCATTCACTTTCCACAATCAGCTGAGCCCTTTCTGTCCATATCCTATTGAAACTGCACGCATTCTGACACTGCCCTACGGAGAAAGACGGAGTCGAAAGCCGGCATATTCCTATGGAGAACTATGCCGGTTTCCTAAAGTTTGGGACGCACCACAGGGCCCTTTAAGGGAACCAAGTATTCCGGAGAAAGCCAGCATCAGTTGGTCAATGACTGGTGTCTGAGACCTCCTTACGGCAAAAAAACCGGCATACCTGGGCTCATGAGCACCGCGAAAACCAGAGACTGCGGTAGAGCTCGGTCACTTGCATCCGTTCATTTTATCATCGACCAATAGGGATGGAGACCGATGTTGCATCCAAACCACACGCTGGTGCACGGCCCTGGACAGGATCACGAATTGTACCGATACGTGAGTATTCAATTTAATCACTCCCCAAATCTGCCATTGATGGTTTAGCATGCAGGAAGTTACATGCAGTAAGTTGTTACGTTAAAGAGCTAGCTCGCGAATTTTTAATGACACAACGTTAACACTACATTAGTGGTGGTACACGAAAGGTCACAGACAAGAAAGAAAGGCCTCCCCACCGTCGTTGTCCTCGGCGCCGTCGCTGTCGGAGCCGCGACCGCTGGCCGCATCCTGGTCTTCATCGACGGGTGTATAGAGCCGCTTGAGTGTCGCAACCTCGGCCGCCTTGGGGGTCTTGTACGTCGCCGCGGACGGGGCCGACGGTTCCGCCACCTTGTCCTTGACCTTGCGTGCCTCAGCCTCGTTGTGATTCCTGACGGCGCGCGCGAGCAGGGCGCACGCCGCCAAGCTCCGCTGGGCGCGGGCTAGCATCGGGCAGGCCGCATCGACGTCTGCAGCGGACTTGGCGACGTCGCCCGAGCTCTGCCGACACAAATAGCGGCCGATGAAGACGTGATCAACGACGGCCTTGCGCACGACGGCGAGGATGAAGTTATTTTCTTTGGGGATGACGCCGCAGAGGCCGCCCTTGGCAATTTTGAGGCCCTTGAGGCTGGTTTTACGGAGACGGCAGATGTCGCGGGTAGCGCCTAGGGGGAGCGGGACGCCGTCCATGACGCCGATGGCGCCTCCGCTCCAGATGCGGGAAAGGACCTTGCAGTCGTCGTCCGGCAAGCGGCGAAGGGAGGGGCCCTCCTTGAAGGCGTTGTCCTTGCTGACGACGTCTTACACCGCGGCACGAGCGAGCGCGGCAGCCTTCGTAGAGGCGAGACCCTCGAGCTGCACGAGCCGCGAGCGGTGGGCGTCCGTGTCGGTAATCGCCGGCGTGGAAGCAGCGGCGGGGCGTGCCGCGGGAAGGTGGGTGGCGCTACCGGGCCCAATATCCCAATATGAAAGAGATATGCCACGTACACCTGTAACGAGACCCGAGCCTTCTCGGCGAGTGGGCGCATATCGAATGATCCGCCACCACGAAGGCCACAAGTTGAAACCGATCAACATGCCGCGAATTGACGTGCAAACGGACGTGACGGCGTTACGTTTTGGCCAGCGCCTGCAAAGGTAATCGAGGAAGCTCCTGACACTCTCGCGGAAGGTGGGGCGATGACGCCGGCGGCGCGAACAGTTGCGAGCGGCCCAGAATGGCCGTTGCCGGCCTGAGGGCACGCGGGCGGGCACGGGCAGCGTCCGGGTCCCCGGGGGGCGACCACGGCCGTGCAGGCATCGTCTCGGCCCCTACAGGGGGGGGGGGGGGGGGCTGCGTTTGTGTGCCGCCGGGGGCACAGGTGGGGGCGTCACGGCGGACCTCTGGGCTCGACCCACGGTATATATACAGGGGTTGACGACACGGCGAGGGCCCGTCCGGGTCCCCATGCCATTCGGCGTCCGGGTTGAGTAGCCCAGATGGGCAGGTTGCGGTGGCCCGCGCTTGCGCAATTGTTGGACTCTGGGTCCTTCGTTTGCCGTGCCCCTTTCGTCGAGAGGCGAGGCTGTGACGTCCTTGCCATCGGCGGGTGCAGGTCGTTGCATCAGCGCAGACGGTGGGCGGGGGAACGGTGTCAGGCTCATAGCCACTGAGGAGTCGGGTGCGCGGCTTGTACCCTCGCCGATTGACCCTAGGACGTGAGGGGGGGGCGTGGTGGGCTTGTGGCTGGGGAGAGCGTGGCGTCGGCCTGAGCCTACCGCTCGACGCGGGGTGCCGACGGAAAGTACAAGGCCAAGATGGCGGGTGGCGGCAGGGAAGTCCAGATGGCCGACCCGGCCGGCGCGTAGAGTAGCGGTGCCGATGGCTCGGGGAGCCCAGCTGGGCGAGCCGGGTCGGTGGCGAGCTGTGACTCAAGGTCACGTCGGGAAGGGTCTTCGGCCGATGATGGCCGCGCCATGCACTGCGGCGGCATCCCTGCGCGGTATCCCGACGGGGCGGAGGACGAAGAGGCCGATCTTTCGCTATTCGAAGGAGCGGGGCCGTCTCCCTTTCGGCGCGCACACTTTAGCCCGCCGTCCCTTTGGACGCGAGACGGCGTCCCCGTCATGAGCGAAAACCTCTTAATGGACGCGGCGACCAACAACCGCCGCGTGGCGCTAGTTCGTATTGAACAAGGCCACTGAGGCACGCCGCCGGGCTTCATTGACAACCTCAACGGGGTACCCGATGATCAAGTCGACGCCGTCGTGGCGGAGGTGCACGGGAAAGCTAATGATGACAATCAAAGCGAGATGAGACAAGCATGCGAGGTCCTGGCGCATGCCATCGAGTTGTTCCGTAAAGGACGGCCGTTGCAGGACTTTCACACGCGACTTTTCGCGTGGGCGCTCTTGTTTCCGGTCCACCAGATGGGGACATTTGATTTTGCTGCCAACAACTTCGGGCGTTTTCGTCCGGCTTGGCCGGAGGTCGTCTTCCTGTCGCGCCGTATGGCCAAGGAGGTGTTGGCTCCCTTTGCCCAGGAAACGGGCATGGAGGAGTACGGCGATGATTTCATCGAGGCATCTGACCAGGCTAAACACGTCATGGAAGAGAAGTTTGACGCGCGTACCGTGTCGTTTTCCTTCCCGTTTCGGGCGCCGAGATGAGCCTTCGCCGATCGGCATGCTCATAACGCGGCTCGTATCTCGAGCCGCAGGCTTCTTCCCACCGCTTGGTGTTCCTGTGTGATCCAGGCGCCTCGTCATTTTGACTTATGGCGCCGCTTCTCACGGTACCCCCGCTGGTGGTTAGACAGCGGGGTATGGATGTAAATGCCGTACGCAATGTCTGTCGCATAAATCGCCGTGATACCCCAGCCCACAGAAATAGATAGGGACACCTGCCCAGCTGAAGGAACCCACCCGCACACCCTTGCTCTACTCTGGACCGGTGACATGGTCGCGTAGGAAAACACCCGAAGGCGAAAAGAGGGAGAAAGGAGGTGAGAACGCAGTTACTTCTTGTGGGGAAACTGGGCCACGGTCGCCCCGCTGTCCCCTTAAGCTAACCGAGCAAGCGGGCCGAAAGGGCCCCGAAGCCCACACAGCAGCCTCCCCATGGGGAGATCTGGAGATCCATACCAGTGGACCGCCCTCCTGTAAAGCAAATACTTAGAGCAATTGACATGCCAAGGCGATCGACCCGCAATCAATGAAGATCCCAACCAGCACAGACCGCGCCACCTGTCCAAACCGGGGCGTGACACGTCATCTGCGTCGCCTGGCCCTCTATAGACCTCCTGGCCGGCCAAGGGGCGTGGACCTGGCCGCGTAATGCGATATGGCTCTTTTCCCAGCGTGGACTGTCCCGGGCCAGCCCAGGCGGTTCCCCAACTGGCGCCTCGTCACGCCCCTTGGGTGTCCCGGGGGTCTCGTGGGGTGGCGTGCGTGCCCGGCTGCCGTCCGACACGGTCTCGGGGCCGACCGGTTACACGCGCGTGTGTGGACCTTGAGGGGAGGAAGGTCGTCGGGGCTTGAGGCGCGGGTTGTAAAGGGTAAGAGCGAGGAGGAGGTTACACGCCTGGGTGAGGGCGAGTCCACACGTGAGTCCCCCCCCCCACATTCTCGTGTTCCACTGGTGCGCACCTCATCCCGGTGGGACCCACGACCAGGACCACCATCCCCAGTTCCGACCTTGTCCCCTGAAGAACGTCAAGCGTTGGCGGGGGTTGCAGGTACAAGGGTACGGCGTCCCAGAACAAGCCCAAAAGAAAGATCAGGGCGTCAAAGACCCAGGCCAAGATGTCGTCTTCGGGGTCCAAGGAGGTGGCGCCCGCGTCGGTCGACCACTCTGGCGAGCACGGCGGTCCCCCTGGCACTAGCCCGGAGACCGTCGGCGGGAACCTCGCCGGCGTGGCCTGGCCCGCTCCAAAGGCGGGCGACGCTCCCCCGCCGAGTCATCTGGCACCCGCCATGTTAGTGCGCCTGTGTCGGGTTGCCGTGCGTGTCGTGCTGGCGCCGCCCGAACACGTCAACACGGCGGAGCGCCTCCAGGGGTTCCTGGCCATGCGCCCCGACCTGGAGCTGAGCTGGACCCGGGAGCAGCGGCGGGGGTTCTTGACACATCTGGACATGGCCGCGCTGGTCTCGGATGCCCGCGGGGAGGGGGAGGTTGTGCACTCCGCTCCGGGTCTGGCTATTGCGGCTGGCGGCGCGCCTTGTGCCCCGAGTAGCGCCTGGGCGACCCGTCTTTCTGGTCTCCCCGATTGCTTGGTCCGGGATCCCGCCATGCGCTACGACTCCATCATCTCGGCGCCTGTTATCCGCGTGCCGATCGAGGATGAGTGCCCCGGCTGGGTGGCCGCGACGGTGTCCCGGGTAAAGGCCTTGGCCGCCCCGCCGGCGTACCCCCACCTGCTCTACATGCCGAGTCCGGGTCCGTACTTGCCACGGCTACCCATCATGCCCCCGTCATGGCATGCCAGCTTCTAACAGCGGGCGCGTCGCCGGGGCTTCCTGATCAGCTGGAACCATGAAGAGTTTTTGAGCCTTCCTCCGGTGATGCGCACCCAGGTTTTCGCGGCGGTGCCCACTTGGTTCGCCCAGATGGAGCCCCCGATTGGTTTTACCACCTGGGGCTTCTTCGTGGCGTACTACGCCCGGGATGAGATCAACCGGTCGTTTCAGGACGCCCATTCAGTCACGATGGCCATCTGGGTGACCGAGTACTTGGTGACGGCGTGCAACCACTCCTTCAAAGAAGCGCGCGAAGGCCGTTCCTGGCTGTTCTCTGACGCCCTCTTTGGATGGGTCAAGCAGCTCGAGCCGGAGGAGCTCGCCGGCGATGACGCCGATGCCTTGGGCTTTTTCCAGGCCATGCGGGCTCTGCGCGCGTCTCTTCCGGTCCAGGACCAAGCCTTCCACGATGCTCTGGGCAGTCTTGATACCTCCCGCCGGGACCGGGATGGTTGGCTCACGGTGGTGACCCGACACGGCACCGACGGTGTGCGCATTGTCATCCAAGACCCCCCTGTTGCCGCGGCGTACGCCATCCCAGCGTCTTGCATCGCGTTCCCGCTGGAGGCCCCTCTGGGGCGCGCCCAAGTTGCATTCGCGTCTGTCGGGGTCACGTCGGGGTTGGCGTCCGCCGAAGCGCAGCGAACCGGTGGTTCTGGCTCTTCCCCCTTTGGGTGGTCTGCCACTCCAGGGACATAGGCGGGTCCCACCTCCCCGTGATTCCCACCTCGTCAGCCCGGTGACCTTGGCAACGACATCTCTCTTGTCTCGGGCGGACCCTGCGACTCCCGTGGTGAGTACCGTGGCCCGGGTTGCGACCGCCAACCGCTTTCCGTCGGCCCCGCCCGGTGCCCGATTCACTCCTGTCGGACACCTCGGCGACACTGGGGTCTGAGAATGAGGCCTGGCTGGAGCGTCTTGTCGGGCGCCTCCGTGGGGCTTCGGCTGGGTTTACCACCAGCGTGCTCTTGGTCTCGATGATCGAGTTGCTCGGGAGCTTGTCAAGCGACTTAATCACCTGGGCGGAGACTCACCCGGTGGGGGACCCCGGAGCTCTGGAGGCGGTCCTGAAGGGGTGGTCGCGTTCCGGTGTGTACGGCCAGCTCTGGCGCATGCTGGACATCTACCACAAGCGGCACGAGAACCATCTTAGGAGGGCAGAGAAGGCCGGTACTTGGTGCCCCGTGCGTCGGGCACCGGTGAACGTCGGGAAGAGGCCGCGGGAGCCAACAAGACTTGGTATCGCGGCTCCTCCAGGAGTCCCCAGCGTGGCACCGGCGGTTGCGGCAACCAGACGTGGGGAAACAGCTGGTACGAGTAGCGTCCTCGGCCGCGCACCCCGGTTGAGAACACGCGTGCTTATGGTCGTACCTACCGGTGCCAGGATGGACCGTCTGGTTTTGAGGGCCCGTCTGTGACCCGTCGTCGTCTGGACTGAGGCGCGGTGCCCCAGGTCTGTGTCGGTCTTGTTAGGCAGCATCAGCGTGCTTCGTGTTGGCCGGGGTCGGTCCCTGCCGCTTCGCGAGATTTGAACCGTGAGACGAAGCACTTTCATGAACGAGGGTTTGCTGCCTCCCGGCTGTCCTGTCACGCCTCCTGGGCGTCCCGACCCGGTTCCGCCTTATCTAGGTCCTAAGGGAGAAGCCCCTTTTCGGCGACAATACCGGTACAATGCTGCCACCGGTCGGCGACCCGAGTGTTGCCAGGTGTCGTCTTCACGCCCATAGCCAAATCAGCGCACCGAAAACCAGAGGACCCCCTAATCGTCCCAGTTGCGGTCCACGAGCCGCTCGAGCATAAATTCGGACCCACCAGGTTGAAGCGCGTCTGGGATTGTTACTTGTGGTTTCTTGGGTCGGTTCGAGGGGTCCACTGGTCCCGCCGGAACCACGTGGGCGCCGCTAACCCGGAACGGCAGTCCGTCTTGGTCTATCAGCAAGGTTCTCCTGTAGATCTCTAGCACCTCGTCCGGTCCGGTCACTTGAGGGTCGCGCTTGTGCTTCCGGGTGTGGTTCTGCAGCTACACCCAGTCACCTTTGGTAACAGACACTCGGCGAGGGCGGACGTTCTTGTCAAAGTCCCTCTTGTACCGGGCTTGTGTCTTGGCAAATGAGTCCCGTACTTGGGGAAGCAAGGCCTTGAGCGACTCCAGGAAGGCGTCCTTTGCCTCGGCCACCGACTGGCTCGGGTCCGGCGTCACGCCGTCCACCATCCGTTCCAGGGAAAAGTTGCTCAGGCGCCGTGGGGTGACCAAGTCCATGGGGGCCGCGCCCGTTGTCCGGTGTGGCCTCGAGTTGTACGCCAGAGCCAACACGGAGACGAGCTCGTCCCAGTTGTCCTGATGGTCCTTGATGTAGTGCATGAACATGTCCACGAGCGTCTTGCTGAAGCGCTCGACCTGGCCATTGGTCTTCGGGTGGTACGTGGTCTTGTACAAGTTCCGGCTGCCCAGAAGGTTGCACTCGCGCTGGAAAAACAGGGAGGCGAGCTGGGGTCCGTTGTCCGTCAGGACTGTGTCCGGAGGCCCTTACACGGAAGTCCAATCCCGGCAGAACGCCGAAAAGACGTCCGTGGCGGTGATGCCAGCCAGGGGGACGGCCCGTCCCAGCTTAGAGAGCCGGTCTGCGATGATCATGAGGAAGATTTTTCCAGATCGGTCTCTGTCAAGGGCCCGAAGAGGTCCATGGACAAGCTCGCAAATGGATGCGGCGCCGGGAACAACTTGAGCATCGCCGTGCGTCGCTTCTGTGCAATCCTATTCCGGGCACAAGACGCACAACTGGCCACAAAGTCGCACACATCCGCGGCCATGGTCTCCCACTAGTAGTGGCGCCTGATGAAGGCGTACATCCGGTTCATCACAGGATGACCGGCGCGCACCACGTTGTGTTCCAGCCGGAGGAGGTCCTGGCGTAGGATGAAAGGGACGGACACTTGAACAGCCCCGTCTAGGGACGCCACACGCACGAGGAGCCGATCCTTGGTCTCCGAAAGGCGTGAGTGCTCGTTCTGGTCCATTTTATCTCGTAGATCTTGTCACCGCTGGTCCTCATTCTGAGCGGCCAGCATGCGCACGAGCGTGACCGGTTGGTCCTTGTCTGGCTCCCCGTGGTTTGCCGCCACCCAGCCACGGGACGCTTCAGCCAGAGCAAGGCAGGGAACCTCTTCCGCGATGACGGACCGATCCGGTGCCAGCGTCGGGAGACGGGACATGGCGTCTGCACTGTGCTGCTCTCTTCCCGATCTGGTCCATTCCCTAAACCGGAACTCCGACAACTGAAGGCGCCAGTGTTCGACTGTGATGCTCGTCGCCGATTCCACTTGCAGTTCGCGGATGGATGATTGTCGGTGACCCCTATGGTACCCCAGATGGTACATTGGCAATACGTGGTCATGCTGCACACATTCGTCTTCGGTCATCTTGGGGCGGTACTTTTGGCATGTTTGGATTTTATCTTCGCTTTGCTCTAGTGGCTTTTGATTTGGTGAGTGATTCGATTTGGTGCGAGGGCGTGGGCGTCGGCGTGCGCGCGAGAGGGGGGAGAAATTGGCCCGGTGGGGACTATTTGAGAGGTGCTCTCGGCTGGGAGAAGTGGGCGAACCTCAGGACATCCAACAAAGCACGTTCGCACAAGCGCACACAAGCTCAAGCCACCCAACCACCTCACCGTGGTCTCCCATTCCGTATCCTCACTGCGTTTGAACAGCCAGCGAGCAGTCCGTTCTTGGGCACTGTCCATGTTCAGCAGCCAGCGAGAACTGGAATGGTCCGTCCGGATCAGGAACTCTTGTCCCTCGAGGTATGGGCGGAAAAGAAAACATGCCCAGACCACGGCCAGGCATTCTCGGTCGGTCGCGGAATATCTTTTCTCGGCCGGGATGAGGCCCCAGCTGTAGTAGCCGACCGGGAGGATGCTCTCGTCTGGTTGTTGCTGCAGGAGGGTACAGCCGACTTTGACGGCGCACGCGTCGTTATCCAAGATGAAGAGACCCTCACGTCGGGGGAGCGCCAGAATCGGGGTCGACGTCAAGCGCTCCTTGAGGTTCTCAAAGGCCGCGAACTGGGAGGCATCCAGGGGAGGGATCTCGTGCTAGAGATTCTTGGTGGTGCGCTTGGTCAGGGGCTTGGCGATGTGCGCGTAATCCTTGATAAAACGCCGGTACACCTTACACATGCCCAGGACGCTCTTGAGCTCCGTCTGGTTACGCGTGGGAAGCGCTTGCGCCAGGCTCTTGATTCTCTTCTGGTTCACCAGCAGCTGACCTGGACAGACGACATGCCCCAGGTACTAGACCTTTTGCTGGAACAGCTGGCACTTGGAGGGCTTGAGGGAGACACCGGCCTGTTCCAGCAGGAGAAGGACTTCATGGAGGTGCCGGATGTGCTGGCCTATGGTCCGGGAGAAGACGATCACGTCGTTCAGGTACACTAGGCACGTTTTCCACTGTAAGCCAGACAAAATGATGTCAAGCGCCCGCTGGAAGGACGCTGGCGCGTTTACCAAACCAAACGGGAGCCGGAAAAACCGGCACAAGCCCGTGTGAGACGTGAACGTGGTCTTGTCTCTGTCCTCGGCGGCCACCGGGATCTGCCAGTACCCGGCGTTACAGTCCAGGGTAGAGAACACCGTGGCGTCGACGAGGGAGTCCAGGCAGTCGTCCATCCTCGGGAACGGGTAGACATCCCTGACTTTGCTCTCGCTCAGCCGGCGGCAGTCCACACAGAACTGGAAGTGGCCACCTGGCTAGGGCCTGACGACACGCAAAGACCATTCGGCGTCCGAGGGCTCTATGAAACCCAGGTCGAGACCTGCTTTCCGATTATCAGGCGAAGATATGGTCCGGCCCTGTATGGAACAGAGTACACGGGCCTGGCGTCTGGTTCGAGCTGGATGTGATGCGTGGTGGCCTTGGGCACACCCAGTTTCCCCGACCACATGCCCTTGAACTGACCAAGAAGTCCGTGCACCTTGCCATGTAGTCTTTCAGGCACGCCCGTCCAGTTCACCACGGGCGTCTCCGGCTCTTTGGGGGGCGGCACAACCGGGTGCTCCGGCGGACCCTCCGCCTTGGCCATGGCCGCCTGCGTGTCCAGCTCCTGTCGCGCCGCCAGCTCCAATTGGACGTCCAGAAGGTCCCCTTCGGAAGGTGGTCGCGCCTCGCCGGTATACGGCTCCGCGACCCCCACTCGGGTGCCTTGGCTCATCTTGGTCTTGCGACCCAGGTTGCCCAGGAGGACAGAGAAGGGCTCGCGCCGGTGCACCTTCTTGTGATGCCCGTGGGCCACGTGTAGCCCGTGCTGGGCCACGAACTCCGCCCGGCCCTTGATGAGACAACTGCCCGTCGACCTGGTCACCACTTGGACCTCGGTTTGGGCACCAGGGAGAAGGACCGTTGCACTCGCCAGCGTCAGCTCGCTCGGGCGGACCCGGGGCTCTTCCTGTGCCTTGTACTGTCGCCCCCTGGCGCCTAGATGGTAGCCCAGGATGTCTGAGACGGCGCCCGTCGACCACTCGATCTTGCCGTCCTGGGGCAGGATGGCCTTGGTGTACTGGCGCTGGAAGTCACACCCGATAATGAGCGGGACCGAGAGGCGTTTCACAACAATAAACGGGAAATGCATAGGTTTGTCATGTACATGCAGGGTGAGGGGGAGTCGAGCGAGAGCCTTGAGAGC